>JGI25317J35169_1000606_pt1 | contig 30335 bp, 29 predicted proteins | sample AutmiccommunBRH5_FD_35169 | JGI IMG/M metagenome (IMG submission 35169) | reverse complement strand
AATCACTCAATGAATGACTCGATAGTGCTGATATCTTTTTTGAAGATATCGCCCCATCAGAGCTCACACGTTTGTCTGCCTGATTGTTAAAGAGCTGCGGGAGCTTCCCGCGTCGACTGGCGTCACCGCCGTCGTGGGAGCGCATTCTATGGAGCGGCGCTCAGGAGTCAACAACTTTTTCATCAACTCTTTATCGTTCGGTCATGAAACAGCCAATCAGAGCAGGAATGGTGTTTTTTCAGGCAAATAACGCCTGAAAACCGACCTGCCGCCAATCCTCAGTGGGCTGCCCCTCTCTGCCGGAAGCGGCGCACCAGATCCAGAATAACGCCACTGCTTGCATAGGTAACGCCAACTGCAAGTAACACCAGCGGCGGGTCAAGGACGATAATGGCGAAGGCAATAATCACCCCGAGCAGAGCCCTGACCGGGACCCGGCCAATGTGGTACTCCTTGAAACTCTGGTAGCGCACTGAAGAAACCATCAACAGGCCGGCACTGGCCGTCACAAACGCCACCAGCAGCCCGACATCTGCCCCTTCGACACCCTTGACTGCGCCGAGCCAGACCATGGTCGCTACCAGCCCGGCCCCGCTCGGGCTGGGAAGGCCGGTGAAATAACGTTTGTCGGATGTTTCCGCCTGCACATTGAAACGCGCCAGCCGCAGGGCGGCGCAGGCAACGTAGATGAATGCAGCCGCCCAGCCAAGCTTGCCAAGACCGGTCAGCGCCCAGGAGTAGGCCACCAGCCCAGGGGCAACGCCAAAAGCGACACAATCCGACAGGGAGTCATACTCGGCGCCGAACCTGCTCTGGGTGTTGGTCATGCGGGCCACGCTGCCATCCAGACCATCAAGGATACCGGCCACCACAATGGCGATGGCGGCATACTCGAACTGCCCGTTCATGGCTGCCACAATGGCATAGAAACCGGCAAACAGGGCCCCGGTGGTGATCAGATTAGGTAGCAGATAGACGCCCTTGTGACGCACTCCCTGACGGGTATGATCCGCCTCAATCACCTCAAACTCATGCTCGTCCGGCTTCTCGACCGACTTATCCAGCTGCTCACTCATCGACTCTTCCTCCGTCCCAAAGTCTAACCCGCCAGGCCGCATTATCCTCTGCCGGCATACAAAAAACGCGGCCAGGGCCGCGTTTTCCAAGACATCCGACAGGCCGGATCAGTTCTTGCTCTTGTCGATGATCTTGTTGGCCTGAATCCACGGCATCATACCACGCAGCTTCTCACCCACCTGCTCGATCGGGTGCGCCGCGTTGTTGCGGCGATACGCCGTCATCGACGGGTAGTTATGCGCGCCTTCGGCGATGAACATCTTGGCATACTCACCGTTCTGAATGCGCTTCAAGGCATTACGCATGGCCGCACGGGACTGATCGTTGATAATCTCGGGGCCAGTCACATACTCGCCATATTCGGCATTGTTGGAGATCGAGTAGTTCATGTTGGCAATGCCGCCCTCGTACATCAGGTCGACAATCAGCTTGAGCTCGTGAAGACACTCGAAGTAGGCCATCTCGGGGGCGTAGCCGGCTTCTACCAGAGTCTCGAAGCCGGCCTTGACCAGCTCCACCGCGCCGCCGCAAAGAACGGCCTGCTCGCCGAACAGATCGGTTTCGGTCTCGTCTTTGAAGGTGGTTTCGATGATTCCGGTACGGCCACCACCAACGCCTGAAGCATAGGACAGAGCCAGCTGCTTGGCATTGCCGGAAGCGTCCTGATAGATAGCGATCAGATCAGGAATACCGCCACCCTTGACGAACTCGCTACGCACGGTGTGGCCCGGCGCCTTGGGAGCGATCATGATGACGTCGAGATCGGCGCGCGGTACCACCTGATTGTAATGGATGGCAAAACCATGGGCGAACGCCAGAGTGGCGCCCTTCTTCAGGTTCGGCTCGACCTCGTTACGGTACAGCTGGGACTGGAACTCGTCCGGGGTCAGGATCATGACCACGTCAGCCCACTGCACCGCTTCCGGCACCGGCTTGACGGTCAGGCCGGATTTCTCGGCTTTGGCCGCAGAAGCCGAACCCGGGCGCAGACCGACAACAACGTCAACGCCGGAGTCTTTCAGGTTATTGGCATGGGCATGACCCTGCGAGCCGTAGCCGATGACGGCCACTTTCTTGCTCTTGATGATGGAAAGATCGCAGTCTTTGTCGTAGTAAACTTGCATGGTTTTTCCCCTGTGGACTCGCCGCCGGCATTCGTTAAGGCGGCGAATAATACGATTCTGCCGGCGATTACTCCACCACCGGCCCGCAAATCAGATATTCAGTACCTTTTCACCCCGGGCAATACCGGAGACCCCGGTCCGCGCCACTTCCAGCACCTGGGCGTCGCCGATGGTGCCAATGAAGGCATCCAGCTTGTCCGAGGTGCCGGCCAGCTGCACGGTGTAGACCGAGCTGGTCACATCGACGATCTGGCCACGGAAAATATCTACCGTGCGCTTGACCTCGGCACGCTGGGCCCCGGTAGCCTTGATCTTGACCAGCATCAGCTCACGCTCGATATGGGCGCCTTCAGTCAAATCCACCAGCTTGACCACCTCGATCAGCTTGTTCAGGTTCTTGGTAATACGCTCAATCTGCCGGTCATCGCCAAAGGTGGTCAGGGTCAACCGGGACAAAGTCTTGTCCTCGGTCGGCGCCACCGTCAGCGTCTCGATGTTGTAGCCGCGCTGGGAGAACAAACCGACCACGCGGGACAGCGCGCCCGGCTCGTTTTCCATCAGGATCGAAATAATCCGTCTCATGATCAGGTCCGCTCCGTTTTGCTGAGCCACATATCGCGCATCGCGCCATCGGCAATGTGCATCGGATAAACGTGCTCGCTCGGATCCACATAGATATCCATGAACACCAGACGATCCTTCAGGGAGAACGCTTTCTCCATGGCCGCATCCAGATCCTCAATGCGATCAACGCGCATACCGACATGGCCATAGGCTTCGGCCAGACGCACAAAGTCCGGCAGCGAATCCATATAGGACTGGCTATGGCGGCCACCGTACTGCATGTCCTGCCACTGCCGCACCATGCCCAGGGCCTGGTTATTGATGTTGATGACCTTGATCGGCAAGCCGTACTGCAGGCAGGTGGACAGCTCCTGAATGTTCATCTGGATCGAGCCTTCACCGGTGACGCAGGCAACCGTCGCGTTCGGGAATGCAAACTGCACGCCCATCGCCGATGGCAAACCAAAGCCCATGGTGCCGAGGCCACCGGAGTTGATCCAGCGACGCGGCTTGTCGAACTTGTAGAACTGGGCGGCAAACATCTGGTGCTGGCCAACATCCGAGGTCACATAGGCATCGCCTTTGGTGGCGCGATACAAGGCCTCCACCACCTGCTGTGGCTTCATCGGGCCAGCGCCGTTGGTCTCGTAGCGCAGACCGTGATACTCACGCCAACCCTGAATTTCCTGCCACCAGCGCTCCAGTGCTTTTTCATCCGGACGCTCGGCGGATTCCTCCACCATCGCCACCATATCTTCCAGTACCTGCTTCACCGGACCGACGATCGGGATATCAGCGCGAACGTTCTTGGAAATCGTCGCCGGGTCAACATCGACATGAATGATGGTCGCACCCGGGCAGAATTTCTGCGTGTGATTGGTGACACGATCATCAAAACGCGCCCCCACCGCAACAATCAGATCGCTGCTGTGCATCACCATGTTGGCTTCATAGGTGCCATGCATGCCGAGCATACCGAGGAACTGCCTGTCTGAACCCGGATAAGCACCAAGCCCCATCAAGGTATTGGTTACCGGGAAGTTCAGCAGCTGCGCCAGCTTGGTCAGATGCTCGCTGCCTTCACCCAGAATCACCCCGCCGCCGGCGTAAATAACCGGCCGGCGAGCTTTCATCATCTCGTCAACAGCCTTGCGGATCTGCCCGGAGTGACCACGCGCCACCGGCGAATAGGAGCGCATTTTGACTTTTTTCGGATACTCGTACGGCAACTTGACCAGCGGGCTGGTCTTGTCCTTCGGGATATCAATCAACACCGGACCGGGGCGGCCGGTGGTGGCGATGTAGAACGCCTTCTTGATCATCTCCGGGATGTCTTCAACGTTGCGCACCGAGAAACTGTGTTTCACGATCGGCCGACAGACACCAACCATGTCGGTTTCCTGAAAGGCGTCATCACCAATCCAGTCAGAACGAACCTGACCGGACAGCACGACCATCGGAATGGAATCCATGTAAGCAGTGGCAATACCGGTGACCGCATTGGTCGCGCCGGGGCCGGACGTCACCAGCACCACACCGGGCTTGCCGGTAGCGCGGGCATAACCGTCTGCCGCATGAGTTGCCGCCTGCTCGTGACGGACCAGAATATGTTGCACCTTGTCCTGCTGGAACAAGGCGTCATAGATGTGGAGAACGGCACCCCCGGGGTAGCCGAAAATGATCTCCACTCCTTCATCCTGCAAAGCGCGGACAATCATCTCCGCACCAGATAACTTTTCCACAGTGAAGCCCTCTGCTGGTCAAACCACTTCAGCCGGCACGGCGGCGCCGTCCAGCTCTGGCATTTTCCATCGTCGGTTTTCTCGTCTGCGAAAGAAAAGCGCTGCTGGGCTTTCCGTCATGCCGGGCGGAGGTTGACCGCGTCGGAGCAGACTGTGGGGATGGTGTGGCAGTGTCACTGCTGGGACGCCGCGGTAACGACGCCCGGATTCCCGGCCGGTCCGTCACGGGGGTGGTGCGACGGTCGGTCTCGAACTCCGGAGACCGGCAATTCTGGCAGATTCGCCCGTGTTGTCAAACAGTTGCCGCCCGGCCGGGGTTGCCGCCACCGGCCCGGGCAGGGCATTCTAGGCGCATCAGGCACTTTACTTACGGAGAAACCATGGCCCGGCCCACCCGACTACTGATTACGGTAATGATCGGCTCCCTGCTGTGCAGCCCGGTGCTGGCCGCCAAGTTCTACCGCTGGACCGACGACAAGGGCGCTACCCATTACACCCAGACCCCGCCGCCCGAGGGCACTCAGGGCAAGGAAGTCCGCATTCATGGTGGCGCCTCATCGGATCAGGAGGAGGAGCTGCAGCGGCTTGAGCAACAACGTCAGCAGTCGGAGGCCGCGCGCAAGCGGCAAGCAGAGCAGGCCGCCGAGGCCCAGCGCGAAAAGGAGAAGCCGGCAGAAGTCAGCCAGGAAAGATGCGAGCAGCACCGCAAGAATCTGGACGAGCTGCGTAACAAGCCTGTGGTTCGGGCCACCGATCCGGCCACCGGGGAAGTCACTACGCTGGATGCCGAGGCCCGGCAAAAGATGATTGATGACACCCTGACGGCGCTGGAAAAGTGCGACTGAACAGCTAATCCGCAAGCCATAAAAAAGGCCGTCGTTGACGGCCTTTTTTATGGCTTGATCCGGAGCTCAATGAGCCTTGCCGAAGCTTAGCTGATCACCATCCACCTCGACCCTGACCGTGTCTCCGGGGGCATAGCTGCCCGCCAGAATGCGCTGGGCCAGCGGATTCTCGATCCGCTGCTGGATCGCCCGCTTTAATGGCCGAGCCCCGTACACCGGGTCATACCCAGCCGCCACCAGCAGGTCCAGCGCCGCATCAGACAGCACCAGCTGCAAATCCCGTTCGCCCAGACGGCGGCGCAGACCATCAAGCTGGATGTTGGCGATACCATGAATCTGGTCGCGGGCCAGCGGATGGAATACCACCACTTCGTCAATCCGGTTGATGAACTCGGGACGGAAGTGACCACCGACCACATCCATCACCGCCGACTTCATCCGCTCGTAGTTTTCTTCACCAGCCATGCGCTGGATCAGATCGGAACCGAGGTTCGAGGTCATCACCACCACCGCATTGCGGAAGTCGACAGTGCGGCCCTGACCATCCGTAAGGCGGCCATCATCAAGCACCTGCAACAGGATATTGAACACATCCGGGTGCGCTTTCTCGACCTCGTCAAGCAGCAGTACGGCATAGGGACGACGGCGCACCGCTTCGGTCAGATAGCCGCCTTCCTCGTAGCCGACATAACCCGGCGGCGCGCCGATCAATCGGGCAACGGAATGCTTCTCCATAAATTCGGACATATCGATCCGCACCATGGCCTCTTCGGTATCGAACAGAAACTCGGCCAGCGATTTGCACAGCTCGGTTTTACCAACCCCGGTCGGCCCGAGGAACAGGAACGAGCCATTCGGTCGATTCGGATCGGACAGCCCGGCACGGGACCGGCGCACCGCATTGGCCACCGCCTGTACCGCTTCATCCTGACCAACGACGCGTTTGTGCAGCGCATCTTCCATCCGCAGAAGTTTATCGCGCTCGCCCTCCAGCATTTTCGACACCGGAATGCCAGTCCACTTCGACACCACCTCGGCAATTTCCTCGTCGCTAACCTTGTTACGCAGCAGTTGTGTTTCCACTTCGGCACCCTGTGCTTCCGCCAGCTTGCGCTCCAGCGCCGGAATCACGCCGTACTGCAGTTCCGACATACGACTCAGGTCGCCGGCACGACGGGCCTGATCCATTTCCACCCGGGCCTTTTCCAGATCTGCCTTGTAATTCTGGGCGCCGGCCAAGGTTGCCTTTTCGGCATCCCAGATTTCGCGCAAGTCAGCATATTCTTTTTCCAGTCGGCTGATATCTTCTTCCAGCTTGTCGAGCCGCTTCTTGCTGGCCTCATCGGTTTCCTTGCGAACTGCCTCGCGCTCCATTTTCAGCTGGATAAGCTTGCGATCCAGGCGATCCATTTCCTCCGGCATGGAATCGATTTCCATGCGGATCCGACTGCCCGCTTCATCAATCAGGTCGATGGCCTTGTCCGGCAGCTGCCGGTCGGTGATATAGCGCTGGGAAAGCTTCGCTGCGGCAATAATTGCACCATCGGTAATTTCCACGCCATGATGCACTTCATAGCGCTCTTTCAGGCCGCGCAGAATGGCAATGGTGTCTTCCACCGAAGGCTCTTCCACCAGCACCTTCTGGAAGCGCCGTTCCAGCGCGGCATCCTTCTCAATGTACTGGCGATATTCATTCAGCGTAGTAGCGCCAACACAGTGCAACTCGCCTCGCGCCAGCGCCGGCTTCAGCATATTGCCGGCATCCATGGCGCCATCAGCCTTACCGGCGCCGACCATGGTGTGTATCTCGTCAATAAACAGAATGACGCGACCTTCCTGTTTGGCCAGCTCATTCAGCACCGCCTTCAGGCGCTCTTCGAACTCACCGCGATATTTTGCTCCGGCAATCAATGCAGCCATATCGAGCGACAACACCAGCTTGTCTTTCAGACCCTCTGGCACCTCGCCGTTAACAATTCGCTGGGCCAGACCTTCAACGATCGCCGTTTTACCAACGCCCGGCTCACCAATCAGCACCGGATTGTTCTTGGTGCGACGTTGCAGCACCTGAATGGTCCGGCGGATTTCATCGTCACGACCGATGACCGGATCGAGCTTGCCCTCTTCCGCCCGCTTGGTCAGATCAACCGTGTATTTGTCCAGCGCTTCGCGCTTGTCTTCGGCATTGGGATCGTTCACCGCCTCGCCTCCACGCAGTTCATTGATTTTCTCCGCCAGCACTTTTTTAACCACGCCAACGCGGGAAAGAATCTTGCCGAGCTCACCGCTGTCATCACAGGCTGCCAGCAGTATCGCCTCACTGGAAATGTACTGATCACCACGCTGTTGCGCCTCGCGATCAGCCAGGTTGAACAGCCGGCTCAGATTCTGTGACACCTGCACATCACCGCTGAACGGCTTGACCACAGCAAGGTTATCCAGCGCCAGCTGCAGTGCGGTTTCGAGATCACCGACATTGATCCCGACCCGACCGAGTAACGGCCGGGCACTGCCGCCCTGCTGACGCAACAGCGCCAGCATCACGTGCACCGGCTCAATGGTGGAATGGCTACGCCCGACCGCCAGCGACTGAGCCTCGCCGATGGCTTCCTGAAGACGTGCAGTAAATTTGTCGAAACGCATGATGTGCCTCTCCCGGCCACTCTTCCGATGTCGCCTAGATGCGGGCGAATTTCATGGTTTCAAGCAGAACAGAACAGAACGACTTAGTCCTTGAGCCAGATCAGGGTGGCGAAGCGACCAGTCTGGTTGTCGCGGCGGTAGGAGTAATAGTCATCCGTCAGACAGTGGGTGCACAGGTCGCCCCCCTGAATATCGGCAATGCCGGCAGCCTGCAGGCGCTGCCGGGCCAGACCGAACAGGTCCATGCGCCAGTGGCCGGGGCCGTCATCAAGAAACTGCATTGCCGCTGCCGGATCTTGCCTCAGAAAGGCGGCCCGGACCTCGTCACCAACCTGATAACAACGCTGACAGATCGCCGGGCCGAGCCAGACCGACAGCGGCTCGCCACCCGGCGCCAGTTGCGCCGTGCCCTGCTCAAGGATGCCGTCCAGCAAGCCGCGCCAGCCGGCATGAAACGCACCCACCGCCGAGCCGTCCTGACGTGCTATCAGCACCGGCAGGCAGTCCGCCGTCAGCACCACGCAAGGCTCACCGGATTGGCTGCTCCAGACGCCATCGGCACGACGGTCAGCATCACCGAAGCGCACCACCCGGACACCGTGTATCTGGGTCAACCAGTGCGGCGGCTTGTCACTACCGATCTGGCGGTGCACATGGGCGCGGGCCTGAGCGACCCGTTCCAGATCATCACCACAGTTACTACCCAGATTGAATCCATGCCAGGGCGCCGGTGAAAACTGCCCCCGGCGATTGGTGACTAGCGCCTGCACGCGCGGATGCGGGTGCCAATCCGGCGTCAGCCATTGCTCCCTGTCAGGCAGCGCCACTTTCATCCCGGTCCCGGCGCAGCACGGCCAGTAACGCTTCCATATCGGCCGGCAAGGGCGACTCGAAACGCATTTCCTCATCAGTGTCCGGATGCATCAGGCCAAGACGACGGGCATGCAGTGCCTGACGGGGAAACTTGTGCAATGCCTCGCGCAATTCCGCACTGGCCCCTGCCGGAAAGCGCAGCCGGCCGTAAGTCGGATCGCCCACCAAGGGGTAGCGGATATGGGTCATATGTACACGGATCTGGTGAGTGCGGCCGGTCTCCAGCTGCACCTTGACCAGAGTATGGCCGCGGAACCGCTCGGTAACGCGATAGTGGGTCACGGCCGGTTTGCCGGACGGCACCACTGCCATACGCTTGCGATCGGTCGGATGCCGGCCGATCGGCGCATCGACCTTGCCGCCACCGGTCATCAGCCCCTGCACCACCGCTTCATATTCCCGATACAGACTCTTGTCCTGCAGCTGGGCCACCAGTGAAGCGTGCGCCTCCAGCGTTTTCGCCACCACCATCAGGCCGGTGGTATCCCGATCAAGGCGATGGACAATGCCGGCCCGGGGCAGATTCGCCTGAGTCGCATTGTGATGGAGCAAACCATTCAGCAGGGTGCCCGCCGCATGACCCGCGGCCGGATGTACCACCAGACCGGCAGGCTTGTCGATCACCAGCAGGTGATCATCCTCGAACACCACCTTGATGCTGATCGGCTCGGCCTCATCCTCGACCTCTGCCTCCAGCACCGCATTCAGCGCCAGCTGCTCACTGCCGACCAGCTTCTGCTTCGGCTTGACCGCCTCTCCGTTCACCGTCAGGGCGCCGGATTTGATCCATTCCTGCAGGCGGGCACGGGAAAAGCCGCCGAACAGTTCGGTGGCGACCTGATCCAGCCTGAGCCCGGCATGTTCCGGGCTGGCCTGTACCTGCATCTGAATTTTCCCGTCTTCGGGCTGTCCCATGGCGACCTGCTGCTGTGGCTGTGATTAAATACCGGCCCTATTGTAGCCCGATGACGGCCAAGAGTTCCGATGCAAAAACTGTTTTTAATCCTGATCGCCCTGTTTATTGCAGGCTGTGCCGGCAACCCGAATGACCGGCGTGAGCTGACCGAGGCGGAACATTACCGCGACGCTCGCAAGCTGCTTGACCGGAAAACCTATCTCAATGCCATTGAGCAGTTCGAGGAGCTGGAGGCGCGTTTCCCCTATGGGGATTACGCCGATCAGGCCCAGATTGATCTGATATATGCCCGCTACCGCTCACTGGATTATCCCGGCGCCACTGCGCAGGCGGACAGATTCCTGCGCACCTACCCGACCCATGAGCAAGCCCATTATGTGCTTTACCTGCGCGGGTTGGCCCACTACTACATGCAGCAAGGCATGTTCGACCGGGTCTTCGGCGAAAATAAGGCCCCTCGCGACCTTGGCAGCATGCGCGACGCCTTTTCTGATTTCGAGGAGCTGGTGCGCCGCTATCCGGATAGCGAATATGCTGCCGATGCACGCAGCCGGATGATCTACATTCGCAACCTGTTTGCCGAACAGGAGCTGATTGCAGCCCGTTACTATGCCCGTCGCGAGGCCTACATCGCTGCCGCCAATCGGGCCCAGCATGTGGTCCGTTATTACCAGCAAACCCCTTCTGTGCCGGAGGCTCTGGCCATCCTGAGCAAAGCCTATGAATCGCTGGGGCAACCGAAGCTGGCCGAGAACAGCTATCGGTTACTGGTTGCGAACTGGCCGGAAAGTGATTTTCTCGAAGCAGAAGGCATCAAGATCGAATGGTGGCCGACCGGAGAACGGACCTGGCTGTCACTACTGACCTTTGATCTGCTCAAGTAACCAAAAAGGGCCGGTATCTACCGGCCCTTTTTCCATATCGAACTGTCAGCCATATATCTTGTGCAACTTGCCGTCACCGGTTACCCGCTGAAAATACTCCGGATTCTTCAGCAACGAAGCGAATCGCTCTGCCTCCGCGATATTGCCGTGCTTGAACAGACAGCGCAGGTGGCCGGCATCGTCGTAATCAAACACCAGCAACTCCAGCTTGAGCTCCGGCGAAGCCATGTACAGGGTGCAGTCACGAGCATGATCCGCCAGCGAGAAGCCCGGCCGCTCCAGCTTGAGCAAACAGCCGAAGAAACTCACATCAACCACCTTGACCGGCTGATCAAAGCGGAACTGGTCGCCGATACGAGACTCGCTGATAACCCGCCCACTGGAATTACAGGGCGCCAACCGCTCGCTACGCCGACGCTCCAACTTGTCGTAGGTTCCCTTGGGAAGAATACGAATCCCTTCGACACCACTGAGCTGACGGCCATTCAAAAATGCCGAGAACAGCTCCAGCGACACTTCCCGCTTTTCCAGCTGCGGCAAGTGGTCCGCACCATCAATCAGGACGAAGGTCGAATTCGGGCACTTACTGGCAAAGGCAGCGTTTTCCCACGGCAGAGTAAAGCTGTCGAACTCACCGGTGGTCACCAGCGTCTCGCAATCCGGATAGCCAAGCACCCCCTCCACCGACAGCAGGCGGCGGCCATTAATCTTGTAACGTTCGCGCTCATTCTCGCTCAGCGCTTTCATCTGTCGATAAAACAATTTCCGCGCCGTTGACGTAATGCCGGTTTCTTTCAGGCGCTGGTAGTTGACCAGGTACAGCACCACCGCCTGACTGAATTCATCCATCCGGCCTGCATCCAGCACCCGCACCGATTCATCCACCAGCATGCGCCAGCTCTTGCGCGGCCGAGTGATAATGCCAGCAACAATCATCTTGCCGGCCTGTGCGGGATACTTATAGGCAAAGGTACTGGCAATGGCGGAGCCAAGCGACAAGCCCATCAGATGGACCCTGCTCAGCCCCATCTCCTGAACAAAGCCGAACAGCAGGTCGGCAAGGTCTTCCATGCCGAGATCCGGGGCAATCTGTTCATTGCTGCCCAGTGACGGCAGATCGACCAGAATTACCGGGAAGTCATCGTAAATACGCTCGACGCAATATTTGTAGGAAGTGAAATTCTGGAATGCTCCGCCAATCACCAGCAACGGCGTCTTGTGGTAACAGGACGGCTGACTGAAAGCGAGATAGTCAATCTTCCAGCGTCCGACCCACATGGTCTGGGGGTCGGCCTTGATAGCGTTACGGCTGTACGCTTGATACCGGATCTGCATTCTGGCTGCCCTCCACACTCGGGCTGCGGGCTTTCTTTGTTATTGTTTCCGGGCCGGCCGCCTTCCCGTAAGGGCAGAAATACGGACCGTATGGTCGATTGTTACGGTAAAGGCAGGGCGCGTAAAGCGCCGGGCATGGCTATAATCGTCGTCTTTATGTATCCCGGAGCATCCTGTCCGATGAGTATCACGCAGTATTTTCAGCAGGTTGGCGAGCAGGCTCGCACCGCCGCCCGGCACATGGCCCGAGCCAGCCGTGGCGACAAAGATCGTGCTCTGGAGCAAATTGCCGCCTCACTGAAGCGTCAACGCACCGGCATCCTGAGCGCCAATGCCGCAGATATGGCCGCTGGCCGCAGCAACGGTCTGGACGCTGCCCTGCTGGACCGGCTGGAACTGACCCCGGCCCGCTTCGACGCCATGATCGACGGCCTGGAGCAGGTTATGGCACTGGCTGACCCGGTGGGCGAGATCAGTGGCCTGAAGTATCGCCCCAGCGGCATTCAGGTCGGCCATATGCGGGTGCCTCTGGGCGTCATCGGTATCATTTACGAGTCACGCCCCAACGTCACCATTGACGCCGCCGCGCTGTGCCTGAAATCCGGCAATGCGGCGATCCTGCGCGGAGGCTCGGAAGCTATCCACAGCAACCGCGCTATCGCCGTTTGCATCAGCGAAGGGCTGGTCGCCGCCGGCCTGCCCGGCACCGCGGTGCAGGTGATTGACACCACCGACCGCGCCGCTGTCGGCGAAATGATCAGCCGACCCGAGTATGTCGATGTCATCGTCCCCCGTGGCGGCAAGGGCCTGATCGAGCGGATCAGCCGCGAGGCCCGGGTGCCGGTAATCAAGCATCTGGACGGCAATTGCCACGTTTACATCGATGATCAGGCCGATATCGACAAGGCCATGGCCATTGCCATCAACGCCAAGACCCAGCGCTATGGCACCTGCAATACCATGGAAACCCTGCTGGTGGCCGAAGCCATTGCAGCGGAGGTTCTGCCGCAGCTGGCCGAGGTCTATCTGGCCAAGGGCGTCGAGCTGCGCGGCTGCGACGCTTCCCGGGCGCTGGTACCGGCCATGAAAGAAGCCACAGAGCAGGACTGGGCCGAGGAATATCTGGCACCGATTCTGGCGGTGAAAGTCGTCGCTGACATGGATGCGGCGATCGACCATATCGCCCGCTACAGCTCGGCCCACACCGAGAGCATCGTCACCGAGAACTGGACCCGGGCGCGGCGCTTCCTTGCCGAAGTCGACTCCAGCTCGGTGATGGTCAATGCCTCAACCCGGTTTGCCGACGGCTTTGAGTACGGTCTCGGCGCCGAAATCGGCATCTCCACCGACAAGATCCACGCCCGCGGCCCGGTCGGTCTGGAAGGTCTGACCAGCCAGAAGTGGATCGTGCTGGGCGACGGCCATATCCGTGGCTGAGCCGCTGATCCTGTTCGGCGGCACCTTCGACCCGGTCCACCGTGCCCACATCAGCGCTGCCCGGGCAGTCTCAAAAGCCCTGCAACAGGCTCCGGTATACCTGATGCCCAATGCCGTGCCACCACATCGGCCACAGCCACTGGCCGATGCCGGGCAGCGACTGGCAATGCTGAGACTGGCTATCGCGGATTACCCCAACCTGCACATTGACGACCGTGAACTGCGCCGAGACGGCCCGTCCTGGACCATCGACACCCTGCTGGCACTGCGCCGGGAAGATGCTGCCCGACCGCTGGTGCTGGTGATCGGAGCTGACAGTCTGGCAGGCCTGCAGCACTGGCATCGCTGGAAAGAATACCCGCCACTGTGCCACCTTGCCGTGCTGCCACGCCCCGGGGCGGCAGCGCCAGACCAGCAAGTGCTGAACGCCTTTCCCCGGGCCGACGCCAGCCAGTTATGCACGCTGCCGGCAGGCCGGCGGCTGATGTTGTCGGCCCCGAACCTCGATGTTTCTGCCACCGCCATCCGTCAGGCGTTGGCAGAAAAAGGTCACTGCCCCGCGCTGGACGCCGACGTACTCGCACATATTCACCGGCATGGCCTGTATACTGTGCCCGTTAACGCCAGCCCGAATGATGAGGATTCATGAGCCAGACCAGCCCTTCCCTGCTCGACACCGTGATCAGTGCGCTCGAAGAAATGAAGGCGAAGAACATCACCACCCTGGAAGTCGGTTCAATGACCAGCCTGGCAGATCATATGGTCATTGCCAGTGGCACCTCGACCCGGCATGTCAAGGCACTGTCGGACACCGTTCAGGAAAAAACCCGTGAAGCAGGTTTTGCCCCGGTGGGCGTCGAAGGCGAGCAAGGCGCCGAGTGGATTCTGGTAGATCTCGGGGATGTGATTGTTCACATCATGCAGCCCTCCACCCGCGAGTATTACGACCTTGAGCGACTCTGGCGCAACCCGGCTCACCATCCCGACCGAAAAGAAACCTGATCCAGAGTGATGCGGACTCGGCGGCAAACTGTCTGGCAGAACCCGTCATGCTGGTAACGGTTATGGCTATCGGCACAAGAATGCCGGACTGGGTGGCACAAGGCGTCGAGGAGTACCGGCGCCGACTGGCAGGTGATATTCGTCTACAGTTCGAGGAAATCCCGCTGCCGAAACGTCGTGGCGATACCGCCACCCTGATTGCTGACGAGGCTGAATCGCTGCGCAAGCGATTACAAAAATACCCGGGCATTCACCGCGTCGCTCTGGAAGTATTGGGCCGGCCCATCGACACTCCGCAGCTGGCGAAAAAACTGCAGATACTGCGAGACCAGAGCCAGGACATGGCGCTGCTGATTGGCGGGCCGGACGGTCTTGATCCGGAATTGTCGCGACAGTGTCATGAACAGTGGTCCCTGTCCGCACTGACGCTGCCTCATCCGCTGGTCCGGATTGTTATTGCCGAACAGATTTATCGCGGCTGGAGCCTGCTCTCCGGTCACCCCTACCATCGCTGACTCTGACTGCCATGCGCCTGCGCGACCGCCAACGGGAAAGCCAGATTATCCAGACGCGCCTGGTCTGGACACTGGTATTTGTGGTAATCGTGCTGGGCGCTCTGGTCAGCCGGATGATCTGGCTGCAATGGGTCCAGCACGACCGGTTCCAGGCGCTGGCAGATCAGAACCGGGTACAGACTCAACCGATTGCTCCACCACGAGGCGTGCTAGTGGATCGACACGGCAGAATTCTGGCCGACAACCAACCGGATTTTTCTCTGGTGGTGATTCCCGAACAAGTACGCGATCTGGATGCCGCCCTGAATGGCCTGCGTGAACTGATTAGCATTGATGACGATCAGATCGAGCGGTTTCACACCCAGCTGAAGCAGCGCCGACGTGCCTGGGAAGCCATCCCCCTGCGCAGCCGCCTGACCATGGAAGAAATCGCCCTGATTGCCGAGGCAAGACATGAATGGCCAGGCGTACGCATTGAAGCAGAAGCAATTCGGCACTACCCGCACGGCGACCTGTTCTCCCATGTAATCGGTTACGTCAACCGCATAAATGCCGAAGACATTGCCGCCATGGACGAAGCAACACTGGCCAACTACAGCGGCACCAATTTTTATGGCCGTGCCGGCATCGAGCGTCAATATGAAAAACGCCTGCATGGCAAGGTCGGTTACCGCAAGGTAGAAACCAACGCCCGCGGCCGGGTTCAGCAAGTGCTCGAAGAAATCCCCCCGGTACCCGGTGATGAAGTTCGTCTTAATCTGGACCTTGACGTTCAGCGCGCCGCCTGGGATGCGCTCGGCAGTCGACGAGGCGCTGTGATTGCCATTGATCCACGCGATGGCGGTGTGCTGGCCTTTGTCAGCCGCCCGGGCTTTGATCCGAATCTGTTTGTGACCGGCATTTCATTGCCGGACTACGCCGCCTATCGTGACGATCCCGACAGGCCGTTGTTCAATCGCGCGCTTCAAGGTCAATACCCGCCAGGCTCGACAATCAAATCAATGATGGGGCTGGCGGCGCTGGAGGCCGGCGTCACCGACTGGCAACGCACCATTCGCGACCCGGGCTATTTCAATTTACCCGGCACCACGCGGGTTTTCCGGGACTGGAAACGGGGCGGCCATGGCGTAGTCAATCTGCATACTGCGGTGGTTGAATCCTGCGACACCTATTTCTACGACGCCGGCCTGAAAATGGGCATTGACCATATCGCGAATTTCCTTTCCCACTTCGGTCTGGGCAAGGCCACAGGCATTGATATTCAGGGAGAAATGACTGGCATCCTGCCGTCGCGGGAATGGAAGCAACGCGCGCGAAAAAGCGCCTGGTTCCACGGCGACACCGTCAATACCAGTATTGGCCAGGGCTACATGCTGACGACGCCGCTACAGCTGGCACAAACCATGGTGGTCAGCGCCCGACGTGGCAAACAGATAACTCCGCGTGTCGCCATGAATACACAGCCGCCACAACCGAAAAATCATCTGGTCTTGAAGAACCCGGATAACTGGCAACGCATGGAAGCGGCGCTGGCCGATGTGCTGCACGGCCAGCGTGGCACCGCCCGCGCCGCCGGTCGTGGGGCAGCGTACCGGATCGCAGGCAAGTCCGGCACCGCACAGGTGTTTTCCCTGGCTTCTGACGTTGAATACAAAAAACTGGATGTCGCCGAGCGTCTGCGTGATCACGCCCTGTTTGTTGCCTTTGCTCCGGTCGACAACCCGGCCATTGCCGTTGCTGTTCTGGTCGAGAACGGCGAATCCGGAGGCAGCACGGCGGGGCCGGTAGCACGCGCTGTCATGGATGCCTGGCTACTGGATGGCAAAGGCGATTTGCGCGATCTGTCGAAACCGCGATTGCAGCCCGACAAAGGAGCCACACCATGAGTTCGCGCGATTATCTGCGCCAGCTGCCAAGCCATCAGCGTGGGCCTTCAAACCGTGACCTGGCTTTCCGCCTGCATATTGATGCACCGCTGCTGGCCGGGCTGCTTTCGATCATGGCCTATGGCATGTTCATCCTGTACAGCGCCGGCGGCGAAGACATTAACCTGCTGATGAGGCAGGGCATGCGCTTTCTGGTCGGCTTCACCGCCATGTTTGTGCTGGCCCAGTTCCCACCAAGAACATTTCGCTTCTGGACACCCTTGCTGTATGGCATCGGCCTGATCATGCTGATTCTGGTACTGCTGGTTGGCATTGAGGCCAAGGGCGCGCAGCGCTGGCTGTATATCCCCGGTTTCGGTCGATTCCAGCCGTCGGAACTAATGAAGATCGCCGTGCCGGCACTGGCCGCCTGGTTCTTTCGTGACCGGCCATTGCCTCCGTCATTTCGCGATGTTGCCATCGCTTTGGCGATTGTTATCGTGCCGGCACTGCTGATCGGCAAACAGCCGGATCTTGGCACCGCCTTGCTGATCGTAATATCCGGTCTGGTCATCCTGTTTATGGCCGGCCTCAGCTGGCGCATTATTGGTGCTGCTGTAGCCTTTGTCGCGGTGGCCGCGCCACTGATGTATTTCAATTTCATGCATGACTATCAACGTCGTCGTGTGGATACTTTTCTGAACCCTGAAGCCGACCCACTCGGCGCCGGCTGGAACATCATCCAGTCGAAGACCGCGATCGGTTCCGGGGGCATTGACGGAAAGGGCTGGCTGAACGGCACCCAGTCGCGTCTCGACTTCCTGCCGGAATCCTCCACTGATTTTATCTTTGCGGTGCTCGCCGAAGAGCTCGGCCTGCTCGGCATTCTGCTACTGTTTGCCCTGTACCTGTTCGTCATCGGCCGCTGCCTGTGGATCAGCTATCATGCCCAGGATCTGTTCTCGCGACTGCTGGGTGCCGGCCTTGCGATTACCTTTTTTATCTACGTTCTGGTCAATGTCGGCATGGTTTCCGGTCTGCTGCCCGTGGTCGGTGTGCCATTGCCACTAATCAGTTATGGCGGCACATCGATTGTGACGCTACTAGCCAGCTTCGGTATTCTGATGTCCATTCATACCCACCGAAGCCTGATGGGATAAAGGAGTAGCTGTGAACAAGTGGATACCGATGATTCTGCTCAGCTGTCTTGGTGCAAACGCGCTGGCAAGCAGCTATGCCAATCACCCGGAGGCATTAAAAGTGGCCGACGAGCTGGCCAGCGAGGGGCTCGACCGTAAACGGGTTCTGGCACTGCTCGGCACGGCACAGCGACAGGACACCATCCTTGAGCGAATTGCCAAACCGGCAGAGAAAACCCTGACCTGGGCGGATTACCGACGCCTGTTCGTGCAACCGGACCGGGTAGCACAAGGCCTGGAATTCTGGCGCACCCACGCAACCACGCTGGCGGCAGTGGAAAACGAGCATGGCGTGCCACAGGAAATGATTCTTGCCATTCTCGGCGTGGAAACCCGTTACGGGCGCCACAAGGGCACTTGGCGAGTGCTCGATGCGCTGACCACGCTGGGTTTTGATTACCCGCCACGCGCCAATTTTTTCCGCGGCCAGCTGAAAGAGCTTTTCCGCCTGGAACAGAAAGCCGGCATTGATATCAGCGAGGTCACCGGCTCCTACGCCGGCGCCATGGGTTACCCGCAATTTATTCCCACCAGCTACATTCACTACGCCATTGATCAGGATCAGGATCAACGCATTGACCTGCTCAACAACCCGGCGGACGCGATTGGCAGCATTGCCAACTATTTTCGCGTCCATGGCTGGCAGAAAGGCCTGCCGGTGGCAGCGCGGGCGCGGGTCAAGGGTGCCAGGTGGCAGGCTCTGGTGCAGGAGCTGGACAAGCCTCGCACCACTTTGGGCGAGGCAAGAGAAGCCGGCGCCGTGACGGTATCCTGCAAGGAAAGCCGCTTCTGTTTCGACGATTTGCCGAACGACACCCCGATTGCATTAATCGAGCTGCAGGGCGAACAAGGCAGTGAATTCTGGCTGACCACGCAGAATTTTTATGTCATCACCCGCTACAACCACAGTTACCTGTACGCGATGGCGGCGTATCATCTGTCCCGGGACCTGCGCGAACAAGGCGGAGAGCGTCATTGATGAACCGGTTATTGCCACTGCTTCTGCTGTTGCTTGTCGGCTGTGCCTCGTCACCTTATCAGCCGCATGGCTCGAGCGTACCCGACGACAACGGCGCGCCCGGCAGCGACCGCTACAGCATTGCCCAGGATCACGCGCCTCAGTCCGATCGCCAGCGCATGCAGCAACTATCGCAGCCAACCCCCAAAGATGAGCCCCGCAGCCGCTACGGCAATGGCCCTACCTACCGGGTCTGGGGCGTCACCTACGAAGTTCTGGAATCATCCCGCGGCTATGTCGAAGACGGCATCGCCTCCTGGTATGGCGCCAAATTCCATGGCCACCGCACCTCCAGTGGCGAGTCCTACGACATGTACCAGCTCAGTGCCGCCCACAAAACCCTGCCGCTACCGACCTGGGCCCGGGTCACCAATCTGGATAACGGCAAGAGCACCATTGTCCGCATTAATGATCGCGGCCCGTTTCACTCCGAGCGGGTTATTGATCTGTCCTGGGCCGCCGCCGTGAAGCTGGATATCGACCAGCGTGGTACCGGCCGGGTGCGGGTCGAGGCACTTAGTACGGAGCCGGCCAATCGGCCACAAACCGTGATGGCCGCCACCAGCAGCCCGCCTCCACCGGCCGGCGCCCTGTACCTGCAGGCCGGCGCATTCAGCCAACGTGGCAGCGCTCTGGCGTTGCTGACCGATCTCACTGACCGGTTCTCCTGGCCCATCACGATTCGCACCAGCGACAACATTCATCGGGTCTGGATCGGCCCGTTCAGCACCGAGCAGGAGCGTCTCAGCGCCCGCGAGGCCATCGCCCAGGCCGGCTTCCCGACCCCGGTCAACGCCGCCGCCCCCTGACTTTTCCCCGCATGCAGCCTAGAATGCGCGCAATTCGCGCGTGTATCGGGAATTATTCCGCCTGTTGCGGTCAAACGGCCCTGACCTCTGATACACCACATCCCGCGCAACCACTGCGCCCAGGCACGAGAGAATACGATGACACGGACCCGATCCTCCCGGCTAATCACCTTTTTTGTTGCCCTGCTGATCCCACTGAGTGCCAGTGCGGATTCGCTGATTGCCAAGCCGCCGCAGATTGCAGCCAGCGGTTATATCCTGATGGATGCTGCCAGCGGTCAGGTGCTGGTGGCACACAACGCCGACGAACAGCTGCCACCGGCCAGCCTGACCAAGATGATGACGGCTTATGTCGCCGACCATGAACTGGAACGCGGCAACATCAGCCTGAAAGATCAGGTGCTGGTCAGCGTCAAGGCGTGGCGCACTGGTGGCTCGCGCATGTTTATCCGCGAAGGCACTTCGGTCAGTGTCGAAGATCTGCTCAAGGGCATCATCATTGCCTCTGGCAACGACGCCAGCGTGGCACTGGCGGAACATATTGCCGGCAGCGAGGAATCCTTTGCTGACCTGATGAATCGTCATGCTGACCGGCTTGGCATGAACACCACCCGCTTCCGCAATGCCACCGGCCTGCCGGCGGACGGACATTTCAGTAGCGCCCGTGACATGGCGACACTTGCCCTGGCAATCATCAATGATTTTCCCGAGCACTATGCCCTGTATGCGGAAAAGAGTTACACCTACAACAACATCACGCAGCAGAATCGCAACCTGCTGCTATGGCGTGATGCCAGCGTTGATGGCCTGAAAACCGGCCACACCGAAGAAGCTGGCTACTGCCTCGTTGCCTCTGCCAAACAAGCCAATCAGCGTCTGATCAGCGTTGTCATGGGTGCCAATTCGGAGCAGGCCCGTGCCGTAGAAACGCAGAAGCTGCTGACCTGGGGTTTCCGTTTCTTCGAAACCTATCACGCCTACAGCGCCGGCGATGTGTTGTCGCAGGTGCGGGTATGGATGGGCCAGAGCAATCAACTGGATATTGGTCCGCTGACCGATCTGGTTATGACCATCCCGCGGGACAGCCAGAAAGATCTTAAAGCAGAAATGAAGGTCCACCCGGATATCCGCGCACCGATTCGCAAGGGCGACACTCTTGGCAATGTTGTCATCACCCTGAATGACGAAGTGCTGCTGGATCGTCCACTGGTGGCATTAAATGATGTCGAGCAGGCCGGCTTCTTCAAACGTCTGTGGCACAGCATTCAACTGTTTTTCCGCGGCCTGTTCTGATACCGGGACATTGATGACGAGACCGGCATGACCATCGCCTACCTGAACGGAAAATTCATGCCACTGGACGAAGCGCGTATTTCGCCGCTCGACCGTGGCTTTCTGTTTGCCGATGGTGTGTACGAAGTCATTCCTGCCTACGGTGGCAAGCTGTTCCGGCTGAATGAGCACCTCGACCGGCTTGACGCATCACTGGCTGCCATTGGGCTGCCCAACCCGCTGGCACTGCCTGACTGGACGGCCCTGTTCAACAGCCTGATCGAACAGAACGGTGGCGGTAATATCTACATCTACCTGCAGGTTACCCGCGGCGCCGCGGCAAAACGTGATCATGCTTTCCCGGCACCGCCGGTCGCGCCAACTATTTTTGCCATGACCGGACAGATCGCCACCCCTGCCGCCGACATGCCGGACACCACCCCCGGCGTTGCCGCCATTACACTGGACGATATCCGCTGGAGCCGCTGCGACATCAAAAGCATCGCCCTGCTTGCCAATGTGATGTTGCGGCAGCAGGCGGTCAGCGAGGGTGCCTCCGAGGCCATTCTGATCCGCGACGGATTTGCCACCGAAGGCTCGGCCAGCAACTTCTTTATCGTCAAGCAAGGCGTGATCGTCACGCCACCGAAAAGCCACCTGATTCTGCCCGGCATCACCCGCGACCTGCTGGTAGAACTGGCACGCAAGCATGCCATGCCAATCGAAGAAAGGGAGGTCATGGAAGCGGAGCTCAAGAGTGCCGAAGAAGTCTGGCTGTCCAGCTCCACCCGGGAAGTCGTGCCGGTTACCCGTTTGAACGGTCATACTGTTGGCAACGGCAAGCCAGGCCCGGTATGGCAGCATATGGCGCGGTATTATGTCGACTTCAAGCGTGCGCTGTGCGGCTTGTAAACCCGAATGTCATCCCCGGATAGCCGACCATTAACCGGCGAAACACAGGAACGATCATGACCATCAATGAACACCTCTGGGAATTTCCCCATGCAATGACCCTCAAGGTCATGGGTGCGGCGGACAGCCCGCTGGAACAGGCTGTGGTCGCCATTCTGACCCAACATCTGGAAGATTTTGATCCGAATGCGCATATCTCGGTAACACCAAGCGCGAAGGGCAATTACGTTTCAGTGAACGCTCGCATAGTGGTGCGACATCGCGATCACGTGACCCGGATTTACGCCGAGCTGAACGCGTGCAGCCACGTCAAGGTGGTGTTCTGACGCACGTGTGTCAGAAGACTTCCAATACCACCTTGCCGGTGCTTTTCCCGGAACGCAGGCAATCGAGCGCCCGATGTGCGTCGGAAAATGGGAAACGGTGGCCAACGTGCGGCGGCGGCAACTCCATCTGCTGCAGCTCCTCAAGCAGGATGTGCATTCTGTCCTGCTGTTCCCACAACCAGATCAGATTGAACGCCAGCACGGACTTGTTCTCGCTGATCATCGACATCACGTCATAACGCGGTCGCCGCAGAAACTTCCAGACGGCGGTTAAATAGTTGGGTCGGCTACCGCTCGGCGTGAAATCGGCGGCGCCAAACACTACCAGTCTTCCCATCGGCTTCAGTGCAGCAAAACTGGCCAGTTGCACTGCGCCACCAATGGCATCCAGTACCAGATCAAAATTTCGTGCCTGGCTTTGCAGTTGACTGGAAAATGATTTCTGGCGCACCAGCACGTCCGTAAAGCCTTCGGCCCGCAACAATGCCAGCTTCTCTGTGGTACCGACGCTGCCGACCGGCTTCGCACCAACCGCGCGAGCCAGCCGCATAGCCTGCAAACCCACTCCGCCGGCAGCACTGTGAATCAACACCTGATGTCCCGGCTGAATATCCCCAAGCGTCTTCAATGCATACCAGGCTGTCATGGTCTGGGCCAGAAAAGCAGCGCCCTGAGCGTCATCCCAATCCGACGGGATCAGATGAACATATTCCTGAGGGCTGTCGATCACCGTGGCATAACCACCGAAACGGGTCACGCCCATAACCCGGTCGCCAATACAGAAAGCCTCCACCGCCGTGCCAACGCCGATCACCTTGCCGGCGTACTCAAGCCCCGGAATGAAACTGCCTGCCGGCGTGGCGGAATACAGACCGGTCAGGGCAAAAATATCGGCAAAGTTCAGCCCCACCACCGTGACCTGAACACGCACATCATGGGCGCCAAGCTCCGGCAACGATTCCTGTTGCAGCATCAGGCTGCGCAGGCAGCCAGCCTTCGGGGTACGCCAGACCTGCCGCTGCATGGTCACAGATCCATCGCCAAGCTGAACCAGCGTCTGCGCGGCTCGTCAGGATTCTGCCGAGTGGCGCTGATCTCCCTTAACATAATCTCTCCGTGCCGATACTCTGCTCAGTGCACTCTCAGAATACCCTGATACATGTTCATCTGGCAGTGAAAACGGTACTCGCCTGCCGCCAGCGCCGGGAGCTTCACCGTATACAGACGGTTAATCGGCAATGTCTCACTAATGCCAAGCCCCTCGATGATCAGATATTCGGCGCAGGGACTGGCGTCTTCGCGCAACACCCTGAGCGTCAGCGGTTTCCCCGCAGGACTATCAATCAATGCCGGCGTGTAGGTCCCGTTGGCAACCCGGATGTCAATTACGCCATCTTTCGTATCGACGGCATTGCGCGGTTTCCACAGCCAGAACCACCAGACAATCATCATCATGGCTGCCAACCCGGCAGCATTTACCCATATCGTTGTCATACGGCCTCCCCGTCCGGATTCGCCCGGAACAATCTCAACCGATTGGCATTCGATACCACCGTAACCGATGACAGCGACATGGCCAGCCCGGCGATCACCGGACTGAACATCAGGCCGGTGAGCGGATAAAGCAGCCCTGCCGCCACCGGAATACCGAGCACGTTGTAGAGAAACGCACCAACAAGATTCTGGCGAATATTGCGCACCGTGGCGGATGACACCGCAATGGCATCGACCACCCCGTGCAAGGACCCACGCATCAGCGTGATCCCGGCACTTTCAATTGCCACGTCCGTTCCGGTACCGATAGCAAATCCGACATCGGCCTCGGCCAGCGCTGGTGCATCATTAATGCCGTCGCCGACCATGGCAACACGCTCACCGCGATCACGTAGCGCACGTACATGCGACGCCTTGTCAGCCGGCAGCACCTCGGCAATCACCTCATCAATGCCGGCTTCCCTGCCAATCGCCTCGGCGGTACCGCGCACATCACCGGTGATCATCACCACTTTCAGGCCGCGGGCATGCATGCGCGCCACCGCCGCGTGGGCATCCGGCTTGATCTGGTCGCGCACGCCAATGACGCCGATAAGGGCTTTGTCCAATGCCAGATACAAGGGTGTGCCAGCCTGATCGGTGATGCTGCGCGCATCCGCCGAACCCGCATCAGCATCCACGCCCTCATCGCGCAGCCAACGCAAGTTGCCAATTCTTACCAGATTGTCGTGGTAGCGAGCCTGTACACCCTTGCCGTTCTCGGCGACAAAATCGCTCACCATGGCCGCGTTCAGACCACGCTCTCTAGCGGCTTCCATCACGGCGAAAGCAAGCGGGTGTTCTGATGCATTTTCCAGTGCGGCGGCCAGCGCCAGCACGTCATCCTCTGACCAGCCGGCATAGCCAAACACTTTGGTAACCGACGGTTTGCCCTCGGTTATGGTGCCGGTTTTATCGAGAATGATCGTGGTCAGCTCGGACGCTGTTTGCAACGCCTCACCCTGACGAATAAGGATGCCCGACTCCGCCGCCTTGCCAACACCGACCATCACTGACATGGGCGTTGCCAGTCCGAGTGCACAGGGGCAGGCAATAATCAGCACCGTGGTCAATGCAACCATGGCATAACTGGCCCGCGGCTCCGGACCGATATTGAACCAGACCAGCGCCGCACCAATGGCAACCAGCATTACCACCGGTACAAATACCGCAGACACCCGGTCAGCGAGACGGCCAATCGGCGGACGCGAGCCCTGTGCTTTTTTGACCAGCGCAATAATCTGGGCCAGTACGGTGTCTTTGCCGACTCTGGTGGCGCGGTAAACCAGACTGCCCTGCTGGTTTATGGTGCCGGCAGACACGGCATCACCGGCCTGCTTGCTGACCGGTACCGGCTCGCCGGTCAGCATGGATTCATCCACCAGCGTGGAACCGCTTTCCACCACACCATCGACCGCAATTTTTTCGCCGGGCCGCACCCGCAGTCGCATGCCGGTCGTGACTTGTGCAATGTCGATATCCGCTTCGCTGCCATCGTCTGCGACGCGACGCGCAGTAGTCGCTCGCAGACCCAGCAACCGCTTGATTGCCTGACTGGCGCGGCCGCGCGCACGAAGTTCCAGAGCGAGGCCGAGATTGATGAAGCCAATGATCATCGCCGAGGCCTCAAAATAGACATGCCTTGCCTGTTCCGGCAACAACGATGGTGCCAACACCGACACCATCGAATACACCCAGGCTGTGCCGGTGCCGATCGCAATCAGGGTGTCCATATTGGCGTTGTGGTGAACGGCAGCCTTCCAGGCGCCAACAAAAAAGCGCCCGCCGGCAAATACCAGCACGGCAAGGGTCAGCATGCCAATCAGCAGCCATACCAGCTGGCTTGCCCCCCCTGCATGCACCATCATGCTGCCGCCGAATACCATCCACGCCATCAGCGGCGCACCGAGGCCCAATGCCAACCATGTATCGCGAATCAAGCGACGATAAAGCTGCTGCTCAGCGCGCTCACGTTCCTCTTCCAGCGAATTATCATCCTCGACCACCGATGCACCGTAGCCAACCGCCTCGACGGCAGCGACAAGATCCTGCGGGCTTGCCGCACCGAGTACATGAGCACTGTGATCGGCCAGATTCATGCTGGCTCGCTCTACCCCCGGCACCGACGACAGCGCCGTTTCGATAGTACGCACACAACTGGCACAGGTCGCACCGGTAATGGCCAGACGCATGCCGTCGCCACCTGATTCAATCTGCTGCGGTGGGTCATCAATACTGCAGTGGCCAGGCTCTGCCTCCAAAGCAGTATCCGCCGACACAGTTTCTGCGGGATAGCCAGCCTGTGCCAGCGCGGCCATAACGGGCGTGGAATCGCCGCCATCAATGCGCAGCTCAACAACCCTGCCACTGATATCGATGGCAATATCATGCACACCGGCAAGCGGCTCCAGCGCGGCGCGAATCTTGCGCGCGCAGCCACCACACTTCATCGTCGGAATCGAAAAACGGAATAAAGTCGACATGTCATGCTCCAGACAAGTTTGATGGATGCAGTGTCAAACTATGCTGCCACTCCAGCTTTAGCATGGCCCAGTGCGAACGAACATGCGGCACTGCAGACAATTCCCGCTGGCAGGCGGCGCTCTGTTCCGGCTTCATCGATTGACTCCTCGGCAAATGAATAGTGACAGTGTCAACCCTGTGGCCACCCCCAGGTCAAGGAAACAGGTTGCGGATGACGAATCAGACCGCAGACCTCTACAATCATCTCCATGCCAAACCTGCTGACCCGCCATTTTCCCTGCGTCGACTACCCACCCTGCTGGCAGGCGATGAAGGCCTTTACCGACCAGCGTGACCAGCGCACGCCGGACGAACTGTGGTTGCTCGAACATCCCGATGTGTTCACGCTGGGTCAGGCCGGCAAGCCGGAGCATGTGCTGAATCCGGGGCCGATCCCGCTGGTGCAGACCGATCGCGGCGGTCAGGTCACCTGGCATGGCCCGGGGCAGACGGTGGGTTACCTGCTGTTCGATATTGCCCGCATGGGCATCGGCGCCCGGGAACTGGTCACCCGGATTGAGCAGGCCATCGTCGACTATCTGGCCACCCTGGCTATCGAGGCAGCGCCAAGAGCGGATGCGCCGGGCGTGTATGTCGGCAACGCCAAGATCGCCTCGCTCGGCCTGCGTATCCGCCATGGCCGCAGTTATCACGGCCTGTCACTGAACCGCGATGTCGATATGGCGGTGTTCCAGCGCATCAACCCCTGTGGCCATATCGGCCAGCCAATGACCAGCCTGGCCCTGCTCGGCGCCGATCCCGGTCGGGCTGCGGTCGAAGCCGGCCTTCAGCAGGCCCTGTGTCAGCGCTTTGCCTTCGACAACGTCACTGCCGCCGGGCCGCCGGACTGGTACACTGGCGCCCTGTCCCGATCCCCGCAGGAGTCCCCCTCGCCATGAGCGAATCGCGTCCGGCCCGTCGCAAGGTTGCCCCCGGTGAAAAACTGCGCGGCGCCGACAAGGTGCGCGCCATTCCGATAGTCAACGAACCGGTGATCCAGCGCAAACCAAGCTGGATCCGGGTGCGAGTGCCGGCCAACGGCGAAATCCAGCGGATCAAGTCGATGCTGCGCCGGCAGAAACTGCACACCGTCTGCGAGGAAGCCTCCTGCCCGAACCTGCCGGAGTGTTTCGGCAGCGGCACCGCCACCTTCATGATCATGGGCGATATCTGTACCCGCCGCTGTTCGTTTTGCGATGTCGGCTTTGGCCGGCCGAAACCACTGGACGCGGATGAGCCGAAACATCTCGGCGAAAGCGTTGCCGATCTGGCGTTGAAATATGTGGTGGTCACCTCGGTGGACCGAGATGATCTGGCCGATGGTGGCGCGCAACATTTTGCCGAATGCATTGGCGAAATCCGCGCGCAGTCACCGGGCACCCGTATTGAAGTGCTGGTGCCGGACTTCAAGCTGTGCATGAATGAAGCGCTGGCAATTTTCGCCACCCAGCCACCGGATGTGTTCAACCACAACATCGAAACCGTGCCAGAGCTTTACAAAACCATTCGTCCCGGCGCGAAGTATGATCACTCACTGGCGCTGTTGAAAAAATTCAAGGCACAGCATCCGGACATCACCACCAAGTCCGGCATCATGGTCGGTTTGGGTGAAACCTTTGATCAGGTGATTGGCGTGCTGAAGGATTTGCGGGCCCACGATGTCGACATGCTGACCATCGGCCAGTATCTGCAGCCAAGCAAGCACCATGCGCCCGTGGAGCGCTACGTGCACCCGGATGAGTTTCGCGAGTACGCACGAATTGCCCAACAGTTGGGTTTCAGCTCGGTGGCGTCCGGGCCGATGGTGCGCAGCTCCTATCATGCTGACCTGCAACATCAGGGCATCGACGTTGGCCAGCTGCACAGCCACTGAATCAAACCATGCAAAGGAGTGTCAGCATGAACAATCCGTACCAGTCCCCGGCCGCACCGGTAACCCCTGACGATCCGCTGGCCGCATTGCAATATGGCGGCTTCTGGCGCCGGGTCGGAGCGTCCATCATTGATTCCATCCTGATCCTGCTGGTGACCTCACCTTTCCTGTATGCGTTCTATGGCGAGAGTTTTTACACAGAACAGAGCATGCTGCGCGGCCCCGCCGACTTCGTTATCAGCTACATCTTCCCCGCCATCGCCTCAATCGCTTTCTGGATATACAAGTCCGCCACGCCCGGCAAGATGGTGTTTGGTCTGAAAATTGTTGATGCGGAAACGGCAGGACCATGCAGCACTGGCCAGCTGATTGGCCGTTACCTTGGTTACTACCCGTCATTTCTGGTGCTTGGACTGGGCTTTATCTGGGTGGCGTTCGACAAACGCAAGCAGGGCTGGCATGACAAGATGGCCGGCACCCTGGTTATTCGCGGTTGATAGCAAATCCGGGGCGCGTCAGCGCCCCTTTAGTGCCTGCACCAGTTTGCCGTGAATACCACCAAAACCACCATTACTCATGATCACGACGCTGAGCGGCGTGGCATCACGGGCACAGATATCGGCAATCACCGCATCAATACTGGACAGGGTTTTTGCCGGCACCTTTGACGCCTTGACCACATCATCCAGCGACCAGTTGATGCCCTCCGGCTGATACCAGATCACTTCATCCGCCGCCAACACGCTGTCGGCGAGCTTGTCACGATGCGCGCCCATGCGCATGGTGTTGGAGCGTGGCTCGATCACGGCGATGATCTTTTCCTTGCCGACTTTTTTTCGCAGCCCTTCCAGCGTGGTGGCAATCGCCGTCGGATGATGGGCGAAGTCATCATAGACGCGCACGCCATGCGCCTCACCGACCAACTCCATGCGGCGTTTGACGCCGAGGAAATCACTGAGCAGCTCACAGCCCTGCGCCAGCGACACGCCAACATGCCGCGCCGCCAGCAATGCCGCCACACCATTTTTCACGCTGTGCATGCCGGTCTGGCTCCAGCGCACTTCGCCAATTTTCTGGCCGTTTTCCAGCACGGCGAAGTGGCCGCCATCATCACTGAGCAGCTGCACGTCAATACCGGCGCCAGCGCCGAACCGCTCCACTTCACTCCAGCAACCTTTCTCCAGCACTTCCTCCAGCGCCACTTCGCCAGTTGGCAGAATGATCCGCCCATTACCGGGAATAGTGCGGACCAGATGATGAAACTGCTTCTGGATGGCGCCGAGGTTTTCAAAAATATCGGCGTGATCAAATTCAAGGTTGTTGAGAATCGCGGTGCGCGGCCGGTAGTGAATAAACTTGGAGCGTTTGTCGAAAAATGCGGTGTCATATTCATCCGCTTCGACAACAAAAAACGGCGTGTCACCAAGCCGCGCTGACACCGGAAAATTACCCGGCACGCCGCCAATCAGAAAGCCCGGCGCCATGCCGGCCGCTTCCAGCAACCAGGCCACCATAGACGAGGTGGTGGTTTTGCCGTGGGTGCCGGCAACAGCAATTACCCAACGCTCCGGCAGCACCACGTCAGCCAGCATTTGCGGGCCAGAGGTGTAGCGCAGGCCGCGATTCAGCACTTCTTCCACCGCCGGGTTGCCACGGCTCATGGCATTGCCGATCACCACCAGATCCGGCGCCGGATCAAGCTGGGCGGCGTCGTAGCCTTCGTGAATCTCGATGCCGGCGGCGCGCAGCTGATCCGACATTGGCGGGTAGACATTGGTATCGGCACCGGTGACCCGATGGCCCATGTCCCGCGCCAGTTGCGCCAGCGAGCCCATGAAGGTGCCGCAAATACCGAGAATATGAATGTGCATGTTTCTGGAGCTCCGGAAATCGTCGGGGCAGTGTAGCGGGCCGGGTTTCGGTTGGCACCTGCGAGGCTTATCAGTTCAGGTGGGCAGTGACCTTCGCCGGTTGTGGCGGTCATCAGGGGCTGCCGGGACCCGCCGTGAACCCATCCCTGGGGGCTTGTGTTCGACATCCATGTCTCA
>JGI25317J35169_1000594_pt1 | contig 30857 bp, 31 predicted proteins | sample AutmiccommunBRH5_FD_35169 | JGI IMG/M metagenome (IMG submission 35169) | reverse complement strand
AGGCCCGCCAGCAAGCCGGTGCGCGCCGGGTCGGTGCTGGCGCCGCGGCGCAGGGCGAGCAGGCTGGCGGCGAGGGGCAGCACGGCCAGCGCGGGGATCGAGATCAGGCAGGCCAGCGCGGTGTCGCCGAGCCAGGCTTGCTCCCACGCGGCTTGCGGGGTGGTGGCGAGGCCGGCGGCGAGCAGTGCCAGCGCCGCCGCCCCCAGTACCGCCAGCGGCAGGGCCGGGGCTCGCGCCTCGGGGCGGGCGGAGCGCAGGGCGAGGGCCAGCGCGGTTCCGGCCAGCACCAGCGGCAGCGCCAACTTGGCGGCGACGGCGGGCTGCATCAGCGCGGCGGCGAGGCCAGGGCGCAGGCCCCAGCCCACCAGCAGCGCCGCAGCCGCCAGCGCCAGTGCCGGGGCCAGCCAGCGCGCCAGACCCGCGCCGATGCCGGGTTCGGCGGGCGCATCGGCGGCGAGGGCGGCGATCAGCTGGTCGGTCTTCATTCGATATGCCTCTCTCTCAACGCGGCAAGCCGCTTGAAGGCGCGGTGCAGCACAACCCGCACCGCGCCTTCGGTCATCTCCAGCCGCCGGCTGGTCTCGGCGATTTCTTCGCCGTCGATCCCGATCGCCTTCACGATCTCGGCCGAGCGGGGATCGAGGCGCTCGATCATCCGCAAGGCATCGCTCGCCTCGGTCGGGTCGGGGCCGGGATCGGCCGGGATCAGCTCGGCAAAGTCGCCGAGGGGCAGGTCCACGTGCCGGCCCCGGGCGCGGAAGGCGTCGATCACCTTGTGGCGCGCGATGGCATAGAGCCAGGGGCGCAGCGGCGCGTCACTGCGCCAGGTATGCCGCTTCAGGTGGATCGCCAGCAGCACCTCCTGCACGATATCCTCGCATGTCTGCGGCCCCAGGCTGCCGCCCCGCGCCCGCACCAGCCCGCGCAGCATGGGCGTGATGGCGTGCAGGAAACGGCCATAGGCGCGGGCGTCGCCCCCGTTGGCGGCCCGCAGCAATGCCGCCCACTCAGCCTCTGTCATCTGCATCCTGCCTGCCAGTTCGGGGCGCGGGGGCGCTTTGTTACAGCCGCGGCCACGGTATTGCGCGATTTGCGGGAATGCCAACACGGATGCGTGAGCGGCGTAACAAAGCTGCGGGGCCGGCCGACTGGAGTTGCGGGAACCGGCAGACCGGCCCCGTTGAACGCAACATCCGAGGAGACACCGAGAATGACCCACATGTCCAACACGCTGAGCCTGGCCGCCTCGCTGGCGACCGCGCTGACCCTTGCCGCTGGCTCTGCGCAGGCCGCCGAGATGGAGAAATGCTACGGCGTGGCGCTGGCCGGCCAGAATGACTGCGCCGCGGGCCCCGGCACCACCTGCGCCGGCACCTCGACCATGGACTACCAGGGCAACGCCTGGAAGCTGGTCCCGGCCGGCACCTGCGTGACCATGGAAACGCCCAAGGGCATGGGCTCGCTGGAGCCGATCGCGATGTGATCCTACGGGGGGCGGGGTCTTCCCGCCCCCGTTTTCATGGGGGAGGTTCCGATGACCAATTTGCCCGCCGCGCCGGGGCTGGGGTTCAAGCCCGAGCATTTCACGGCGATCCGAAGCACGAGGCCCGACCTTGGCTTCTTCGAGGTGCATGCCGAGAATTACATGGGCGCGGGCGGCGTGCCCCATGCGCAGTTGCGGGCGCTGCGGGAGGGCTATGCGCTGTCGCTGCACGGGGTGGGGCTCTCCATTGGGGGGGGCCGGGCGGCTGGATGCCGACCATCTGGCCCGGCTGAAGCGGCTGTGCGACCTCTATGAGCCCGAGAGCTTTTCCGAGCATCTGGCCTGGTCGAGCCACGGGGGCGATTACCTGAACGACCTGCTGCCGCTACCCTATACGCCCGAAACGCTGGGGATCGTCTGCGAGCATATCGACGAGGTGCAGGCGGTGCTGGGGCGGCGGATGCTGCTGGAGAATCCCTCGACCTATGTGCTTTTTGCGCAATCGACGATGTCGGAAACCGACTTCCTGGCCGAGGTGGTGCGCCGCACCGGCTGCGGGCTGCTGCTGGATGTGAACAATGTGTTCGTCAGCGCCACCAACCACCGCACCGATCCGCGCGCCTATCTGGCCGATTTCCCGCTGGGGTCCGTGGACGAGCTGCATCTGGGCGGCCATGCCGAGGAGGAGCTGCCCTCGGGCCCCTTGCTGATCGACGCGCATGGCACGCCGGTCGCGGACCCGGTCTGGACGCTCTATGCCGAGGTGCTGGCGCGGACCGGCCCGCTGCCGACGCTGATCGAATGGGACAATGACGTGCCGGAGTTCCCGGTGCTGCTGGCCGAGGCGGCGCGGGCGGGGGCCTTGCTGGATGAGGGGGTGCGCCATGCTCGCGCCGGATAGGCATGACGGGTTCGTCGCGGTGTTTCGGGCGGGGCTGAGCGGCGGCGCGCTGCCCGAGGGGGTGACGGCGGTAGGAGAGGCGGAGCGGCGCTTTGCCGTCTATCGCAACAACGTGGCGCATAGCCTGACTGAGGCCCTTGGGCGGCGGTTTCCGGTGGTGGCGCGGCTGGTGGGGGCGGAGTTCTTCCGGGCGATGGCCAGGGTGTTCATCGCGCAGCACCCGCCCGCCTCGCCGGTGCTGCTGGATTGGGGCGCGGCATTTCCGGGGTTTCTGGAGGGGTTTCCGCCGGTGGCGGGGCTGCCCTACCTGCCGGGCGTGGCGCGGATCGAGCGGGCGCGGGGGCTGGCCTATCACGCAGCCGATGCGGCCCCGGTCAGCCCGGCGGCGCTGGCCGGGGCGCGCAGCCCCGAGGCGCTGCGGTTGCGGCTGCACCCTTCCGTCTCGCTGGTGGCCTCGGACTGGCCGATTGCCAGCATCTGGGCGGCGAACCAGCCGGGCGCGGACCCGGGCGCGATGCGGGCGAGCGGGCCGGAGGTGGCACTGATCCTGCGCGACCGGGCGCTGGAGGTGCCGGTGCGGGCGCTGGCCCCCGGCGATGCCGCCTTGGTGACGGCGCTGCTGGCGGGGCAGGCGCTTGGCCCCGCGGCCTTGCAGGCGCAACTGGCGGAGCCGGGGCACGATCCGGCGGCGGTGCTGGCATATCTGATGCAGGCGGGCGCGATCATTGGAGTGGAGGAGGGGACGAATGAGTGCAACTGACACGCTGTTTGCCGGGCGGGGCGGCCTGCGCGGCCGTATCGCGCGGCTGAACGGGCTGGGGGACCGGATCGGCTGGGCACTGCCGGCGCTGGCGCTGCGGCTGTTTCCGGGGGCGGTGTTCTTCGCCTCGGGCCGGACCAAGGTGGAAGGGTTGGCGATCAAGCCCTCGACCTGGTTCCTGTTCGAGCACGAATATGCCCTGCCGCTGATCCCGCCGCATCTGGCGGCGGTGGGGGCGACACTGGCCGAGCATCTGCTGCCGGTGCTGCTGGTGCTGGGCCTGATGACGCGGGGGGCGGCTGTGGGGCTGCTGGGGATGACGGTAGTCATCCAGGTCTTCGTCTATCCCGGGGCTTGGGCGACGCATGGCCTCTGGGCCGCCTGCCTGCTGGCGCTGATCGCGAAGGGGCCGGGGGCGCTGTCGCTCGATGCCCTGCTGGGGCTGGACAGGCGCGGCTGAACGCAGATCGGGCCGCAGAGAAATCTGCGACCCGCTCTTGCACGGCCGGTGCGACATGGGGGTATGCCGCGCCGGAGATCCGGCAAGTCTGGACCGCGCAGCACCCTGCGCGGTCATTCCGTGCCGTCAGACTGGCGGCCGGCCGCGCAGGGCGCGGGCGATCATCGCCACGACGAACAGCACGATGAACACGAAGAACAGGATCTTGGCGATCCCGACCGAGGCGCCGGCAATGCCGCCAAAGCCAAGCGCCCCGGCGATCAGCGCGACGATGAGGAACGTGAGAGCCCAGCCAAGCATAGTGCAACTCCTTCTGAGAGGTCGTTTCGAGATTGCTGCGGCACGGCCAACCCGGTCGCGCCTCCGTGATCTCAACGCGGCCGCCGCCCGGCGGTTCCGCGCGTCCTGAAGGAGGCGCCTGGCGCGCAAGTTGATAGCCGGAACCGGCGCGGCTGGTCCTTACCGAAGTTAGCGAGCGGCGCGATGCGGTGCGGAGGTGGCCGGTTTCAGCCGAAACGCCGGGCCTTCGGCGGAACGGCGCCACACATGTTCGGCATCTGCTGCGAGAGGAGGGGGCTTGGTATTTCCCCGGCCATTTTGTTGCGCCATACTTCGTGGGGAACCTCTGGCCCGGGCAATGCGTATTTTTGGAAACCGATGGCCCGCCTGACCCTACATTACCGTCTCGTGACCCATAGGAACTGCTTTGCCCTCCGCGTTACGCCCGCCTTCGTTCCTGACCAGATGACGTGAATTGACACCGTGACCCGCGACCCAGAATGGACCCCTGACTTGGCTTGGACCCCGCCCCAACTGCGCATCCTCTACCTCGAAGATGAGGCGATCATCGCGATGGAAACGTCGCAGGTGCTGCGCGACCTCGGGTTCGAGCGGATCGCCGCCGCAGCCTCGCTGGCGGGCGCCGAGAAGGCGTTGGCCGAGGGGATGCCGGATCTGGCGCTGCTGGATGTGAGCATCGGGCGCACAGGGATCTCGTCGCTCGATCTGGCGCGCAAGCTGCTGGAAGCGGGGGTGCCGGTGGTACTTGCGACCGGGCACACCGCCTATGAGCTGAACGCCGATCCGCGGGCGAGCGTGCTGGAAAAGCCGTTCAGCCCCGATGATCTGGAAGCGGCGCTGCGCCAGGCCATCGCCTCGCGCGCAAGCCGCGGCGGGACCGCTGCGCCAGCGGCGCAGTAACGCCGGATCAGGCCGTCAGCCGCCGCCGGTTCTCATCCACCGCGTCCCGGTAGAGCGCGAGCGTCGCCATCATCACGCTGTCCGGGCTGATTCCGGTGGCCAGCGACATTGCACCATGCTGCCAAGCATGGGCGGCCAGCGCCATCTTCTCGCCCACCATCCGCACCGCCTCATCCGGGGCGCCGGCATCGCCGCGCGCCATCATGGTCAGGCGCTGTTCGATCACCACCTGCGCCTCGAAGGCAAGGAGGGCGCTTTGCAGAACGAAGGGCAGGAAATACATGGTCGGGCCTCGTGACGGGCAGGGAACAGCCGCAACACCTGCCTAGCGCGGCGACGGGACAGGCGCCATCTCTGCCTCATTCGGAAATGCTGCAGTGCAGAAACGGCGGCGTTAAGCGACCTTTCCGCCACAGAAACCGGCGGCAGCGGCGCGGCTTTGTGCATCGGCTGGGGGCGGAGCGCTCTTTCACAAGTGCGCGCTTCGTCCTATCTGCTATAATCAGGAAAAACCGGAGGACGCGCGATGGCCGAGACCAGAGCGAAACTGGCCCAGATCGACCCGGTCTGGAGCCGCATCTGCGAAGAGGCCGAGGCCGCCGTGAAGGGCGAGCCGCTGCTTGGCGGGCTGATCCATTCGGGGCTGCTGCACCATCCGACGTTTGAACGGGCGCTGGCCTTCCGCTTCTCGCTCAAGCTCGCCTCGGGCGAGATGAGCGAGCAGATCCTGCGCGAGATCGCCGATGCCGCCTTTGCCGATGCGCCGGGGATCGGCCGCGCGGCGCGGGCCGATGTGGTGGCGGTGCATGACCGCGACCCGGCCTGCCACCGCTTCTTGCAGCCGGTGCTGTTCTTCAAGGGCTATCAGGCGATCCAGGCCTACCGGATCGGCCATTGGCTCTGGCAGCAGGGCCGCCGCGACATGGCCTATTTCGTGCAGATGCGGGTGTCGGAAGTGTTCGGCGTCGATATCCACCCGGGCGCGCGGATCGGGCAGGGGATCATGATCGACCACGCCCATTCCATCGTGATCGGCGAAACGGCCGTGGTGGGCGACAACGTTTCCATGCTGCATTCGGTCACGCTGGGGGGCACCGGCAAGGATGATGGCGACCGCCACCCGAAGATCGGCGACGGGGTGCTGATCGGCGCCGGGGCCAAGGTTCTGGGCAATATCAGCGTCGGGCGCTGCTCGCGCATCGCCGCCGGGTCGGTGGTGCTGGCCGATGTGCCGCCCTGCACCACCGTCGCCGGGGTTCCGGCGCGGGTGGTGGGCGAGGCGGGCTGCCCGCAGCCGGCGATCCAGATGGACCATCTGGTGGTCGGCGGCTAGAGAGGCCGCATCTGCGTGGTCCGCCTTGNGGGCCACCTGCTTCACACAGGCGCACCCATGCAACCCAAAGACCTGTTTGCCGGCCTCTACCGCCGCCTGTTCCAGCGCCCGATGCGCAGGGTGGAGCGGCCGCTGATCGTGTGGATGGTGCCGCTGATCGGCCCGGCGGTGTCGCACGACTGGCCCAAGGCCTGCGCGCTGCTGGACCAGACGCTCGCCTCGATCCGGGCTGCGGACTACGACAACTGGGCGGTGGTGCTGTGCTGCCAGCAGCGCCCGCCGAACCTGCCAGACGATCCGCGCATCCATTTCCTGCAGGTGCCGGACCTGGCGCTGGCGAAGGGCATTTCCGACCATTCGGAAAAGGTGCGGCGGATGACGGATTATGTGGTGCAGACCTTCGAGGGGCCCACCTATGTCTCGCATCTGGATGCCGATGACCTGATGCACCCGGCCCTGCCGGGCTTTGTCGCGCGGGGCAACAACGGGCGCGGATATATCGTCACCCAGGGCTACATGATGGACTGGCGAACCGGCCGGTTGGCGCCGCTGGGGCAGGGGCAGGGTCAACCGTTCTGGATGCAATGCGGATCGTGCGGCTATTTCGCCGTCGATCTGGGCCGCCAGCGCTGGCCGGGGCTTTACCTGCGGCTGATCGGGAAGGGCCACAAAAGCTACATGACCCGCGCCGCCCGGCTGGGGCGCCCGCTGGAGCCGGTGCCGTTTCCGGCGATGATCTACCTCGTCAACCACGGCGACAACGTGCAGGTGCGCAAGGGCCATGACAAGCTGCCGACCGTGGAGCGGCTGGCGCTAACAGACCCCGAGGCCGAGGCGCGCGTGCATGCAGAATTCGGGCTGCGGAGGCAGCACGCGGCGGGGTGAAGCGGCAGGCGGTCGCGGCCTTGGCGCCGCAGGCGCGCGCCCTGACTGTTCAGAGCCCGGGCCGGCCCGGGCCCTGGTCAGTGCAGGACCTCACTCCACACTCACCGGCAATTCCAGCCCGCGGCTCTTCAGCAGCGCATGCCGCCGCACGCGCGACAGCTCGCCCCAGTTGCGCAACTCGAAGATGCGCTCGGCCGGGATGCCCTGCTCGGTGAGCTTGGCGAGCATCGGGGCTGAAATCGAGCTGACCTTGTCAAAGCGGGGCGGGATCCAACGGGCGCCGCTTGGGCGCGCCGGCACATCATGCGGGCAATGGATGACGTCGAGCCCGGCGCGGTGCGCCTCCCCGCGATACCAGAAGGCCGGGTCCGGCCCTGTAAACCGCGGTGCTGATGATCTTGGGCGCACAGTTGATGCCAAGACTGAGCAGTCGCACGGTCAGTCCTTGGGGAAGAGATCACCGCGATGGCCGCAGATGCGGGTTACGCATCCGGGAGCGCGAGCGACCTGCGTTCCTAAGCGTCAGCGGCCAGTGCGGTTCAGCACGGCCAAGGCGGTCTTGCCGATGATGCGCAGATCTGTGCCAGCCGAGAGGGTCCTGGCGTAGGACACATCCATCTGGACTCGCTCTTCATAGGCAACATCGTTGCGGCCAGACACCTGCCACAGGCCGGTAATGCCGGGCCGCATCGAAAGGTAGGCCCATTCGGACCCGCGATATTTGACGAGTTCCGCCTCGATCACCGGGCGCGGCCCGACGAAGCTCATCTCGCCGCACAGCACGTTCCAGATCTGGGGAAGCTCGTCGAGGCTGGTCTTGCGAAGGAACCCCCCAATCGGCGTAATTCGCGGATCGTTGTCCAGCTTGTATTCGCGGACCCATTGCGCGGCGGCGGCGGGGTTCTCCGCAAGGTAGTGCTGAAGCTTCGCCTCGGCATCCGGAACCATGGTGCGGATTTTCCAGCACTTGAAGGGTGTGCCAGCGCGCCCGATCCGGGTATGCCCGAAGAAGCCTTTGCCGCCATCCATGCGGGTCAACAGCCAGAGAATTCCGACAACCGGCGCAACCACAGGGAGAATCACCAAGGCCAGAACAATGTCGAACAGCCGTTTGGGGGCCCCGAGATATCGACGTCCTGCGGCTGAGCCTGCGGCGTCGATGTGGTCGAACCTGTCCGAAATCACCACATGCTTCATCACTTGCTCCCGCCCCGATAGGGTCGAATATCCTTGGACATCAATCAGCTGAAGGGAAAGCCCGCCAGCACCGGCTTAATTTCGGAGCGCCCCCCGAGGAGGCCGGCCCGTGTTACTTGCTACTGGGCAACACACACCCTGTCGTCTGCCAAGATCGTCCGCTACGCCCTGCTTTCGCAAGAGTTAAGATGCTGCAAGTGCGAAGGCCAGCGGGTTCCTGCCAGCCTGTGCCTTCTTGAACGGTAAATGTGACGTCGAAGTAAACTGCGTGCGACGCGGCGATAACACCTGCCTAGATTCTGGTCAACTTGGGAAAAGGCAGACGGGAATCAGCCGCGGCGCGCGGTTGCAGCCCGTGTGGGCAGGCCGTAGCGGTCAGGTCGAGAGCTGCCGGAGGGTGCCGTCCGGGTCCAGGATCGCCGCGCTGAGCCGCCCTGTCGCATAGGCTCCGGTATCGAGCGACAGCCGTCCGCCCTGTTGGCGGATTGCCGGCACGATTGTATGGCCATGGACCACCCAGAGCCCGTCGGTGCGGGGGCGCTGCTCGAACGCGTCATGACCCCAGAGCAGGACCTTGCGATCTTGCTGGGCGATCGGAAGGTCCGGGTCGGCCGCGGCATGGACCACTGCGACATTGCCGCTTTGCACATGGAGCGGCAGGTTGCGCAGCCAGTCTTCCATCGCCGGGCCCATTGCCTCGCGCAGGCCATCGCGGGCCCGGTCCAGCTCGGGACCCGCCATCGTCTCGCTGATGCCCCGCAGGCCGAAGCTGGCCAGCGTCTGCAACCCGCCATAGCGCAGCCAGCGGCGTCCGGTCTTTTGCGGATCGTCGAGAAACTGCAGCAGCATATCCTCATGGTTGCCGGCGAGGCAGGTGAGGCGGCTGCCGGGCTGGGTAGCTTCTTCCATCAGCAACTGCAGCACGGCCGCACTGGCATCGCCCCGGTCCACATAGTCGCCGACGCAGATGATCCTTGCGTCTTCATCCACCTCGGCCGCGATCTTCAGCGACAGCGTCTCCAGCAGATCGGCGCATCCATGGATGTCGCCGATGACGCAAAGCGGCACTTCGGGGGCGATCGGCGGGAGAGGGGCGTCGGGCAGGGTCACCTCCTGCTCGGGCGCGGGGGGCCGCTGGGGTTTGGTCAAATGGCGGATCATATTAGATAGCAACGTCATCCCTTTCGAATAGGAAATCGCGCGCGCTTTGCCAACCAGATTGACCAATGTGCACCAGAAGCCGGCATTCACGATACCGACAGATGCGATTTGGACACCCTCGGAGGAAACCTGCCGCCGTCGGATTTTCTCGCTTGCTGCCCTAAGCCAAGGTAACTAACAGAAGATGAAGAGACCAAGGCAGCAGGAACGATGCGCGGGATATTTGCACCAATGCCCTCTGCCAAAGCTGCGCCCGCCAGAGGTCGTTGGGGCCGGTACGCCCCTTCCGCTCTGGCAGTTCTTGCGATGACGAGCGCCCTGGTCCAGGACGCCGCGGCGCAGGACGCGCCAACCTATTCCACCTATGGCACTGTCGGCCTGATCGACATGCCGACCGGGGAAATGGCGCTCGATGGCGAGTTGGCCATCAGCACCAGCTACTATAGTGGCGTGCTGCGCAACTCGCTGACCTTTCAGATCGCGCCGCGGCTGTCGGGTACCTTCCGCTACTCGATCATCGACAATTACTTCGGCCCCGGCGACGATCAGGAGCTGTATGACCGCAGCTTCGATGTCAGCTATCAGATCAGCCAAGAAGGCGATGTGATGCCCGGTGTCGTGGTGGGCCTGCGCGACTTCGGTGGCAGCGGGGTGTTCGCCTCGGAGTTCGTCGCCGCCTCCAAGCATCTGCGCCCGGATCTGGTGGTGACGGGCGGCATCGGCTGGGGCCAGCTGGGGACCTATGGCAGCTTCGACAACCCGCTTGGGGTGCTGAATGACGGGTTCGAGACCCGGCCCTCCGGATTTGGCGGCATCGAGGATACCGGTCAGGTGGCGTTCGACACGTTCTTCCGTGGCCCGGCCGCACTGTTCGGCGGCGTCGAGTGGCGCCCGTCGGAGCGCCTGTCGTTCAAGGCGGAATACTCTTCGGATGCCTACAACCGCGAGGTGGACAACGCGGGCTTCGAACGCCGCACCCCCTTCAACTTTGCCGCGACCTACCGCACGCGCAGTGGCTTCGATCTGACCGGCTTTGCGCTGCACGGCTCGGAATTCGGGATGATGGCGACGCTGGCCATCGATCCGGCCAAGGCGCGCTTCACCTCGGGGCGCGAGCCGGCGCCGCCGCCGGTGGTGCCCGTCTCGCTGGCCGATCAGCGCGCGGCCGCCAGCTGGGGCGCGGTGCCGGGTCAGAGCCAGAGCGCGCGCGTCGCCGCGGCGCTCAAGGCGCAGGGGATCGAGCTGGAATCTCTCACCGTCACCGGCAGCACCGCCACAGTCCGCATCCGCAATGGCAGCTATGACGCCGCGCCGCAGGCCCTGGGCCGCACCGCGCGGGTGCTGACCGCAGAGCTTCCGGGCACGGTCAGCACCTTCCGCATCGTGCCGGTGGTGCGGGGGATCCCGGCCTCGGCCATCACCCTGCGCCGCGCCGATCTCGAAGAGCTGGAGCTGGCGCCGGACGGGACCTGGCAATCCTTCGCCCGTGCCGACATCTCGGATGCGGCGGGGGTGCGGTTCGATCCGGCGGGCGCGCCGCTGCGGCAATATCCCGATTTCAGCTGGAGCCTGCGGCCCTACAGCCAGCAGGCGCTGTTCGACCCCGATGCCCCGGTGCGGGCCGATGTGGGCGCGCAGCTGTCCTTTGGGCTCGATGTGGCGCCGGGGGTGATCGTCTCGGGCTCCGTCCGCAAGAAGGTTTTCGGCAACCTCGATGAATCGACCCGCGTGTCGAACTCGATCCTCCCCCATGTGCGCTCTGACGCGGTGAAATACGACAAGACCGAGGCTGCCGAGCTCACACACCTGACGGGCGAGTATTTCTTCCGGCCCGGCCCGGATCTCTATGGCCGGCTGACGGCGGGCTATCTGGAACGGATGTATGGCGGCGTGTCGGGCGAGATCCTGTGGAAGCCGGTCGACAGCCGGCTCGCGCTTGGCGCCGAGCTGAACTATGCCGTGCAGCGCGAGTTCGACAGCGGGTTCGGCTTTCAGGATTATGATATCTTCACGGGCCATGCCTCGGCCTATTACGACTTCGGCGGTGGCTATCTCGGCCAGATCGACGCTGGCCGCTACCTCGCCGGCGACTGGGGCGCGACCTTCGGGCTCGACCGCGAGTTCGGCAATGGCTTCACCATGGGGGCGTTCTTCACGCTGACCGACGTGTCCTTCGACGATTTCGGCGAGGGTTCGTTCGACAAGGGCATCCGCTTCTCGATCCCGCTCAGCTGGATCGCGGGCGAACCCTCGCAGCGCGGCTTCGGCACCACGATCCGGCCGACGACCCGCGATGGCGGCGCACGGCTTTCGGTGCGCAACCGGCTCTATGGCGTTACCCGCGACTATCACGGGCCCGAGCTGCAGGATAACTGGGGGAGGTTCTGGAGATGATCCTCTCATCCCGCCTGACCCTTGCCCTGCCGCTGCTGGCCCTGCTGACCGCCGGCTGCGAGCGTGTGGCCGGCTTTACCCAGATTGCCGGGACCCAGAGCCCGACGATGGCCGATGCGCAACCGCAGATCGCCGCCGACTTCACCGCCCGCGTTCAGGCCGGCGCGCCGCTGATGGTCGCCAATGTGATCGAGCGCAATGCCGTGACCACCTTCGTTCTGGTGTCCGAGCGCGGCGACGACCGGATCTGGCGCACCCGGGACAATGTCACGATCTCGACCCGCGACGGCTTCCTGACCAGCACCCGCGCGCTGGTCGGCGATCTGATGAGCGCCGATGTCGAGGAGAGCCGGGCCCTGGTGCTGGCGGGTCAGCCGGGGCTGGCGGTGCGCATCCATCGCTATCTTGACGGCCAGAACGGCATCGAGATCGACAGCTATGTCTGCGAGATCAGCCCGCGCGGCAGCGAGGATCTGGCCTTCGATGGCGTGCAGCTGCGCGCCAGCGTCATCGCCGAGACCTGCACCAACCCCGGCAATGACTTCGAGAACTTCTACTGGGTCTCGGGCGGTCGGGTGGTGCAGTCGCTGCAATGGATCGGCCCCGAAGTCGGCGCGATCTCGATGCGCGGGGTCATCCGGTGAACCCGCGTTTCCTTTTGCTTTCCTTCGGCCTCGGGCCGGCATTTCGATCCCAATAGCGGAGGATTTCCCGTGCGCATTCTGACGAGCCTGAGCGTGGTGGCCCTGCTGGCCGGCTGCGGCGTCGTATATCAAACCCCCTCGGTGCGCGAAGGCATCGGCGCTGATGCCAAGGTTCAGGTGGTGAAGATCACGCCCGAAACGCTGCTGGCGGCCAACCGCTCGACCTTCTCGCCCAAATCGCTGCCGGGCGTGTTCTCGGCGACGGCCGGGGCAGGCGGGTCGCTGCGCGGCGCCGGCGAGATCCCGGACACCGCCTTCCTGCCCGAGGGCCGCCCCGACATCCTGGAAACCCGGGTGCCGCCGCCGGTGCAAGATGGTCCCTATACCATCGGTGTCGGCGACGTCGTGCTGCTGGCAACACCGAAGGCCGGAAATACCGTGGAACAGCTGTCCGGCCTTCTGGCCGCGCAGAACAGCCGTCAGGGCTATACCGTGCAAGATGACGGCGCCATCGCGGTGCCCGATGTCGGCCGGGTGCCGGTCGCCGGGCTGACGCTGGAAGAGGCCGAGGCGATCGTCTTCCGCCGCCTTGTCGAGGCGCAGATCGACCCGACCTTCAGCCTCGAGATCGCGGAGTTCAACTCCAAGCGCGTGTCCATCGGCGGCGCGGTCAACACCCCGACCGTCGCGCCGATCTCGCTGACGCCGCTGCGGCTCGACCAGGCTCTGGTCGCGGCAGGCGGTGTCACGGTGGCCGATCAGGACTATGCCACCATCCGCATCTACCGCGACGGCACCATCTACCAGATCCCGCTGGCCGAGTTCTACAGCCAGCCCGACCTGCAAAAGGTCCGGCTGACGGATGGCGACAGCGTGTTCGTCGATACCGAATACGATCTGGCCAAGGCGGAGTCCTACTTCTCGGAGCAGATCCAGCTGGCCAATTTCCGGGCCAGTGTCCGGGCGTCCGCGATCAACGAGCTTCAGGCCGAGGTGTCGCTGCGCCGCGCCGACATGAACGAAGCGCGGGACAATTTCTCCACCCGGCTGGACCTTGACTCGGTCGAGCGCGACTATGTCTACCTGACCGGCGAGATCAAGGCGCAGAGCCGCTACCCGCTGCCCTTCGACCGCAAGGCCATGCTGGCCGATGCCCTCTATGGCGACGCCGGCGGCATTCCGAACCTGACCGGCAGCGCGCGCAACATCTATGTCCTGCGCTCCTCGGCCGATCCGCGCGAGTTCGGTGCGGTGACCGCCTGGCAGCTGGATCTGCGCAACGCCGCGAACATGGTGCTGGCGACAAGGTTCGAGCTGCGGCCGAACGATGTGGTGTTCGTCGCCGAGCAGCCGGTGACCAAGTGGAACCGCGTGGTCAACCAGATCACCCCGTCGATCATCAACCTGACGGCGAACGCGGCCCAGTAAGGGCGCAACGCCGCGAGGCTTGAAGGGGCGCTTCGGCGCCCCTTTTGCATGCGGCACGGCCGTGTCCGCGCTGTGCCAACGTTCCGCCGCGATACCGCCCGAATGGGGTGCCACAAATGCAGCACCGTCGCCCGGAAAACTCCCGTCCGGCTGGGAAGATCTTGGGGGACGGGCGGCGGCGGTGCTAGGGTATCGCAACCGTGAATGCGGGCAGATAAACAACAAAAAGAACAGGCATGACAGTTTCACCGGTGCTGGTCGTAGATCTCGACGGAACCCTGATCCGCTCGGACATTCTCTATGAAACCTTCTGGTCCGCCTTCGCGTCGGACTGGAAGATGCCGTTTCGGGCCATGGCGGCGCTGCGGCAGGGCAAGGCGGCGCTGAAGCGGGCACTGGCCGCGCGCGCCAAGGTCGATGTAACCTCGCTGCCCTATGACCCCGCGGTGCTGGAGCGGGTGCGGGACTGGCGGGCGGCGGGCGGGCGCACGGCGCTGGTCTCGGCCTCAGACCAGGAGATGGTCTCGGCGATTGCCGCGCATCTGGGGCTGTTCGATGTCGCCCATGGCTCGGCGGACGGGACCAACCTCAAGGGCGCGGAAAAGGCCGCGTTCTGCACCCGCAGCTTCGGGGAGGGCTATCACTACATGGGCGATGCTGCGGCCGATCTGCCGGTCTGGCAGGCCGCCGCCCGCGCGATCACCGTCAACGCCGCCCCCGCCACCCGCGCCGCGGTGGACCGGCTGGGGGTGGAGGCCGAGCATCTGACCACGGTGCCGGCGCCGGGGCGCGCCTATCTGCGGGCGCTTCGGCCGCATCAGTGGATGAAGAACCTGCTGGTTTTCGTGCCGATGTTCACGGCGCATCAGATGACCCCGGGCAATATCCTCGCCTCGCTGGCGGCCTTCGCGGCCTTCAGCCTGATTGCGTCGAGCGTCTATGTGCTGAACGACCTTCTGGATCTCTCGGCCGACCGCAGTCACCCGCGCAAGCGCAGCCGGCCCTTTGCCGCGGGGACGATCCCGATTGCGCAGGGCACCTTCATGGCCGGTGGGCTGCTGCTGGCGGGGCTGCTGGTTGCGGCGCTGCTTGGCGGGCCGTTCCTGCTGGTGATGGTGGGCTATTTCGCCATGACCACGGGCTATTCGCTCTACCTCAAGCGGCGGCTGGTGGTGGATATCTGCGCGCTGGCGGTGCTCTACACCATCCGCATCCTGGCGGGGGGCGCGGCGACCGATCTTCCGATCTCGGTCTGGCTGCTGGCCTTCTCGATCTTCCTGTTCTTCTCGCTGGCGGCGGTGAAGCGGCAGGCGGAACTGGTGGACGGCATCGCCTCGGGCAAGGTCACCGCGCATGGCCGCGGCTATCACGTCGATGACCTGTCGCTGGTGGAGTCGATGGCGACCTCGGCGGGTTATGTCGCGGTCCTGGTGATGGCGCTTTATGCCAGCACGGATGGCGTGGCCGATATCTACAGCGCGCCGCATATGCTGTGGGGGATCTGCCTCGTGCTGCTCTACTGGATCAGCCGGATGGTGATGATCGCGCACCGCGGCAAGATGCACGATGACCCGGTGGTCTTCGCGGTCAAGGACCCGGTCAGCCGCAGCTGCGTGATCCTGATGGCGGCGCTTGGCATCGCGGGGACGGTGCTGTGAGCTTGCAGGCGTTGATCCTGCGCTATGCGGTTTTCGCGCTGCTGGCGACGGTGGCGAACCTTGGCACGCAGCGCGCGGTGCTGGCGCTGGACGCATCGGCGCGGGGCTTTGCGCTCGCGGTGCTGGCGGGCACGGCGGTTGGGCTGGTGCTGAAATACATCCTCGACAAGCGCTGGATCTTCTTCGACACCGCCACCGGCGCGCGGGCGCATGGGCGCAAGTTCTCGCTTTATACCGCGATGGGGCTGGTCACGACCGCGATCTTCTGGGGGATGGAAACCGCCGCTTTCTGGATCTGGGGCACGGACCTTGCGCGAGAGGCGGGGGCGGTGCTGGGGCTTGCCATCGGCTATGTGGTGAAGTTCCACCTCGACCGGCGCTTCGTGTTCACGAGCATGGGGGTGCGGGCATGATCCTGTCGGGTTGGGGCCGGTTTCCGAAGCTGGAGTGCCGGGTGACGCGGCCACGCTCCGAGGCGGAGTTGCGGGTGCTGGTCGCCGAGGGCGCGCTGATCGCGCGGGGCAATGGCCGGTCCTATGGCGATGCGGCGCTGTCGGCGCGCAACACTGTGGACATGCGCGGCTTCTCGAAGATGCTCTCCTTCGATGCGGGCACGGGGGTGCTGGTGGCCGAGGCGGGGGTGCTGCTGGCCGATGTCATCGCCGCCTTCCTGCCGCGCGGCTGGTTCCCCCTCGTCACCCCCGGCACCAAGTTCGTGACCCTTGGCGGCATGATCGCCGCCGATGTGCATGGCAAGAACCACCACAAGGACGGCTCGATGGCCGCCAGCGTGGAGTGGGTCGAGGTGATGGACGGCGACGGCGTGGTGCATCGCGCCTCGGCCACGGAAAACCCCGACCTGTTCGGCTACACCCTTGGCGGCATGGGCCTGACCGGCATCATCCTGCGCGCCGCCATCAGGCTGCGGCGGGTAGTAAGCGCCTGGATCGTGCAGGAGACCTTGCCCGCGCCAAACCTTGCCGCCGCGATGGCGCTGTTCGAGGCGTCAGCCGAGGCCACCTATTCCGTCGCCTGGATCGACTGCCTTGCCAGCGGCGACAGCCTCGGCCGGTCGCTGGTGATGCTGGGCGAGCACGCCGTCCCGGCGGACCTCGACAACCGCCGCCGCGCGCGGCCCTTCGTGACACCGGCCAAGCGGCGGCTGACCGTGCCCTTCGATGCGCCCGGCTTCGCGCTGAACCGCTACAGCGTCGGGGCCTTCAACGCGCTTTACTGGCGCAAGGGGCGGCGGTCGGCGGGCCGGGCGCTGGTGGATTGGGACAGCTATTTCTACCCGCTGGACGGGATCGGCCACTGGAACCGCATCTATGGCCGCAAGGGCTTTGCCCAGTTCCAATGCGCGCTGCCGCTGGCCGCGTCCGAGCCCGGCCTGCGGGCGCTGCTGGGTGAAATCGCGGCCTCGGGTCAGGGGTCTTTCCTCGCGGTGCTCAAACGCTTCGGCGCGCAGGACAGCCGGTTTTCCTTCCCGATGGAAGGGTACACGCTGGCGCTCGACTTCCCGGTGAACGCCACCACGCTGGCGCTGCTGGACCGGCTCGACGCGATCACGCTGGACCATGGCGGCCGCTTCTACCTCGCCAAGGATGCCCGGATGTCCGCCGCCACCCTGCGCCGCGCCGATCCACGGCTGCCCGCGTTCCTTGCCATGCGCGCCGCCGAAGGCCGCGCCCGCAGCTTCGCCTCCGCTTTGTCCGAAAGGCTCGACCTATGACGCTTTCCCCCGTGCTGATCCTTGGCGGACGCTCCGATATCGGGCTGGCCTGCGCCCATGCCTTTGCCGCCAAGGGCCATCCCGTGCAGCTTGCCGCCCGCGATGCGGCGAGCCTGCAACCCGAGGCGACCGACCTTGGCCTCCGCCATTCCGTGCCGGTCAGCCTGCATGAGTTCGACGTGCTGGATACCGCAGGCCATGCCGCCTTCCTCGTTGCGCTGCCCGCCGCGCCGGGAATCGTGGTCTGTGCCATCGGCATGATGGGCGAGCAGGAGGCGAGCGAGATGGATTTCGCCGCCGCCGCGCAGGTGATGCGCTCGAACTACGAGGCGCCCGCCGCGATCCTTGGGCTGATCGCCAACCGGATGGAGGCGGCAGGCAGCGGCACCATCGTCGGCATCTCCTCGGTCGCGGGGGACCGGGGTAGGGCGACCAACTATGTCTATGGCTCGGCCAAGGCCGGGTTCACCGCCTTCCTGTCGGGCCTGCGCAACCGGCTGGCCAGGACCGGCGTGCATGTAGTGACGGTGAAGCCCGGCTTCGTCGCGACGCGGATGACGGCCGGCATGGACCTGCCCGCCAAGCTGGCCGCGCAGCCCGAAGAGCTGGGGGCGGCGGTGCTGAAAGCCGTCAGCCGCAAACGCAACGTGATCTATGTGCGCCCCGTCTGGGCGCTGGTGATGGCGATCATCCGCAATATCCCCGAGCCGATCTTCAAGAAGCTGAAGCTGTAGTCGGGCGGATCAGCGCGGCTTCTTCCCCGCGCACCGCCTCGGCCAGCCAGGTCATCACCGCCCGCTCGCGCGCAATCGGGCGCACGTCGCGGTGGCAGGTCATCCAGTAGTGGCGCCGCAGCCAGACCTCATCTGCCAGCACGATCTGCAGGTCGGGATGCTGGCTCGCGATGAAATAGGGCAGCACGCACAGCCCTTCGCCCAGCTTGGTCGCCGCCAGTTGGTTGAAGATGCTGGAGCTTCGGAACTGCGCACGCAGCCCCGGATGCACCTCGCCCAGATAGTCGAGGCCGGGGGCGAAGATCATCTCCTCGATATAGCCGATGAAGCGATGCTCCAGCAGCTGCTCGCGGCTGGTGATCGGCTCGTGCCGCGCGAGGTAGGCGCGCGTGCCATAGACGTGCAGGCTGTAATCGGTGATCTTGTCCGAGATGTAGGGGCTGGCTTTCGACGGGTCGAGCGTCACCGACACATCCGCCTCGCGCCGCGAGAGGGACAGGATCTGCGGCAGCGTCACCAGCTCCAGCAGGATGTTCGGAAAGCGGGCGCTGAACCGCGGCAGCAACCGGGTGGAAAAGAAGCTGCCAAAGCCCTCGGGCGTTGCCACCCGTAATATGCCGCGCTGGCCGACGCTGTCGCCCAGAAGCTCCACGTTCATGCGCTCGGTCTCCGCCTCGATGCGCTCGGCGGTTTCGATCAGGCGGCGGCCGAAGGTGGTGAGTTCATAGCCGCGCGGATTGCGCTCGAACAGGCGCAGCTTCAGCGCCGCCTCCAGCCGGTCGATGCGGCGCGAGACGGTGACATGGCTGGTCTGCAGCTGCCGCGCGGCGCGCGACAGCTGGCCGGTGCGCGCCACGGCCAGGAAGAACTGCAGGTCGTCCCAGTCGAAGTTGTGCAAGCCTTGCCCCCGTGTCTGTCCATAAATGGACAGAACCTGTATGCAATTAACCTTTCGCCAAGGCTTGTGTCAAAGCGCGTTTGCTGTGATCGTTGCAGCAGGACAGAGGGGAGAGGAGCCCTTCTGGCCATTTTTGAACAGAGACGTCGCGCCTGCACCCCAACCGGGGGGCAGCCTAGTGCTGTCCGGCGGGTCGCGCGTTTCAAGGGAGGTTAGACATGCGCAGAATTCTGATGTCCGCAAGTGCGCTTGCGGCACTCGCTTCGCCGTCACTGGCCGAGGTCAGCGACGGCAAGGTCAAGATCGGCATCCTGAACGACCAATCGGGCGTCTATGCCGATTTCGGCGGCAAGTTTTCCTACGAGGCCGCGCTGATGGCGGTCGAGGATTTCGGCGGCACCGTCCTGGACATGCCGGTGGAGGTGGTCACCGCCGACCACCAGAACAAGGCCGATATCGCCTCGAACATCGCGCGCCAGTGGTATGACACCGAACAGGTCGATGCTATCATGGAGCTGACAACCTCTTCCGTGGCGCTGGCCGTGCAGGCCCTGTCGAAGGAAAAGGCCAAGATCACCATCACCACCGGCGCGGCAACCACGGAACTGACCGGCGCGCAATGCTCGCCCTACGGGTTCCACTGGGCCTATGACACCCATGCGCTTGCCGTCGGCACCGGCGGCGCGCTGGTCGATCAGGGCGGCGACAAGTGGTTCTTCCTGACCGCCGACTATGCCTTCGGCTATTCGCTGGAGGAAAATACCGGCGCCTATGTCACCGCCAACGGCGGCGAGGTCGTCGGCGCCGTGCGTCACCCGCTGGCCACCACCGACTATTCGTCGTTCCTGCTGCAGGCGCAGGCCTCCGGCGCCAGCGTTATCGGCCTTGCCAATGCCGGGATGGATACCCAGAACGCCATCAAGCAGGCGTCCGAATTCGGCATCGTGCAAAGCGGCCAGCGCCTTGCCGCGCTGCTGTTCACGCTGGCCGAGGTCAATGGTATCGGGCTTGAAGCGGCGCAGGGCCTGACCCTGACCGAAAGCTTCTACTGGAACCGCAACGAGGAGACGGCCGAGTTCGGCAAGCGCTTCTTCGACCGCACCGGCGCGATGCCGAACATGGTCCATGCCGGCACCTATTCCGCCGTGCTGTCCTACCTGAAGGCGGTTGAGGCTGCCGGCGGGGATGAGACCGAGGCGGTGTCGGCCAAGCTGCACGAGCTGCCGGTGGATGACGTCTTCACCCATACCGGCAAGGTCGCTGCCAATGGCCGGATGATCACCGACGTGTTCCTGATGGAGGTGAAGAAGCCGGGCGACAGCGATATCGCGTGGGATTACTACAACGTGCTCGCCACGATCCCGGGCGATGAGGCCTATATCGACCCCGCGAAAAGCGGCTGCTCGCTGGTCACCCAGTAACGCATGATGATGACCGATACCCCTGTGCAGACGCAGGACCAGCCGCGGGTGGTGCTTTCCGCCCGCGGCCTGGGCAAGGATTTCGCCGGCTTCACGGCGGTGAACAACGTGGATCTGGACGTGCATCACGCCCGCATCCACGCGCTGATCGGACCGAACGGCGCCGGCAAGACCACGGTGTTCAACCTCTTGACCAAGTTCCTGCAACCGACCCGCGGCAAGATCACGTTGCTGGGGACCGACATCACCCGCATGGCGCCCGACAAGGTGGCGCGGATGGGCCTCGTGCGGTCCTTCCAGATTTCCGCGGTGTTCCCGCATCTGACGGTGCTGGAGAATGTGCGCGTCGCCTTGCAGCGGCCCAATGACCTCGCCGTGCAGTTCTGGCTGCCGATGTCCTCGCTGGACCGGCTCAATGGCCGGGCCGAGGTGCTGATCGACGATCTGGGCCTGAGCGAATACCGCGACACCCGCGCCGGGGACCTCTCCTATGGCCGCAAGCGGGTGCTGGAGATTGCGACGACATTGGCGCTCGACCCCGAGGTGCTGCTGCTGGATGAGCCGATGGCCGGCATGGGGCAGGAGGATGTGCAGATGGTCGCCGCGATCATCCGTGAGGTCGCCAAGCACCGCGCCGTGCTGATGGTGGAACACAACCTCAGCGTCGTCGCCGACATCTGCCACGAGGTGACGGTGCTGCAACGGGGCGAGATCATCGCGCAGGGCGATTACGCCACCGTGTCCGCCGATCCGCGCGTGCGCACCGCCTATATGGGAACCGAAGAATGAGTGCGCCGCTTCTGAACGTCGCCGGGCTGCACGCCTGGTATGGCGAAAGCCATGTGCTGCATGGCGTGGACCTGCATGTGAACGAAGGCGAGATGATCTGCATCCTGGGCCGCAACGGCATGGGCAAGACCACGACGCTGCGCACGATCATGGGCATCTTGCGCAAGCGCGAGGGCACCATCACCTTTGGCGGCCGCGATATGATGGGCGTGCCGCTGCACCGCTCTGCCCGCGCCGGCCTTGGCTTCGTGCCCGAGGAGCGGGGCATCTTCGCCACCCTCACCGTCGAGGAGAACCTGACCCTGCCGCCGGTCGTGGCCCCGGGCGGGATGGCGGTCGATGAGATTTATGAGCTGTTTCCGAACCTGCTGGAGCGCCGCACCAGCCCCGGAACCAAACTGTCGGGCGGCGAGCAACAGATGCTGGCGATGGCCCGCATCCTGCGCACCGGCGCGCGCTGCCTGCTGCTGGACGAGCCGACCGAGGGCCTCGCCCCCGTCATCATCCAGGCCATCGGCGCGGTTCTGGGCAAGCTCAAGGCCCGCGGCATGACCGTGGTGCTGGTCGAGCAGAACTTCCGCTTTGCCAGCAAGGTCGCCGACCGCTTCTACCTGATGGACCATGGCCGCATGACCGCCGAGTTCCCGGTGGCCGATCTGCCGGCCCGGATGGACCTTCTCAACCGCGAACTGGGGGTGTGACGATGACCATGATCTTCGGCATTCCGATCCAGGCGCTGCTGGGGCAGCTGCTGGTCGGGCTGATCAACGGGTCCTTCTACGCGATGCTGTCGCTGGGGCTTGCGGTGATCTTCGGCCTGCTGCGGGTGATCAACTTCGCCCATGGCGCGCAATACATGCTGGGGGCCTTCGTCGCCCTGCTGATGCTGAAATTCGCCGGCATCGGCTATTGGGGCGCGCTGATCCTTGCGCCGCTGGTGGTGGGGGCGATGGGGGCGCTGGTGGAGCGCACGATGCTCTCGCGGCTCTACAAGCTCGACCACCTCTATGGCCTCTTGTTCACCTTCGGACTGGCGCTGACCATCGAGGGCACCTTCCGCTATTTCTTCGGCGCCTCGGGCCAGCCCTACACGACGCCCGCCGCGCTGAGTGGCGGCGTCAACCTCGGCTTCATGTTCCTGCCGATCTATCGCGGCTGGGTGGTCGTGTTCTCGATGGTGGTCTGCCTCGCGGTCTGGTTCCTGATCGAGAAGACCAAGCTCGGCGCCTACCTGCGCGCCGCCACCGAAAACCCGGTGCTGGTGCAAAGCTTCGGCATCAACGTGCCCCTGCTGCTGACGCTGACCTACGGGCTTGGCGCGGGGCTTGCGGGGCTGGCGGGGGTGCTGGCGGCGCCGATCTACCAGGTCAGCCCGCTGATGGGGTCCAACATCATCATCATCGTCTTCGCGGTGGTCGTGGTCGGCGGCATGGGGTCGATCCTCGGCGCCATCATCACCGGCTACATGCTGGGCATTGCCGAGGGGCTGACCAAGGTCTTCTACCCCGAAGCCTCGAACATCGTGATCTTCGTCATCATGGCGATCGTCCTGATCCTGCGTCCCGCAGGCCTCTTCGGCAAGGATGCCTGACATGAGCCACAGCACACATACCGACACCGCGCCGACCCGCACCCTGGCGCTCGCCGGGCCGATCAAGGCCGCGATCCTGATCGGGGCGCTGGCCTTCCTGCTGGTGGCGCCGTTCCTGCTCTACCCGATCTTCCTGATGAAGCTTCTGTGCTTCGCGCTCTTCGCCGCGGCCTTCAACCTGCTGCTCGGCTACACCGGCCTTCTGTCCTTCGGCCATGCCACCTTCTTTGGCGGGGCGGCCTATTTCACCGCCCATGCGGTGAAGGTCTGGGGCTGGCCGCCCGAGTTCGGGCTGCTGCTGGGGGTCGCCGGCGCGGCGGGACTTGGCCTGATCATGGGCGCCATCGCCATCCGCCGGCAGGGCATCTACTTCGCGATGATCACCCTTGCCCTCAGCCAGATGTTCTTCTTCTTCTGCCTGCAGGCCGGCTTCACCCATGGCGAGGATGGCATCCAGTCGGTCCCGCGCGGGCACCTGCTGGGGTTCATAGACCTCAACAACTCCACCAACCTCTACTTCACCGTGCTGGGGGTGTTCCTGATCGGCATGGCGCTGATCTGGCGCTTCGTGAACTCGCCCTTCGGGATGATCCTGAAATCGATCCGCGAGAACGAGAACCGCGCCATCTCGCTTGGCTATTCCGTCGCCCGCTACAAGCTGGGGGCCTTCGTCATGTCGGCGGCGCTGACCGGCCTGGCGGGCGGGATGAAGGCGCTGGTGTTCCAGTTCGCCACGCTGACCGATGTCGGCTGGCAGATGTCGGGCGAGGTGATCCTGATGACCCTTCTGGGCGGCATCGGCACCCTGATCGGCCCGGTCTTCGGCGCGGGGCTGGTGGTCAGCTTGCAGAACTATCTCGCCACCTCGAACGTGCCGGTCACCATCATCACCGGCCTGGTGTTCATGGTCTGCGTGCTGCTGTTCCGCCGCGGGCTGGTCGGAGAGTTCTACGCCTCAAGGTTGGGGCGGATGCTGGGGTTCAATCCCGAGCGCTAAGACCCGCGCCGGGGGTGGCGCAAGGAGACCAGATGGACCACTTCGACTATATCGTCATCGGCGCCGGCAGCGCCGGATGCGTGCTGGCCAACCGCCTGTCGGAAGACCCGCGCAATTCGGTGCTGCTGCTGGAAGCGGGGGGGCGCGACAACTACCACTGGATCCATATCCCGGTCGGCTATCTCTATTGCATCGGCAACCCCCGCACCGACTGGCTGTTCAAGACCGAGGCCGAGCCGGGCCTGAACGGCCGGGCGCTGATGTATCCGCGCGGCAAGGTCCTCGGCGGCTGTTCGTCGATCAACGGCATGATCTACATGCGCGGGCAGGCGGCGGATTATGACCATTGGCGCCAGCTGGGATGCACCGGCTGGGGCTGGGACGATGTGCTGCCCGTCTTTCGCGGCCAGGAGGATTTCTACAAGGGCGCCAGTGACCTGCACGGGGTCGGGGGCGAATGGCGGGTGGAGAAGGCCCGCGTCCGGTGGGCCGTGCTCGATGCGTTTCTGGAGGCGGCGGTGCAGGCGGGCATCCCGCGCACCGAGGATTTCAACACCGGCGACAATGAGGGCGGCGGCTATTTCGACGTCAACCAGCGCTCCGGCATCCGCTGGAACACGGCGAAAGCCTTCCTGCGCCCCGCTGCCGGTCGCCCGAACCTGACGGTGCTGACCGGCGCGCAGGCGACGCGGCTGATCGTGGACGAGGGCGAGGTGCGGGGCGTCGCCTTCCATCACGCCGGCATGGACAAGACCGCCCGCGCGCGTCGCGAAACCGTGCTCTCCGCCGGGGCCATCGGCTCTCCGCAGCTGCTGGAGCTGTCGGGGATCGGTCGGGGCGACATCCTGCAGGCCGCCGGTATCGCGCCGATCTGCGAGGTGGCTGGGGTGGGCGAGAACCTGCAGGATCACCTGCAACTGCGCATGGTCTACAAGGTCACCGGGGTGCCGACGCTGAACGAGAAGGCCTCGACCCTGCTGGGCAAGGCCAGCATCGGCATGGAATACCTGCTGCGCCGGTCCGGCCCGATGTCGATGGCCCCCAGCCAGGTCGGGATCTTCACCCGCTCCGGCCCCGAGAAGGCCACGCCCGATCTTGAATACCACGTCCAGCCCGTCAGCCTCGACAAGTTCGGCGAGGCGGTGCATCCCTTCCCGGCGATGACGGCCTCCGTCTGCAACCTGCGCCCCGAAAGCCGCGGGTCCGTGCATGTCACCGGCCCCGACCCCCGCGCGCATCCCTCGATCCGGCCCAACTACCTTGCCACCGAGGGCGACCGCGAGGTGGCGGTGCGCGCGCTGGAACTCACCCGCCACATCGCGGCGCAGCCCGCCTTCGCCCGCTACAGCCCCGAGGAGTTCCGCCCCGGCGCGCAGCACCAGACGCGCGAGGAGCTGGCCCGCGCGGCAGGCGATATCGGCACCACCATCTTCCATCCGGTCGGCACCTGCCGGATGGGCGCGGACCCGGGCAGCGTGGTGGACCCCCGCCTGCGCTTCCGCGCGCTTGGGCGGCTGCGCATCGCCGATGCCTCGGTGATGCCCACCATCACCTCGGGCAATACCAATGCGCCGACGATCATGATCGCCGAGAAGGCCGCGGCGATGATCCTCGAGGATGCGAAGAGGGGCGCGGCATAATCTGTCGCGCATCACGGAGATCGCGCAATCATGTGATCCGGACCCGGCTGCGGAACAGTTGCCAGCCGTGGGGCGTTCTGTCACCGCAGAGAAGAACATCCCGGAGGAGATAAGGTGATGCGCAGCAAGATGAAGACGACACGGGCGGCCCGCGCGACAGCGCTGATGGCCAGCCTGTCGATGGCCCTGCCGGTTCCGGTCTATGCCCAGACGGACCCCACCGCGCTTTGCGCCGATGGCAGCGCCGCCCCCTGCGCCGAAGGCAACCTGCCCGAGGAGGACACAGGGACGGAAGACGAGGCCCAGGAAACGCCCGAAACCCAACCCGAGCCCGCCCCCGAGGAGGTGCCCGCCGATCCTGCGCCGGAAGTGACGCCCGAGCCCGCGCCCGAGCAGCAGCCGGTGCCCGAGGAAACTCCGGCCCCGACGCCCGAAGAGGTGCCGCAGCCCGACACCACCCCCGAGATCCCGGCCGGCGAGACCGAGGGCAGCCTTGGCGACGCGCTGAACAACCTGACAGAGGGCGAAGAGGCGCCGGCTGAAGAGCCGGCCGCCGAAGCCCCCGCCGAGGAAGCCCCCGCTGCAGAAGCGCCGGTCGAGGAACCCGCCGCGGAGGAACCCGCCGCGGAGGAGCCCGCCGTAGAGGAGGCTCCCGCCGAGGCCGAGCCGGCCGTGGAAGACCCTGCTGCCGAGGCCGGACCTTCCGATGAGGACCTGCGCCGTGCGCTGGAGGCCGAGACCGGCGCCGCGCCCGCCGAGGAGACCGCGCCCGAAGCCTCGCCCGAGGCTGAAGCCGGGACCGACGCTGAAGCCTCGCCGGAAGCAGAGGCCGGGACGGACGCTGAAGCCGCGCCCGAGGAGGATGCCGCGCAAACTCCCGCCGAGACCCCCACCGACGAACCCGCAGCCGAAGAGGGCGGCCTCGGCGCCGCGCTTGGCAACATGCTGAACGGTGACGATGCCGAAGAGCAGCCCGCCGAAGCCGAGACGGATGCTGCCGAGACCGATGCTGCCGAGACGGATGCGGCCGCCTCCGCCGAGGCGGAAGCTGCCGAGGCCGAGGCCGTGGCCGAGGTCGCCCCGGTGGTCGAGGATGGCCAGCCGACCGAGCAGATGCTGGTGGACCAGCCTGACGCTGCCTCAGGCGAGCCGACGGCAGCCGCTGCTCTGGAGGCCGTGATCGGCGACGATGGCGCGGCCGAGACCAGCGACAATGTCGCGGTACTGGAAGAGACGGTGACAGAGGACTCTGCCCGCTCCTCCTCCGAGGATTTTGACAACACCGTGTCCGAGACCCGTGCGGCGCGGAGCAACGATGACGATGATGACGACGACGATGACGACCGCTGGAACAGCGCGCTATCGGATCGCGAGAAGGTCATGCTGCTTGGCATGGGCGCGCTTGCCGTCGGTGCCGTCATCTCCAACAACCGCCGGGTGGAGCTGAACTCGGGCGACCGCGTGGTCGTGCAGCGCCCGGATGGCCAGTATGAGGTCATCAAGGACGATGACGTGCTGCTGCGCCAGCCCGGATCGAACGTGCGCACCGAGCAGTACAACGACGGCTCCAGCCGCACCACCGTGCTGCGCGACGATGGCTCGCGGATCGTGACCGTCTACAGCCCGGAAATGCGCGTCCTGCGCCGCACCCGGATCGACGCGGATGGCCGGGAATACCTGCTGATCGACGACACGGTGGCCTATGAGCCGGTGGATGTCGCGACGCTGCCCGCGCCCCGGCAGAACTTCGTCGAACTCGGCGCTGACGAGGCCGAACTGCGCGCCGCGCTGGAGCGGGAGTCGGATTTCGGCCGTCGCTTCAGCCTGTCGCAGGTGCGCAACATTTCCGAAGTGCGATCCTTGGTGCCGGTGATCGACGTCAACGCGATCACCTTCGCCACCGGCTCGGCCGCGATCTCTCCGGATCAGGCGCAGTCGCTAGCCTCGGTCGGGCGGCTGATCCAGGACTATGTCGACGAAAACCCGCGCGAGGTGTTCCTGATCGAGGGCCATACCGACGCCGTGGGCTCTGCCGCCTCGAACCTCGCGCTGTCCGACCGGCGTGCAGAATCGGTGGCGCTGGCGCTGACCGAGTATTTCGACGTGCCGCCGGAAAACATGGTCGTGCAGGGCTATGGCGAGAGCTATCTACGGGTGAACTCGCAGACGTCCGAGCAGGCGAACCGCCGCGCGAGCGTGCGCCGCATCACTGACCTGCTGCAGACCGCGTCGAACTGACGTTGCTGGACTGAAGCAAGGGGCCGTCCGCGCTGTGCGGGCGGCCCTTTTGCTTGGCCGAGGCCGGGGGCGCTGCCCCCGGACCCCCGGGATATTTTCAACCAGCAAGAATGACAGAGAGGCTGCGTTTTTGTCGCAGGGCGAGCGGGCGCGGACTTGATCTGCGTCAAATCGCGGCGCTGCGTGGCGCCATATTTCTTGACCACCGGTTCGCTTCTCCCTGAAATGCGGAACTCCCTGCCGCGGCGGACCGCCCCTAACCAACGTCTCCCTCGTCGGTCGGGAAATGCGCTGCGGGTCTCCCTCCCGCAGCGTTTTCCGTTTTTGCGGACCCTCTCGCCGCGGGGCGGCGTTTGGCATTGGCAAGCCCGACGAGCCCCTGCAGGATCGCGGGGCATAGGAGTGCCATGACCGATCATCCCATCCGCCCCGACCCCGACCGTATCCCCGAGCTTGCGCTGGACTGGCACCGTGCGGGCCGCGGAGCCGCGCTGGCGACGGTGGTGCAGACCTGGGGATCCGCGCCGCGGCAGGCCGGTAGCCAGATGGTGGTGGCGGGGGACGGGGCGATGATGGGCTCTGTCTCGGGCGGCTGCGTCGAGGGGGCGGTGGTGCTTGCGGCGCAGGAGGCGCTGGCGGAGGGGCAGGCACGGCTGCTGGAGTTCGGGGTCAGCGACGAGGACGCCTTCGCGGTGGGTCTGGCCTGCGGCGGCGAGATCCGGGTGCTGGTGCAGCCGGTGGGGGCGGCGCTGCCCGAGGCGGTGCTGGCGGATCTGGCGGCGGCGCGGGCGGCGCGGCAGGCGGTTGCGCTGCTGGTGGATCTGGAGGGGTTCGGGGCGCGGCTGGTGACGGCGGCGCAGGCGGACGCTGCGCTGGCGGAGCGGCTGCGCAGCGACCGGTCCGGCATCGACCCCGGCAGCACGGTCTTTGCCGGCCTGCACANCCCGCCGCTGCGGCTGATGGTCATCGGCGCCGTGCATATCGCGCAGGTGCTGCTGCCGATGGCGCGGCTGGCGGGGTTCGATCCGGTGCTGATCGACCCGCGCGGGGCTTTTGGGTCGGAGGCGCGGTTTCCGGGAGAGGTGATCCTGGACGACTGGCCCGATGCGGCGCTGGCGGCGCTTCAGCCCGATGCGCGCAGTGCGGTGGTGACGCTGGCCCATGATCCCAAGATCGACGATCCGGCGATCCTCGCCGCGCTATCCTCGCCGGTCTTCTACATCGGCTGCCTCGGCTCCACCCGCACCCATGCCAAGCGGCTGGAGCGGCTCAGGGCGGCGGGCGTGAGCGAGGCGGATATCGCGCGCATCCACGGCCCTGTAGGGCTGCGCATCGGCGCCAGGAGCCCGGCGGAGATTGCGGTGGCGATCCTGGCCGAGATCATTCAGCGGCTGCGCTCGGGCTAGAGCGGCGCGTGGACCGGGGCGCGCCGCCCTCGGGCGGGCCGGCCTCCTCGGGGTCGGTGGTCGCGGGCAGGGCGGCATCCGCCGTCTCGTCGATCAGCCGGGCGCTGCGCTGGCGGGTGACATAGCGCATGGCCCATTGCAGGGAGACCAGCAGCCGCTTTTCGAAGTTCACCAGCAGCCAGACATGGACCAGCGCCCACAGATACCAGGCGATGCCGCCCTTCATCTGCCAGCGCCCGAAATCGAACACCGCCGCGCCGCGACCGATCACCGCGGTATTGCCGCGGTTGTGGAAGTGGAATGGCCCCGGCGCCGGCCCGCCCCGGGCCTGTTTGCGCAGCGCGCGGCCGAGGTGCTGGCCCTGCTGGCGCGCGACCTGTGCCAGCGGGGGCAGGGGGGCGCCATCCTCGTCCAGCGCCAGCGCCGCGTCCCCGATGGCCCAGACCCCCGGGTAACCGGTCACGCCCAGATCCGGCCCCACCGGCAGGCGCCCGCCCTTGCCGGGCTCGGCCCCGAGCCAGCCCGCCACCGGCACCGCCTTCACCCCCGCCGCCCAGATCACGCAGCCCGCCGCGATGCGCTTGCCGCCGACGGTGACGAAGCCATCGCCCACCTCCTCGACGGCGCTGTCGGTCCAGATCTCGACATTGTCCTCATGCAGCTCATTCGCGGCATAGCGCGACAGCTTGTCCGGAAAGCCCGCGAGGATCCGTGGCCCGGCCTCGACCAGCAAGATGCGCAGGTCGTCGGGGAAGAGCCCGCGGAAATCCCGGTCGATCAGGAAGCGGCCAAGCTCGGCCACCGCGCCCGCCATCTCTACCCCCGTCGGCCCGCCGCCGACGATCACCGTGGTCAAGAGGTCGCGGCGGGCGTCGGGATCGGGCAGATGCTCGGCCTTCTCGAAGGCCAGCAGCAGGCGCTGGCGGATCAGCCGCGCCTCATGGATGGTCTTGAGGCCGGGGGCATGGGCGCGCCAGTCGTCATGGCCGAAATAGTTGTAGTCCGACCCCGCCGCCAGCACCAGCTGGCCGTAGCCCACGCGCCGCCCGTCGGCCAGCTGCAGCTCGCGCTCGGCAGGGTCGGCGCCGGTGACGCGCCCCAGCAGCACCCGCAGGTTGCGGTGGCGGCCAAGCGTGCGGCGGATCGGCTCGGAGATGTCGGCGGGCGACAGTGCGGCGGTGGCGACCTGGTAGAGCAGCGGCTGAAACAGGTTGTGGTTGCGCGCGTCGATCAGCAGCACGTCGAGATCGCTGCCCCCCAGCTCCAGCGCGCAGGCCAGCCCGGCAAAGCCGCCGCCGACGATGACGATCTGGGCGCTGAGGTCGGGGCCGGAGGTGTCGAGGGGGGTAGGGGGCAGGGGCATGGTATGGTCCTGATCGTGTGCGGCCGGGCGCCTGGGCCGGGGCCACAGGCGCGGCGGCGTCGGAGGCAAACCGCGCAATCGCCGGGTTGTTCCACGGTCAAGTGCAGAGCGGCAGGATGGCAGTGAAGGCGAAGTTGTAGACCGTCGCCACCGCCGCCGCCGCGGTCAGAAGCCGCGCGGTGGTGGCCAGCCGCGGCGCCAGCCCCGCCCCCCGGCGCAGCAGCCACAGCCCGGCCAGTGTCAGCGCAAGACCCGTGACCGGCAGCAGCACCAGCACGATGCGCAGCGGCAAGATCCCCCAGGGCCCGGGGGTCAGGCCCCAGCCGGTCTCGCAGCCCGTCGCGTGCCCGGCATAGACCGCGGTGAAGACCAGCGCCCAGAGGGTGAAGCCGCCGGCGATGGCGACGAGGATGCGGGTCCCGGCGCTCATGGCAACGCCGCCAGTGCCAGCGCCTTCAGCGCGGCAGGGAAGCCAAGCACCACGAGGCCCGCGGGCAGCAGCCCCGCCTGCCACAGGCGCAAGAGGTCGATGTCGATCCGGCGG
>JGI25317J35169_1000568_pt1 | contig 32663 bp, 35 predicted proteins | sample AutmiccommunBRH5_FD_35169 | JGI IMG/M metagenome (IMG submission 35169) | reverse complement strand
AAATGGGAAACCGGCGTGCCGTCCAATCCGATATTGTGCGATTCGCGGGATCGCAAGCCGATCCGCCGGATCAACATGCGGGCGCATGATGACCGGATTCTCGAAATGGACGACCTGTGCTGGATCGATGAAGCGGAATTGAACCAGGATTCAGCCGGTACCAATCGCGATGACATGGTTGTCCGTCATCTCAGGAAAATTGGCGAGTCTTCCGCAGCCTGAAAATTCTATTCAGCCAGTGTCATTCGGTCACGTAGATACTGTTGACCGGTCGGGCCATCACCCGGCGTACCATCGGTTCGAAAAACTCGAGCGGTGCGGTGTCATAACTGGCATCAAAGGCCGTCTGGTCATATTTTGCGCAGAATTCCGCACAATCTTCAAAATGTTCATGGCCCCGGAACTGTTCGCGCATGTCACGATCCTGGCCCAGATAGTGGAAAAAATAATAGCCCTGAAAGATACCGTGCTTTTCCGTGATCCAATGGTTTTTCGCGCTGACAAAGGGCTTCAGGATGGCTGCGGCAATGTCGGGATGGTTATAGGTCCCGAGCGTATCGCCGACGTCGTGCAGCAAGGCCATCACGACATATTCCTCGTCCCGGCCATCGCGGTGGGCGCGGGTGGCGGTTTGCAGGCTGTGCTGCATCCGGTCGATGGGAAAGCCGCCAAAATCGCCGTCGAGCAGCTTCAGATGATCCAGCACCCGGTCGGCGACCTTGCTGGCAAAGGGACCAAAATGGCCGCCAATGATCTGCCAGTCTTCCTGAGTGCCCTCTTCCATGGAAGGGAATTTAGCCCGGACTTCGTTGGGACCGCCCATGATATTCTCCTTTGTCTGTTGCCGATCTCCAGCCCCATATCCGGCGTCGACTATGCCAATATCCTTGCATATCGATCAAAAAACGGGGCGTTCGTCGTCTTATTCACAGAAATGATAGGCGATTCTTCCCCAAGCGGCAATGCCCCGCTATAGATAGCGCAATGGCCGTCATGGAAATCCGTCCCCAGCCGTTTTTTGGCAACAAGAACCGTGCATTCTGGAACCTGCAATCCGCGGGCTGGGCCGGCGCGCTCATCCTGCGCGCGATCGGCGGCATTTCCAACGGCCTGCCCCTGAGCTTCCTGGTCCCGGTGATCATTTCGACGATCACCGGCTATTCCATCTCACTGCTGCTGTCGGTGGTCTACAAGAATCTGATTCACCGCCGCCCGATTGTGACGTGGAGCAGCACCGCAGCGATATTGACGATCGCCGCTGCGCTTTATGCCTTCATCGACGCATGGGTTTTCCTCATCCAGAATCCGGCGACCGAAACCGCGTTCGGCACATTGTTTCTGGGCTCGCTGTTCCTCGGCATCATGCTGCTCGGTGCCTGGTCGGCGCTCTATTACGCGATCAACTTCTTTTTGCGGGTCGAGGAGCAGAACGACCAGTTGCTGCAGCTGGAAGCACAGGCCACGCGGGCGCAACTGGCAATGTTGCGCTACCAGCTCAATCCCCATTTCCTGTTCAATACGCTGAACAGCATTTCGACGCTGGTGCTGCTCCGCCAGACCGAACCGGCCAATGCGATGCTGTCGCGCCTGTCCTCCTTTCTGCGCCATACGCTGGTCAACGAGGTCCACAGCCGGGTGACGCTGGCGCAGGAGATCGAAACCCTGCACCTCTATCTGGATATCGAGAAAATGCGATTCGAAGAGCGGTTGCGGTCGCATTTCGATATCGACCCGGCCGTGCGCGACGCGTTGTTGCCGTCGCTGTTGCTCCAGCCGCTGGTCGAGAATGCAATCAAATATGCAGTGACCCCCCAGGAAGAAGGAGCGGATATTTCGGTCGCTGCCTCGCTCGATGGCGACAAGCTGCGGATAACGGTCTCGGATACCGGACCCGGGAAAATCGGGTCGACGACGAGAAAATCCCAATCCACCGGCGTCGGTCTCGGCAATATTCAGGAGCGATTAAACCAGGCCTATGGAGAAGGCGCGATATTCGAAACGCGTTCGTCTCCGGGCGAAGGTTTTTCGGTCATCATCGCCTTGCCATTTGAAACAAGGGAACAGATCGAGCGGGAGGCCGCGGACCATTCCGCGACGGACGAACAGGTAAGGAACGAGACTATTTTTGGGGAGCATGCATCCAGTGATGACGATCAGGGGGAGCCGGCAACTACGCCGGTAATGGCATCACTTCAGCATAAGGATTTGAAAACATGACGATCAGGACAATATTAGTCGATGACGAAAAGCTTGCGATCCAGGGATTGCAGATCCGGCTCGAGAAATTTGACGATATCGAGATTGTCGACACCTGCCGCAACGGCCGGGAAGCGATTCGCAAGATCAAGACCCTTAAGCCCGATCTGGTATTTCTCGATATCCAGATGCCGGGATTTGACGGTTTTTCCGTGGTGCAGGGTATCATGGAGATCGAACCGCCCCTGTTCATCTTTGTCACCGCCTATTCCGAACATGCGGTCCGCGCCTTCGAAGCCGAGGCGATCGACTATCTGGTAAAGCCGGTCGAGGAAGACCGGCTGGCCGACGCGATCGACCGGGTGCGCAAGCGCCTTTCGGAAAAGCGCGGCGGCGCGGAGCTCGAAAAGCTGAAAAACGTGCTCAGCGAAGTCGCCCCCGACGCGATGGCCAATATCGAGGATTCCGACGAGCCTGCGTCGGCGAATCGCTATGAAAAACTGATCAATGTGAAGGACCGCGGCCAGATTTTCCGCGTCGATGTCGACACGATCGAACGGATCGATGCTGCCGGCGACTATATGTGCATCTATACGGCCGATAACAGCCTGATCCTGCGCGAAACCATGAAGGATCTGGAAAAGCGGCTCGACCCGCGCAATTTCCAGCGGGTGCACCGCTCGACCATCGTCAACCTCAGCCAGGTCCGGGAAGTCAAGCCGCACACCAATGGCGAATGTTTCCTGGTGCTGGGATCAGGCGCGCAGGTGAAGGTCAGCCGCAGCTATCGGGACGTGGTCGCGCGCTTCGTGCACTAGCGGCTAGTCCCGCCGCCCCCGGAAAAAATCGAGCAGCAATTGCGCCGAACGCTCTGTCTCTATCCCGGCATAGATCTCGGGCCTGTGATGGCAGGTCGGTGCATCAAAAAACCGGACGCCGCTGTCCACGCCGCCGCCCTTGGGATCATCGGCAGCATAATAAAGCCTTCGGATCCGTGCGTGGGCGATGGCGCCGGCGCACATCGTGCAGGGTTCCAGCGTTACCCAAAGGTCGCAATGCTCCAGCCGGTCATTGCCCAGAAACCGGGATGCCTCGCGAATCGCTACGATTTCGGCGTGGGCGGTTGGATCAAGGTCGATCCGGGTGCGGTTGTGACCCCGGCCGATGACCTGGCCATTTCTGACGACAACGGCGCCGACCGGAACTTCATCGACCGCGATTGCCTGATGGGCCAGAGCCAGCGCATCGCCCATGAAAGAGGTATATTTTGCCGCCGCCATGAAAATCGATTAGCGCGGAAGCGACGCGAAGACCATAGGCGAAGCGGATCGTGCAAAATGCCCCCGATATGCTTGACGCATGGCCCGATTGCGGTTAGGGGACCGCTCTTTCCCGCTGGGAATCACTCAACAACAAGAAATTGGACTTATACGATGTCGCGGATTTGCGAACTGACAGGTAAGACTCGGCTGGTAGGCAATAATGTGTCGCACGCCAAAAACCGGACCAAGAAGACATTTTTGCCCAACCTGCAAAATGTGACGCTTTTGTCCGATACGCTTGGCAAGGGCGTAAAGCTTCGGGTTTCGACCCACGGCCTGCGTTCGGTCGAACATGTTGGCGGCCTCGACAACTGGTTGCTGAAAACTTCCGATGACAAGCTGAGCCTGCGGGTGAAGCGCCTCAAGAAGGAAATCGCGAAGAAGCAGGTCGCTACCGCCTAAGCGATCAGTCCGATTCGAACGTTGAAAAGCCGGGGCTCGCTCCGGCTTTTTCCATTTGATCTCCGGGGTCGGCCTTTTTCGGACCGGGCCTGTCTTCCAGCAACCGGAATTGCAGCAGCAGGGATTGCTGAAGACCGCTAAAATTGTCATCCGAGGCGAGCCAGACGATGGTTTCATTGCCATCGTGCGAAACCGCGAGCGCTTCCATATTGTCGACCTTGAGCGGCGGTTTCAGAGTGGCAATCGGAATTGATGTCGCAACCTTCCCCGGTTTGAAATCCGCCAGCTGCGCGATGGACAATATCGCCGAAACGCCATGCAGGGGTGTGAAACGACGGTGCAGCATCAGCGCCGTGCGATCATCCAGCAATGCCGCGTCGGTCAGCTTATAGCCGTCCGGGGGCCGGTAGCCGAACGATACCGCCTTGCTGGTCGGCTCGGACGGGTCGCCATCGAAGACAAGCGCCTGAAAGCCGCCTTCCGGATATTTTGCCGATTCCGAAAAGACCAGAAAGCGGCCATCGGATAAGCGCAGCATTGCCTCAGCGCCGCCATTTTCTGGCCAATTCTGCATTATCTCCGGAAAATTCGCACTTTCTGTCCGCGAAAAGGAATGGCCATAGCGCCAAATGCTGTGCTGATGCTCGTATCCCACCCAGAACTGGCCCGTTTCGGGGTCGTGGAGCAAAGATTCGGAATCCCAGTTTTTTCGCGCATGCTCATTGGGTTTCGCCGGACCGTCCGGCAGCGGCGCGATGAACGGACGGATGGCCCGGTTTTTGGCTGCGTCCAGCGTGAATCCGACCAACGTCCCATTGTCGCTGAGCATGAGGACCCGGTTGTCGGGCATCACCAGCATGGATGATATGCCCCCGAACTCGTGATTGTCACTGGTGATTGTCCAGCCGCCAAGAAATTCAAGACGACCGACCCGGGTCCGCACGGGGGCGCTGCTGTCCAGTTGTATCGGTGCGAGAGCGACATATTGGCTGTCATTTGCCGGGGGCACGGGGCCGCGCACCCAGGTGACCGGCACCAGAAAGAAGAACAGGGACAGGCAGGCAAGCAAGCGGATCATGGGGCCGCGCATAACCGATTCGTCGAATCAAACATATTCTATTCTGGACGCTCGTGCGCCACCTGCGCTAGATGCCGGGCCATCATTGAGGAAAGCGCAACTATGAAAAAAATCTATCCGGATGCGGCTGCCGCACTTGACGGTCTCCTGTTCGATGACATGCATCTCTGCGTCGGCGGGTTCGGTCTGTGCGGGATCCCGGAAAGGCTGATCGATGCGATCCAGGACGACGGCGTCAAAGGCCTCACGATCGCTTCCAACAATGCCGGAATTGACAATGAAGGTCTCGGCAAGCTGCTCCGCTCGCGGCAGGTGAAGAAGATGATCTCCTCCTATGTGGGCGAGAACAAGGAATTCGAGCGACAGTTTCTCTCCGGCGAACTGGAAGTGGAATTCTGTCCCCAGGGCACGCTCGCCGAGCGCTGCCGAGCTGGCGGCGCGGGCATTCCGGGATTCTATACCAAAACTGGCGTCGGCACGCAGGTGGCGGAGGGCAAGGAACACAAGGATTTCGATGGCGAAACCTATATTCTGGAGCGCGGCATTTTTGCCGATCTCTGCCTGATCAAGGGCTGGAAGGCGGACAAGGCGGGCAATCTGATGTTCCGCAAGACCGCTCGCAATTTTAATGCGCCGATGGCGACCGCCGGCAAGATCTGCGTGGCCGAGGTGGAGGAAATCGTCGAAGTCGGGGAACTGGATCCGGATTGCATCCATTTGCCGGGCATTTATGTCAAGCGCCTGATCGACGGCGCGCCCTATGACAAGAAGATCGAATTCCGCATGACTCGGGAGCGCGAAACCTCCTGATGAGCCGGCGTCGCCTCTCTCTGTTCGCTCTGGCCGCCCTGCCGCTGCTTTCGAGCTGCGTTGCCGCATTGGTGCCGCTTGCTGCTATCGGCGCGCTGGGCAAGAATCAAATTGATCGCACCAAGGCGAAGCGCGAACTGGTCGCATCCGGTGCCATCGATCCGGCAATGCCGGTGGGTACGGTCACGATCGGATCCGATAATGGCGCGGTGCAGGGAATACCCAAGAGGGCGGGGAAATTTGCTGGCCAAGGTGGCGCTCACAAAATCGTCGAAGTCGAGCTTGACGGGGATGCCGCCGATTATATCTCGCAATTTTTCCAGCCTGTGGGGCCGGACTCTTCGCCCTATGCCGATTTTGCGGCTTATGCACTGAAGCAGTCGGCCAGGCTGGCGGAAGGGAAAGGCGTGCAATCGGTGGTACTGGTTCCGCGGGTGGATGTTATCAAGCCGGAAACCGTTCCATGCCAAGGCAAGCCCTTGGCAGTGGTCATCGATCTTGACGACAGTGCCGGCCGAAACTGGATGGAAGCGGAAACGCTATACCGGCAGAACGGATTGATCGAAGCGCTGCTTAGCCTGCGCGCTGCCGGGATCAGCGTCATCTGGTTGTCCGGTCAGCCCGTGAGTGCGTCCGAAAAAGTGGCAGCCATTCTCGAGGAGGCGGGTTTCTCGCAGTCCGAATCGGATGATTTTCTTTTTCTTGACCGCGGCGGGGAAGATCGCAAACAGGTTCGGCGCTGGGACGCAGCGCGCAACTATTGCATCGTCGCCATGGCCGGTGACGACCGCGCGGATTTTGACGAGCTCTATGCCTATTTGCGCGACCCCGATGGCGCGATCATGCTAGAGTCGATGTTCGACAATGGCTGGTTTCTAGCGCCGCCTCCGCTCGTGGAGGCGACGGAAGCAACAACTGCAACAGCAGATGAAAAAGAAGGATGAATATGCCCTGGACTCGCGATGAAATGGCCGCCCGGGCGGCGCAGGAACTGCACGATGGCTATTATGTCAATCTGGGGATCGGGATTCCGACGCTGGTCGCCAACCATATTCCGCCCGGCGTCGAGGTCACGTTGCAGAGCGAGAACGGGATGCTGGGCATCGGACCATTTCCCTATGAGGACGAAATTGATCCCGATCTGATCAACGCCGGCAAGCAGACGATCAGCGAATTGCCCTCGTCGAGCTATTTCAGTTCTTCCGACAGCTTTGCGATGATTCGCGGCGGCCATATCGACCTGACCGTATTGGGCGCGATGGAAGTGGCGGAAAATGGCGATATCGCCAACTGGATGATCCCGGGCAAGATGATCAAGGGGATGGGCGGGGCGATGGATCTGGTCGCCGGCGTCAAGAAGATCATCGTGGTGATGGATCATTGCGCGAAAGACGGTGGCCCCAAATTCATTCCGGCCTGCACCCTGCCGCTGACCGGCACCAATGTCGTCGACATGATCATTACCGATCTGTGCGTGTTCCAGCGTCCCGACCATGACAGTCCCTTCCGGCTGATCGAACTGGCGCCGGGGGTCAGCGCCGAAGACGTCGCCGGAAAAACTACCGCAACCTATGAATTGGCCCTATAAGATACCGAATGTGAAAAAATATCTGGCACCTTTGCTCGGGCTTTCTGCCCTGCTGCTCGTCGGCTGGTATGGCGACCAGGCCCTGGTCGTCCAGCGAGCGGGATTTCCGGTGCCGACCCTCGCCAAACTCGAGGTGCCCGCGCGCCTGCCAACCGATCCGGATGACTGGCGGGGAAAGATCGATTATCAGCGGCTCGACCGCGATTTTGCCGCGCTGGCGGACCGTCCGGAAATGGCTGGATTGGCCGTGGCGATCGTGGAGGACGGTGATCTTCGCTTTGTTTCCACCTATGGTGTAACGGACAAGCAAAGCGGCGAGCCGGTAACGCCGCATACGGTGTTCCGCTGGGCCTCTGTATCAAAGGGCGTGGCGGGTTCGCTGGCCGCAAAACTGGCGGCGGAGGATGGACTCGATCTCAACGCTCCGCTCAGCAAATGGCGGACTTCCCTCCGCTTGCCTGGCGGTGCCGAATCGCAAATGACGCTGGCACAGCTTTTGTCCCACCAGACCGGCCTCACCAAAAATGCCTATGACCTCAAGCTTGAGGACGGTGAAAGTCCCGGCTTGCTTCGCGCACAACTGGCCTCTGCCCCGCTACAGTGCGTACCGGGCACCTGCCACAGCTATCAGAATATCGCCTTTGATGCGGCGAGCGAGATATTGGCACAGGCCGCAGGGACCCTCTATTCCGACGCTGTCCAAAAGCGCTTGTTCAAACCGCTTGGCATGAAGAGCGCGCAATTCGACATGGCTGGCCTTACCGGCGCGCAAAGCTGGGCGCGGCCCCACCGGGGGGACCAAGTGCGCACCCTGTCGGAATCCTACTGGCGCGTTCCGGCTGCCGCCGGCGTCAGCAGCGACATTGTCGACATGGCACGCTGGCTGCGCGCGCAAATGGGCGAGAATGAGGATGTCCTTTCGAGACAGATACTGATGCAGGCCCATTCGCCGCTGATAAGGACCAGCCGCGTATATAGCGGTGACCTTGCCCGGGCCCTTGGCCAGCCGTCCTACGGTCTGGGCTGGCGGAGCTTTACCTATGCCGGACGACAACTGGTCGGGCATAGCGGGGCGGTGGATGGCTATCGCTCGACGATGATATTTGATCCGGCGACCCGCACCGGCGTGGTCGCCATGTGGAACAATGGTTGGGGTCGCCCCTTCCGGCTGCCCTTTGCGGTCCTCGATAGCTATTATGGCCTGCCGGAGCATGACTGGCTCAATCTTTCGGACCTGCCGCTGGTCAAAATGTCATCGACTCCGGCGCCGTTGCCCAACTGACTTCGGGGTTCTGCGTCAGGCGAGTTGGCCCAAGCGCAGCGCTGCCTGTTCAAACAGCGATAGTGTTGCCAGTCCTGCGGTCGATGCCAGTCGCCTATTGGAGGACCGGACAGATTTTGCGCGGTCGACCAGATGGTCATGGGTCATCCGGTTATTCTTGACGGAATAGATCGCGGCTGGCGCCAATGGCGCGCTCGGCCCAGATTCTCCTGCCGGAACCGGTGGTAATGGCGGATGTCGGCACTTCAATGTCGATATCAACATGCGGACCGAGCTGGGCCACCAGGTCGCGGAGCGGGAAGACGCCCTCTCCGGGGATCATCCGGTTCATCGCTTCGGCAAGATAGTCATTTGACAGGCGGAAGTCCGGGCCGTCGCACAGCTGGACATAGCCGATGGTCGATGGATCCACTGCTTCCAATTGTTCCAGCGTGCCGCCGGTGCGGAACAGATGCAGCGCGTCGATCGCTATTGCCAGATTGCTGCGGTTCATCCGGCGATGCAGGGCAACCGCGCTTGTCAGGCTGTTGCAGCCGCTCGCAAAACCGGTGAATTCCAGCCCGACGTCCAGGCCGTGTTCCCAAGCCAGCGTGCAAAGGGTCGCCAGTTGATCCTCCGCCCGCTGGCCGTCGCTTTCATGGATATGGGTGACCAGCCGTTTCGCACCCAATTCAGCGGCAAAGGTGATGGCGGGCAGATATCCGACTACATCGCGGTCCGGCATTACCGGAAAATATTCGGCATTGATGATCCGGATGTCGCGGTCGCGCAGCAGGCGCTTGAAGGATGTAGCACCGGCCGGTTCCACCACAGGGAACATCCCCTGGCCATTTATATCCAGCGGGGAGGTGGTGAACAGGCAGACGCCCTCGAGGCCGGATTCGGCGGCGAAACGGACGAGACCTTCCGGTCCGCCGTCCGTCATCGTGATCTGGTGCAATGCCAGCTTGTGCATGAACCCATAATAGATCAGCATGAGGCCCTGGGGCCAACAGTTTGAGCGCGTTGGGGCTAGTCAATCTGCTAGGCTGTATCATAGGATGGCCTCTCTATGTATCTTGGGGAAAAACCGATCGCGGAATCGGGCACAGAGGATATTTGCATGACCGAAGAAGATATTATTTCCATTGGCGACGTGGTGCGTTTCCAGGCACAGGAACAGCCGGATGCGGTGGTCTTCACCTTTGAAGGCGACGAGATGACCTATGCCGCGCTCGACGCCGGCAGCAACCGGGCGGCACAGGCGCTGGCCTCCAAGGGCGTCGGCAAGGGCGACCGGATTGCCTATATGGGCAAGAACAGCCATCTCTATTTCGAAATATTGGTCGGCGCGGCCAAGCTCGGTGCGGTGATGGTGCCGGTCAACTGGCGGCTGGCACCGCCCGAGGTTGCCTATATCCTGAACGATTGCCAAGCCAAGCTGCTGTTCATCGGCCCCGGTTTTGATGAACTGGCGGGCAAGATCAGAGATAATCTGGACCATGTCGAGCTGATCCTGGGCAGCGAGAAGGCGGAAGGGGAGTTCCCCGGCTACCCCGCTTGGCGCGATAGCTTTGATCCTGTCGATCCGATGATCCCCTGCGCCGAGGATGACGACGCGCTGCAGCTCTATACTTCGGGCACGACCGGCCACCCCAAGGGCGCGATCATGACCAATGGCTCGATTTTTTCGTCGCGCAGCGCCGGGGTCAGCGAAGACGATCTGATGGATTGGCAAAAGCCGGTCCCCGGCGAGATCACTCTGCTCGCCATGCCCTGTTTCCACATCAGCGGCACCGGCACCGGGCTGGCGGTGATGTTTACCGGCGGCAGTGCGATTGTCTTGCCGGAATATGATCCGACCCAGGCGCTGGACCTGATCGCGCAATATAATATCTCGAAAATCTTCATGGTGCCGGCGGCGATCCAGATATTGCTCAATCATCCGCGGGCCAAGGATGTCGACTTCTCCAACCTCAAATATATCACTTATGGCGCCTCGCCGATTCCGCTGGAACTGATGAAGCAGGCGATGGACGTGCTCGGCTGCGGCTTTGTCCAGATGTACGGCATGACCGAGACGTCGGGGACCATCACCACGCTCAATCCCGAAGATCATGACGTCAACGGCAACGAGAAAATGCGCTCGGTGGGCACCGCCTTGCCCGGCGTCGAACTCAAGATCATCGATCCCGAAAGCGGAGAGACCTTGCCGCCGCGCACCATCGGCGAAATTGCCACTCGCTCGGCCAAAAATATGAAGGGCTACTGGAACCGGCCCGATGCGACCGCCGAAACTATCGATGCCGAGGGCTGGCTCAGGACCGGTGACGCCGGCTATCTCGACGAGGACGGCTATCTCTATATCCAGGACCGGCTCAAGGACATGATCATTTCCGGGGGCGAGAATGTCTATCCGGCGGAAGTCGAAAATGCGCTCTACGCCAATCCCAAGGTGGCCGATGTCGCGGTAATCGGCGTGCCCGACGCAAAATGGGGCGAGGCGGTCAAGGCCTGCGTTGTTGTCAAGAAGGGTGAAACGCTGACCGAAGCCGAACTGATCGCCGATGCCCGCACCCGGATTGCCGGCTACAAATGCCCCAAGTCGATCGATTTCATCGACGCCTTGCCGCGCAATCCCTCGGGCAAGATCCTGCGCAAGGACCTGCGCGCGCCTTATTGGGAAGGCAGGGACCGGGCGGTCAATTGACCGGCGGAATTCTACTCCGTTCGTGCTGAGCCTGTCGAAGCACCGGGCAAGGTGCCCTTCGACAGGCTCAGGGCGAACGGGCAAATGGATTGGAGCGATGGAACATGACAGAACTCGTACTGCGTGAAGACCGGGATGGCTGGGCGTTGCTCACCCTCAACCGACCGGACAAGCTGAATGCGCTGACGGTGGCGATGTTCCGCGAACTGCGCGATCATGTTGCCGACCTGCGCAAGGATGACGGCATCGGCTGCGTGGTCCTGCGCGGCGCGGGCAAATGCTTTTCCGCCGGCCATGATCTCGGCGATATTGCCGAAGGCGAGGCGGTTCCTTCGCGCGGCTGGCATTCGGAAACGCTGCGGGTGCTGGAGAAATTGCCCAAGCCGGTGATCGCGGCGGTCCATGGCCATTGCTATACTGGCGCGCTTGAAGTCGCGCTGGCGGCGGATTTCATATTGGCAGCGGACAGTGCGCGGTTCGGCGACACCCATGCAAAATGGGCGCTGACCCCGATCTGGGGTATGAGCCAGCGGCTGCCCCGACGGGTCGGGCTTGCCACCGCCAAGCGGCTGATGTTCACCGCCGACATGATCGATGCCGACGAAGCGGTGCGCATCGGTCTGGCCGAATATGCGGTGCCTCTCGAGAAGTTCGATGTTGAGATTGAAACGCTGGCGAACAAGATTGTCGCCAACTCCGGTTTCTCTCATGCGGCGAACAAGCGCTTGCTGGAAGCAACGGATGGAGGCCCGCTCGATGCAGGCCTGCAGTGGGAAGTGATGGAGAGCGAAGGCTATGGCCCCGATATGCAGCGGCGGATCGCGGCCTTTACCGGCAAAGGCAAATAAGTCCGCTTTCGCTCAGGCGAGCGTCTCCATGTCGATCACGAAGCGGTAGCGCACATCCGATTTTTCCATCCGGTCATAGGCGTTGTTGACATCCTGCATCGCGATCATCTCGATCTCGGGAAGGATATTCTTCTCCGCACAGAAATCGAGCATTTCCTGGGTTTCGGCGATTCCCCCGATTCCGGAGCCGGTGAGAATCCGCCGCCCCAGCAGGTGCATGCTGTGCATTTCCGGTAGCGTGCCGATCACACCGACCAGTACCTGCGCACAATCGACCTTTAGTAAGGGCATATAATGCGCCACCGGGTGCGGCACCGGAATGGTGTTGAGGATCATGTCGAAGCTGTTGGCCGCGGATTTCATGGCGCCCCGATCGGTGGACAATAATATGTCCCTGGCTCCCAAGGCTTTCGCATCCGCCATCTTGTCTTCGGTGCGGGTGAGCACGGTGACCTCCGCGCCCATTGCCGCAGCAAGCTTGACGCCCATATGGCCAAGACCGCCAAGGCCGACGACCGCGACCTTGCTGCCCGGTCCGACTTTCCACTGCCTGAGCGGCGAATAGGTGGTGATGCCTGCGCAGAGCAGGGGAGCGGCAGCGCCCATGTTCATGCCCTCGGGAATGCGCAGGACAAATTCCTTGCGCACGACGATCTTGTCGGAATAACCGCCGCGGGTGATGCTGCCGTCGCGGCGATCCTTGCCATTATAGGTCCCGGTCATGCCGTTGAGGCAATATTGTTCCAGGCCCCGCCGGCAATGGTCGCATTCCAGGCAGGCATCGACCATGCAGCCGACCGCGACCCGGTCACCCTCGGCAAAGCCGGTGACATCTTCGCCAACCGCCCGGACATGGCCGACAATCTCGTGGCCCGGCACAACCGGATAAGTGCTGCCACCCCAGTCGTTGCGCGCGGTGTGCAGGTCCGAATGGCAAATGCCGCAATGCGATATTTCAATCAGGACATCGTCGTGGCGCAGACCCCGGCGATTGAACGCAAACGGTTCGAGCGGCCTGTCCGGCGCGTGGGTCGCATAGCCTTTGGTTGGATATTCGTTGGTCTGCGTATCGGTCATATTGCTATCCTGAAAAGGAAAAGGGTTCCGGCCAGTAAGCCGGAACCCTGAAGGCAAAATATTGCCGTTAATTTAACCCCGTATCAAGTGCGGAGTTCATTCAGCCTAGAACTGCACCCGCTTGGTAAAGCCGCCGTCGATCACCAGATGCGCGCCGGTGGTATAGCTGGACGCCGGGCTGGCGAGGAAGACCACGCCGCGCGCGACATCATCGGCGGTGCCGAAGTCGCCGAGTGCAAAGCCGGTCTTGGTGGCCTCGTAAAATTCCGGCATGCCCTTTTCGATCTGCGACCAGTTGCCGCCGGGGAATTTGATCGGGCCCGGGGACACCATGTTGACGCGAATGCCCTTGGGGCCGAGTGCCTGGCTAAGCTGGCTACCATAGGTGATCAGCGCGGCCTTCATCGCGTTGAACGCCTGGGGGGCGACAAAGGTCTCGAAGGCGGCGGTGGAGGACATGAAGATCACGCTGCCGTCGTCGGATTTTTCGAGATGCGGCTCGAGCACTTCCATCGCCCTGACCGCGCCGAGGATGTCGGTCTGGAAGGTGACTTCCCAGTCGCCGGTGGCGCCAGCGCCGGAGGAGCTGACATTATGGACGAAAATATCGCAGCCGCCGAGATCTCCGGCCGCCTTTTCCAGCCATTTTGCATAGCCATCGAGATCGGTCATATCGAGCGCATCGGCGAACACCTTGCCGCCATGCGCTTCCAGTTCCTTTTTCGCGGTCGCGACCTGGTCGGCGTTGCGCGAGAAAAACGCAACATCAGCGCCTTCGCTGGCAAAATGTTCCAGTGCTGCGCGTCCGAGGCCGCGGCTGCCGCCGGTGAGGATGACTTTCTTGCCCTTGAGTCCCAAATCCATTTTCTTCTCCTTTGTGTTTCGTGAAATCGGCGTTAGAATTTTGCTATCGCGGTTTCGCAGCTCCAGCCAATACCGCGTCGCAGCAGATCGTAGATGATAGGCTGCTGCCAGCCGGACCGGTCAACCTCTGGCCACCAGTCAAGCACCGGCTCCATGTCATAATGGCCCCGGCAATGGCCCATGGTCAGATAGAGCACGGCGCCCTCGCCCATGCGCCTGATATAGAAGACGGGATGGCGGCTCTTGGGGATGTCGCTGTGGACAAAGCCGCTGATGTCATCGGTGCCATTATATTCGGTGTCGAGCAGGACATCGAGTTCGGCGCGGGTCTCGACCAGATATTGCTCGTCGGTGGTTTCAAAGCTGGGGATGCCCTTGACTAATGGATGATCCGGCTGGGCATTGTCGACGGTGAACGGAATGATCGGCGGATGCGACAGGAAGCGGGTGCCGAGGGTGTCGGCAAAGACCGGCATCTCGTCCGGCGCATCGACCAGTCCGCTTTCGAGGAATTTCAGCACCGCGTTGGTGCCGTGCAGGGCAAAATAGCGCCCGCCGCCGTTGACGAAATCCTGGATGGTCTTCTGGGCCGCCTCGCTCGGCTGGACGTCGCAGGTGTAGCTGACCAGGAAGTCGGCGCTCCTGATCGCGTCGAGATTTTCATAGTCCTCGAACACCCGCACCCTTATCCGGTCATCCTCGGCGAGCAGCTTCATCACTTCCAGCCGGGCATAGTCGATATCATGATATTTGCCGGCAGCGACCAGCACGCATTTGATCGGTTTCTGGTCGGGGCGGCGTTCGGGCGCTTCGCTCATCTATTCTTTTCCTATCACGGGGTTTGTTTTGCCATCCCAGTCGAGATGCATCTGCCGCATCGCTGCGAAGCCGTCGAGGCCGGCCTGCGGGATTTGCAGATATTCGATGATCGTGCCGGGGCCGCCGCCATAATCGGCGTAAAAGGCGCCGCCAACACCGCCGGGGAGGCTGACTTCCTGGATGACTTCGCCGCCGGCTTCCTCCGTCAGGGCGCGGGCGTGATCGAGATCGTCGACGATCAGGCAGAGATGCTGGACGCCCTGCAGACCCCGTTCGCGCCAGTCCTTGAACATGGATGGTGCATCATTGTTCGGGCGGATCAGCTCGACCTGGATATCGCCCCAATAACCGATCGCCATGGAAAACTGGATATCGGATGGCTCGCCGCGATATTTTACATCTTCCACTTCCACTTTTTCGGTGTGGAAAAACGGGCCTGCACCCATTTTCTGCGTCCAGTAATCGAGCGCTGCGTCATAATCGTCCGGCACGTAGCTGATCTGCATGATCGTGCCGAGCTTGGCGAGCGAGGCGGGCTTTTCGGTCATTCGCTGTCCTTCCAGACCTGAGCGGAAGGCCTCTGGTCGATCCGGGCAACAAATCTTGCAAGATTGTCTGTGCCCTCGGGCAGCGACCAGCCGACGGTATAGCCGAACTGGACGAAGCAATAAGCGATCAGGTCGGCCATGGTGAACTTGTCCTGGCAGATATAGTCTTTGCCCTTGAGCTGCTGGTCCAGCCATTTCCATTTATTGTCCGACATGCGCGACAGATCGGCTGCGCCTTCCGGGCCGACCACGTCCATGCGCGGTTCGAACATCGGCCGGCCAGCACCCCCGCGGAAGCCGAGAGTCATCGGCACGGCTATTTCCAGATCGATCCGCCTGGTCCACATGCGGACTTCAGCGCGCTCCAAAGCGGTGGATCCGATCAGCACGGGTTCGGGGTGGGTTTCCTCGAGATATTCGGCGATCGCCATGATTTCGCTAAGCATGAAGCCATTGTCCAGCTCCAGCACCGGCGTGGTACCGAGAATATTCTTGTCGGCAAATTCCGGCTGGCGATTTTCCGCGGTCAGAATGTCAATGTGCACGCGTTCGATATCGAGGCCTTTTTCCAATATGAACATGCGTATGAAACGCGGGTTGGGACCAAGGCTGGAATATAGCTTCACGTGGCACATCTCCTTTGGGGCGGATTCGCGTCCCCCTCTATAGCATCCGAGGATACACAGGGAATCGCTGCGGGCTATCCTCTCAAAAACAACAGGCAACGCTGCCAGAATCACTAGTGGCAGAGCCGCTTCATTGCGTTAGTTTACAGGGAAGAAGAATAATCAGTTTTCAGGAGAAGATAATGGTCGAGACGTTAACCGGACATAATCGGTCCAACGGCATTTCCTATACCGAACTGCTGGAAGGCGACAAAGTCGCACCGCCGGCGGTCTATCTTGAAGAATCCCCCATGGAACCGGGCGTGACCACCGTCGAGGTAAGCCGCTACTGGACCAAGGAAGAGCATGACCGCGAAGTCGAGCGGCTCTGGAAGCGTGTCTGGCAGATGGCCTGCCACAAGGATGACATCAAGGAAGTTGGCGATACATTTGTCTATGATATCGCCGAGCTTTCCTTTCTGGTCGTCCGGGTATCCGAAGACGAGATCAAGGCCTTCCCGAACAGCTGCATGCACCGGGGCCGGGCGATTTGCGACAATCACAAGAAGGGGCAGAAGGCCCTGCGCTGCCCGTTTCATGGCTGGTCATGGGAGCTGAACGGCAAATTGAAGGAAGTGCCCTGCCAGTGGGATTTCCCATCGGTCAGCGAGGAAACCCATAGCCTCAAGGAAGTAAGGGTTGGCGAATGGGGCGGGTTCGTGTTCATCAATCCCGATCCCGACTGTGAGCCGCTGGAAGACTTCCTGGGCGATATCGACCGGCACTTCCAGATTCCCTTCGAACGCCGGTTCAAGGCGGCGCATATGATCAAGCGGCTGCCCTGCAACTGGAAAATTGCCCAGGAAGCGTTCATGGAATCCTATCATGTGGTCGGCACCCATCCCGAACTGATGCCGGCCTTTGCCGATGCGAACAGCAAATATGATGTCTGGCACAATATGTCCCGGGCGATGTCTGCCCACGGACAGCCGAGCCCGCATACGGATCTGGTCAATCCCGACCCGACCGCCTTTCCCGATGCCAAGGCGTTCCAGAGCTTCATCCACCCGATCAGCAAGCACAAGTTCGAGCGGCTGGAAGAAAATCGCGTCAAGGTTTCGCTGCCCAACGGCAAGAGCGGCATTTTCGATATGGAAGCCAATTATATCGAGGGCGATCTGAAGTCAGCCGATCCGCATATGTGCAACTGGATCGGTGGCAAGATTGCCGAGGCCGATGAGAATATGCCGATGGTTTATACCGATGTATCCGCCCATGCCCTGCGCAACGAGGCTGCGCAGGCTCGTCGCGAGGAAATGCGGCCGACATGGGGCGACATTGTCGACGAAATCAGCGATGCCGATCTCGTCGATGCCATTTTCTACAGCGTGTTCCCGAACATCAGCCCCTGGGCCGATTTCAACCCGATCTTCTACCGCTTCCGTCCCGATGGCGATAATCCCGAGCAGTCGCTGCACGAGGTCATGTTCATGGTCGCGCTGCCCGAAGGTGCCGAGCGGCCCGAGCCCGCAAAATGCACGTTCCTCGACCTGCACGACGACTATACCCAGGCGACCGAGTTTGGCAGCTATCTGAACAAGATTTTCAACCAGGATTATCTCAATCACAAGGCTATGCAGAAAGGCGTGAAGAGCCAGCCGCACGGGGTGTCGCTATTTGCCCAATATCAGGAATCCAAGCTCCGGCATTTCCATGAAACGCTCAACCTGTGGCTGGACTCGGAGGAGCCACCGAAAAGTCCCAAACGGAAAGTGGCCGCCTGACATTGGACAATATTCCGGCCGGTTTCGAACGTGCAAGATTTTCGAGCCCGTTTCTTGACGTGGCCGGCCCCTATTTCGAGCGCCGGGGCGAGGGCTGCATCATTGTCGCAACCCGTATCAACGAGGGCCATATCAACCATATTCAGGTTGCTCACGGAGGCGTGCTGGGGACGTTGGCGGATGTGGCGCTCAGCTATCAGGTGCATCGTGCGGAGAAACCCGCGCTGCCGGTAGCGACGATGAACCTCAACACCAATTATCTGGCGGCGGCAAAACTTGACGACTGGGTGGAGGCCCATGCGGTGATCGACAGGATCAGCAAAAGGACCGCCTATTGCAGCGGACGGATTGTCTGCGGTGACGAGGTGCTGATGACAATGAGTGCTGTCTTCGCCATGTTGCGGAAATAGCTACAGTCAAGGACCGCAACGGGATTAATCAGTAGCGCCCAGATATCCGAGCTGGCCGGCCTTGAATATCGTCTGTCCGCGGTTGACGCTGTTCAGCTTTTGACCCGCACGATTGACATGATAGCGGATGGTGGCGTGGCTGAGCGACAGGATCATGCTGATCTCCTTGTCGGTCTTGCCGATCGCCGCCCAGTGCAGGCATTCGGCTTCCCGCTTCGAGAGAACACAATTGGCGGGCATCCGGTGCTTCTCGCGCATCGCAAGAACATAGCCGGTGACAAACCGGCTGGTGACGATGCCGAAAAAGTCGGAATAGAGCCGGTAGGCCTCCTTGAGGTCGGTAATGCCATGTTCGAGCGTCGAGAAGCTGACTGCCGCGATCTGGCCGAACGGCAGATGGACCGGAATCAGAATGTGGGATTTGGATGTCACGGACTGAGCGTAGAAATCCTTCAGATCGATCTTGTCGAGATATTCATTCGGCCAGTGTCCGTGGAAGCCATCGGCGTTGCACCAGACCGGTTCGCTTTCATAGCGGCAGGCCCGGGGCAGGGGGGAGCTGAGTGCCAGACGGGTATCTTCCCACCAGCGTTCCCCTTCGGCAACCCAGCCGAACACATCCTTGTTGATCAGATTGCCATCGGCGTCGACCAGATGGGCCTTCGAGGAAATGTCGGCCGACACGGCGATCCGGAAGCCATAGGACTGGGCAATTTCATTCATTGCTTCGGCCGCAGGGCGAATCTCGGCGGGATTGGTGATGGTGACGCTGTCTACATTTTCCCGAAAACGCTGCCGACCGATCTCGGGAATCTCGGCGATAAAATTCTCGGCCATTCCGCTCCACTCCTAACGACGCATTTGTTATTATTGCTCGCCGTGTGTCGCGTTGTTTGGTTTTGTAGTCAACCCAACATTCCTATCAATAATGATAGGTTAAATCTATCGCCGTTACCTGGCTATTCGATCGTCCCGATCAATTCGCCGACCGGATATTCTTCGCCATCAGCCTGGACGATGATTTTCAGTTTTCCGCTGGCCGGGGATTCCACTTCCTGGGTGGATTTCTCATTCTCCAGCGCATAAATCTCCTGGCCGGCGGTGACCTCCGCGCCATCTTCGACCAGCCACTCTGCCAGAATGCCGGATTCCATGCTGAAGCCCAATTTGGGTATGCGTATTTCTGTTGCCATGATTGTTTCTTCTATCCCAATATCTTGTGTACTTCGCGTTCGATATCGTCCCGGCTGAACATCCAGGCTTTCTCGATAGCCGGTGAAAATGGTACCGGTGCATAGCCGGAACCGACACGACCGACCGGCGCCCTCAGTTCGGAAAACAATTCCTCATGGATGCGCGAAGAAATTTCGGCACCGGTTCCGAAACTGCGCACCGCTTCGTGGACGACCACCGCCGCCTTGGTCTTGGCGACGCTTTTCAGGACGGTTTCCTCGTCAAACGGAGCGATGGTGCGCAGATCCACGATTTCGCAGGAGATTCCATCCTCAGCCAGTTTGTCGGCGGCGGCATGGCATCGGCTGATCGCGCTGCCATAGCCGATCAGGGTGATATCCGTGCCTTCGCGCGGAATCGATGCCTTGCCGAGCGGCACGGTGTGATCGGCGGCCGGAGCCGGACCCTTTACGAAATAGCCGGGTGTATTCTCGATGAAGATCACCGGATTGTCATCCATGATCGATGAATAGAGCAGGCCATAGGCATCCTGCGGATTGGAGGCCGCGACGACCTTCAGCCCCGGAACATGGGCCAGCCACGCCTCGAGCATGTCACTATGCTGTCCGCCAAGGCCGGTGCCGGCACCCGTGGTCGTGCGGATGGTCAGCGGAACGCTGGTCTGTCCGCCGGACATGAAGCGCAGCTTTGCCGCATGGTTGACGATCTGGTCCATCGCCACGGTGATGAAGTTCATCAGCATGATTTCGGCAACCGGCTTGTAGCCGACCAGGGCAGCGCCGACAGCGGCGCCGACAATGGCCTGCTCCGAAATAGGGGTGGAGCGGACCCGGTCCGTTCCGTAGGTGCCGGACAGCCCGGCGGTTACCTTGAAGACGCCGCCACCTTCCTTGTCGGCGATATCCTCGCCGAGCAGGATGACCTTGGGGTCGTCGGCCATCGCCTTGTTCATGGCCATGTTGAGGGCCTGGGCGAACATGATGTCTTTCGGTTTTTCTGCTGTATCGCTCATGCTGCAATCTCCACGTCGAGGACATCGATGCGATATTCATCGCCCGAAGGATAGTCGCTATCGAGCGCGAATTGCGAGGCTTCCGCAATGATCGCGGCGTTTTTGGCCTCGATCGCCGCTATGTCCGCCTCGCTGATCTGCAGGTCGAGCAATTGCTGGCGCAGGATCGGCATCGGATCATCCTTCTTCGCCTGCTCCATTTCCTCCTTCGGGATATAATGGCTGGTGTCGCCGAGCAGATGGCCGTGGAAGCGGAAGGTCATCGCCTCGATCAGCGTCGGACCGTGACCGGCGCGAGCATATTCCACCGCTTCCTTGGCGGCAGCATACATGGCGCTGGCGTCATTGCCATTGACCTGGACCGAACGCATTCCGAGCCCTTCGCCACGCTGCTTGATAGAGGCCGAGCCGGTGGTGTCGCGCATATGGGTATGTTCGCCATAGAGATTGTTCTGGCAGAGGAAGATGACCGGCAATTTCCAGATCTGCGCCATGTTGAGGCCTTCGTGGAAGGCACCGATATTGGTCGCGCCATCGCCGAAGCAGCAGACCGTGACCTTGCCGTCCTTCTCCAGCTGGCTGGCCAGGCCGAGGCCGTTGGCGATCGGGATGCCCGAGCCGACAATCCCGGTCGTGACCATGACGCCGGTGGCGGGGTGGGTGATGTGCATCGGTCCGCCCTTGCCCTTGCAGGTCCCGGTCACCTTGCCGGCAAATTCCGCCCACAGTTCCTTCGAGGGAATGCCCTTGGCAAGCTGGTCGTGCAGGCCGCGGTAGATGGTGACCAGATAGTCGTCCTGATTGACCGCAGCCATCATTGCCGAGGACACGACTTCCTGGCCGCGCACGGGATAATAGACAATCTGCAGCTGGCCGGCACCGATCATCTGCCGGAACTTGATGTCCGATTGCATGATCAGGTCGGCGCGCGTGAAAATATCGACGAGGACGTCTTTGTCCGCCATGTCAGTAGAGGCCAAGGCATTGCTCCTTCATATCGCGGCCCTCCGGGGGACGCTATTGCTGAAAACTACATAGCGCGAGCGGGCTCGCCCGCCACTATTGTTATAGGGAGTGAGCCCATAATATCATGTGCCCGGACCAGGCGCGGTCGCTTCGGGACCATGCAATTCCGGTTTCAACTGACAAGCTATCAAAGCTGGCAGTTCGGTAAACCGACAAAATCCGTCTAACAGGCTTTCCAGTCTTCCAATGGAGAATATTTATGACCGAGAACAGGCAATGGCTGATCAACGGACGCCCCAGAGGGCGTGGGCTGGTCGACGACGATTTCAAGAAAGTCGTCGCGCCGGTGCCGGAATGCGCCGAAGGCCATGTGCTGGTCAAGAACGAGATACTCGGCTTTGATCCGGCTCAAAAGGGCTGGATGGAGAATATCGGCGGCTATGTTGCTCCGACGGAAATTGGCGAAGTGATGCGGGGTTCCGGCATCGGAACCGTAGTCGAATCGCGTCATCCCGGCCTCTCCGTCGGCGACAAGGTCATGGGTATGTTGCGCTGGCAGGACTATGCGCATGTACCCGGCGGTGAACTGAACAAGGTGCCGGACGATGATCTGCTGGCGGCCAATCTCGGCGCCTTGGGCACCACCGGCATGACCGCCTATTTCGGCCTGCTGAAACATGGCCGGCCGCAGCCGGGTGATACGGTTGTTGTTTCCGGAGCAGCCGGTGCCACGGGTTCGATGGTCGGACAGATAGCCAAGATTGCCGGCTGCCGTATCATCGGCATCGCCGGTGGCGAAGAAAAATGCAAATGGCTGACCGACGACGTCGGCTATGATGTGGCGATCGACTACAAGAATGACGATGTCCGGGCGAAGCTGAAGGAACATTGTGCCCAGTCGATCAATGTCTTCTATGACAATGTCGGCGGCAAGATATTGAACGATGCGCTGGCCCATCTCGCAATGCATGCCAGGGTTGCGATCTGCGGCGGCATTTCGCGCTATGAACAGGGTGATATGCCCGCCGGGCCTGAAAATTACTTCAACCTGATCTTCAAGCGAGCCAGCATGTCCGGTTTCATCGTCTCCGACTATGCGAGCGAATTTCCGGAAGCGCAGAAACGCATGCGGCAATGGATCAAGGAAGGCAGGATTACCTTCAAGGAAGATATTCAGGAGGGCTTTGACAATATTCCGGCCACCCTGAAGCGCTTGTTTGCGGGCCAGAATTTCGGCAAGCAGATGCTCCGTCTGGATTGATGCAATCGATGATATCGCTAACTAAATGCGCAGTGCCCGCATCATGCAGGCTGACATATGACATGATTGTCACGAGAGGTTAGGTCATGAGCGAACTGGAAGAATTTCGCACGGAAGTCAGGGCATGGCTGCAGGAAAATTGCCCCGAAGAAATGCGCGACGGGGATATAACCGCCGAAAATCAGTGCTGGGGCGGACGCCAATGGGAGTTCCAGTCCGAAGCGCAGAAAATATGGTTCGAGCGCGCTCTGTCCAAGGGCTATACGGTGCCAAGCTGGCCCAAGGAATATGGCGGAGCGGGGCTTTCTGCCGAAAAGGCCAAGATACTCGATGACGAGCGACAGGCCATCAATGCCCGCAAGCCGCTGAACAATTTCGGCATCTCGATGCTCGGTCCCGCCTTGCTGGCTTATGGCACGCATGAGCAAAAAGCACAGCATCTGACCGGTATCGCGCGTGGCGAAATCCGCTGGTGTCAGGGCTATTCCGAGCCTGGTGCCGGTTCGGATCTCGCTTCTCTCAAGACGAAATGCGAGGACAGGGGGGATCACTGGCTGATCAATGGCCAGAAAATCTGGACATCGAACGCCGATATTTCGGACTGGATTTTCTGTCTGGTACGCACCGATTTTGACGCTCCGAAACATGAGGGCATCACCTTCATTCTGATCGACATGGCAAGCGAAGGCATCAGTGTGAAGCCGATTGTATTGATCTCGGGCCATTCGCCTTTTTGCGAGACGTTTCTGGACAATGTCAAAGTCCCGAAAAATTACGGCGAAGGCAATCCATCGGTTGTCGGAGAGGTCAATCGCGGTTGGGATGTCGCGAAAAACCTGCTGGTGCACGAGCGCGGCATGCTCGGCACGATGTCGCCTCTGCGCGGCACGACCGGGCCGGAAAATCTCGGCAAATTTGCCGCCGAGAAAATTGGGCTGGATGCGGCAGGTCGTCTGGATGATCCCGCCCTTCGGCAACGTATCGCACAGGCAGAACTCGACAACTGGGCCTATAATCTGACCGTCGAGCGCATGACCGATGAAGCCAATGCCGGGAACGGCCTGGGTGCCAAGTCGTCGATGCTGAAATATGCCGCCTCGGAACTGACCAAGCGCGGGACCGAATTGCGCATGGATATCGAAGGCACCACTGCAGCAACCATTGGACCCGACGGCATCGAATATGGAAGCCTCGCCAACAACTGGCTCTATAACCGGGCCTATTCGATCCTTGGCGGCACCACCGAAGTGCAGTTCAACATCATTTCCAAGCGCGTCTTGGGATTGCCGAGCCAATAGGGCGAATAAAACATGCCGCTGATATTAAACGAAGAACAGGAAATGCTGCAGGATGCAGCAAACGGGTTCCTCACCGAAAAGGCGCCGGTGTCGGCCTTTCGGAAGGTTCGCGATGAAAAGCCTGCCGACGGTTTCTGTCGTGAACTCTGGACGGAAATGGCAGATATGGGATGGGCCGGGATCATCGTGGATGAAAGTCACGGCGGCAGCGGTTTCGGCTATGTCGGTGCGGGTGTGCTGGCAGAGCAAATGGGCCGCAACCTGACCGCGTCGCCCTTCTTCTCCACGTCTGTGCTGGGCGCTACAGCGATTCAGCAATATGGAACGCAAAAGCAGAAGGATGAAAATCTGACAGCGATCAGCAGCGGCGAGCGGCTGTTCGCTCTGGCGGTCGATGAAGGGCCGCGCCACAACCCCAGCCGGATAAGATTTTCGGCCAAGCCCGCTGGCAACGGTTTCGTCCTTTCCGGGACCAAGACCTTTGTCGCCGATGGCCACGTGGCCGACAAATTGATCATCGCTGCCCGAACATCGGGTGCCGAGGGGGATGCCCATGGCATTACCCTGTTTCTGGTCGACGCCGAGGCGCCGGAAATAGTGCGCGAGGCTACCCCGATGGTGGACAGCCGCAATGCCGCCAATATTTCCGTCGAAGGGCTGGAGGTGACCGGGGATGACATATTGGGTGAACTGGACGGCGGCTATGCCGCTCTGGAAGGCATATTGTCTGCGGGTCGTGCGGTGCTCAGCGCTGAAATGTCGGGCTCCGCGCAACAGGTTTTCGATGTTACGACGGACTATCTCAAGGAACGCGAGCAGTTCGGCCAGAAGATCGGGTCCTTTCAGGGATTGCAGCACCGGGCCGCGCATCTGGCAACCGAGATCGAAATGATGAAATCGGCGGTGCTGAAATCGCTCAAGGATCTGGACGCGGATTTCGATCACGCGGGCATCACCTGTTCGCTGGCCAAGGCGAAGACCGGGCAGGTCGCGCAGCTTGCCACCAAGGAAGCAATCCAGATGCACGGCGGAATCGGCGTCACCGACGAATATGATGTCGGACTCTATTTCAAGCGCGTCCATGTCGCGCAGCAGATGTTTGGCGATGCCGGGTTCCACAGCGATCGCTGGGCCAGGAATTCAGGATTCTGATCGGCTGCGGGGCGCCCTATGCCTCTTTGACGGTGATATTGGCGGGTCCAAAATAGGCGGTCATCCTCGCAATTTTTCCGGCAGCATCAAATTCGAATATGTCGATGACCTCGACGATGATGGCCGGGCCGTCGACCCTGGTGATTTCTGCCCGGAACGGGAAGGCGGCGGCCTTGGCAGTGAGCCGGACGGGGCCGGTCAGTTCGACCTTGGCACCACCGGCAAAGGCATTGTTGTAGAATTGCAGGATTTCGCCACCGCTCTTGGGTTCCGTGCCCGCCGGGTCCTCGACCGAAGCGCCATCGGCATAGAGTTCCATGACGGCTTCCATGTCGCCGGCATTGATTGCGGCCAGATAGCGGTCGACGGTCTGCTGCATATGTTCCGGTGTGAGCATAAAATATCCTTTGGCTGGAAAACATGCCGAAACTAGATTGCCGGGGCGGGAGTGACTTCTGCTGAATTAGATAGGGAGAGGAATATGTCGGGTCGATTGAAGGGCAAGGTAGCGATTGTGACGGGCGGTGCATCAGGCATCGGCGCGGCGACCGTCAAGCGCTTTGTCGAGGAAGGTGCGAAGGTGCTTTCCACCGATGTGCAAGAAGCATTGGGGCAATCCACCGCCGAGGAAGCGGGTGCCCTGTTCATGGTTCAGGATGTGTCGGATCCCGAGGCGTGGGATCAGGTGATGGCCAGGGTGAGAAGCGAATTCGGGCGTCTCGATATTCTGGTCAACAATGCCGGAATCGTGATCGGCAAGAATATCGAGGACGTAGATCTGGAAAGCTGGCATCATCTGCTCGGCATCAACCTGACCGGAGTGATGCTGGGCTGCCAGAAGGCGATCGCGTTGATGAAGCAAAATCCCGGCGGTTCCTCCGGCTCGATCATCAATATTGCCTCGACCAGCGCCTTTGCTGCGCTTCCTAACGACGTCACCTATACGGCTTCCAAAAGCGCGGTCAGGATGCTTTCCAAATCGGTCGCCGTCCATTGTGCGCAGAATGGATTGAACATCCGGTGCAACAATCTGGTCCCCGGAGCGACCCACACGGCGATCATCGATACCGCGGCCAAGTCGGTGCCCGGCATGGTCGAAATGGCGGCAGCCATGTCGCCGCTGAAGCGGATCGGGCAGGGCAGCGACCTTGCCGCCGCCGCGGTTTTCCTGGCCAGCGAGGACAGCAGCTTCGTGACCGGTAGTGATCTGCTGGTCGATGGCGGCATGCTGGCGGTGCATCCGGGCTATTGAACTGCATATCCTAGCCGTTTTGGCAGTTAATGGCGGCCCGCTTTCGCCCTTATAGGACAAGCAGAAAAAGGAGAGATCTTCGTGAGCGCACAGCCGATTGCCGAAAATTTGTTTAGCGAGGACATGAGCGCGCTGATCGGTGCGCGGAACCGGGAGACCGGTCACATCTTCTTTCCTCTGCCGCTGACTCCGGATGACAATATCGAACCGATCCGGCTGGCTTCGCGCGGCACGGTCTGGACGTACACGGTCCAGCGCTTCCCGCCCAAGGAACCCTATGCCGGGCCGACCGATCCGGAAAAATTCCAACCTTATGCGGTCGCCTATGTCAGCCTGCCGGGACAGACGATGGTGGAATCGCGCCTCACCGGCGTTGACGTCGACGACGTCAGGATCGGCATGGAGGTCGAGCTGACCGCGATCCCGCTCGACCCTGATGCGCCGCCGGACGAGCAAAAACTCATCCACGCCTTCAAGCCTGTTCAGGGAGAATGATCATGTCAGATGTTTGTATCGTAGGAGCAGGGATTCACCCGTTCGGCCGCACCGAAGGGCGCGACGGCATGGACCAGGGCATTTTCGCGGTGAAGCAGGCGCTGGCCGACAGCGGCATCGAATGGAAGGATGTCCAGTTTGCCTTCGGCGGTTCCGCGGCTTCCGGCAATGCCGACAATATGGTGTCTCAGCTCGGGCTGACCGGCATCCAGTTCATCAATGTTTCCAATGGCTGCGCCACCGGCGGTTCGGCGCTCAACGCAGCGGTCAGCGCGATCAAGTCGGGCGAATATGAAATGGGCATGGCGGTCGGGTTCGACAAGCATCCCCGCGGTGCGTTCAACGCTGATCCATCGTCCTACGGACTGCCCAACTGGTATGGCGAAGCGGGCTATATGCTGACCGTGCAATTTTTTGGTGCCAAGATCATGCGCTATCTGCACGAACATGACATCAGCCGCGAGACGCTTGGCCGGGTGGCCGAAAAGGCGTTCCGCAACGGCGTCAAGACCGACCACGCCTGGCGGCGCAGCGAGGTCGATCTGGAAACGATCATGAACGCCCCGATGATCTGCGACCCGCTGACCAAATATATGTTCTGCTCGCCGGCGGAGGGCGCGGTGGCGCTGATCCTCGCGAGCGAGAAGAAGGCGAAGGAACTGGGCGTGCCGATCATCCGGCTCAAGTCCTCGGTGATGCGCACCCGGCCGCCGGGATCGTTCGAGGTATTTGCCGCCTCGATCGACAACGAGCGCGGCGGCACGGCGACCGAGATCGCGTCCAAGGCAGCCTTCGAGCAGGCGGGGATGGGGCCGGGCGATATCGATATCGCGCAGTTGCAGGACACCGAATCCGGCGCGGAAATCATGCACATGGCGGAAAACGGCTTCTGCAAGCCGGGCGACCAGGAGCAGTGGCTGCTGGAAGGGTGGAGTGAAATAAACGGCAAATTGCCGATCAACACCGATGGCGGCTGTCTCGCCTGCGGGGAACCGATCGGTGCTTCCGGCCTGCGGCAGGTCTATGAAAATGTCGTGCAGCTGCGCGGCACGGCTGGCGCGCGGCAGGTGCCGGGCGATCCGAAAACCGCATATACCCAAGTCTATGGCGCGCCGGGCGTATCTGCCGTAACGATTCTCCAAAGATAGGAGATTCGATGACCAAGGAAATTAGCGCCGAGGCGCGTGACATTGCCGAACGGGTGGAGACATTCGTCCGCGACAAGATTTTTGCCTATGAAAAGGATGGGCGGTGCGAGGACCATGGTCCGACCGACGAGCTGGTGCAGGAAATGCGCGCGCTGGCGAAGGAAGCGGGCATCCTGACGCCGCATATCCGCGAGGATGGCAGCCATCTCACCCATCTCGAGACGGCGCTGGTGCTGCGCAAGTCCGGCCTGTCGCCGCTCGGCCCGCTGGCGGTCAATACATTCGCGCCGGACGAGGGCAATATGTACCTGCTCGGCAAATGTGCCTCGCCGGAGCAGAAGGAGCGGTTCCTGGACCCATTGGTCTCGGGCGTGGCGCGTTCTGCTTTTTTCATGACCGAGCCAGCCGAAGATAATGGTGCGGGGTCGGATCCGATGATGATGCAGACGACCGCCAAGCCGGACGGCAATCACTGGATCATCAATGGTCGCAAGACCTTCATCACCGGTGCCAAAGGCGCGAAGGTCGGCATCATCATGGCCAAGTCCGACGAAGGCGCGACTATGTTCCTGGTCGACCTTCCCGATCCGGCGATCCGGATCGAACGCGTGCTGGACACGATCGACAGCTCGATGCCGGGCAGCCATTCGGTGGTCAATATCGATAATCTGCGTGTGCCGGCCGACCAGATGCTGGGCGAAAGCGGCGAAGGCTTCAAATATGCGCAAGTGCGGCTGTCGCCGGCCCGCCTGACCCACTGCATGCGCTGGCTTGGCAGCTGTGACCGGGCGCAGGAAATCGCCATCGACTATGCCTGCAAGCGGCAGGCGTTCGGCAAGCCGTTGATCGACCATGAGGGCGTCGGCTTCATGCTGGCGCAGAACCAGATCGATCTCAAGCAGGCGGAGCTGATGATCGACTGGTGCGCCACGGTGCTCGATACCGGCGCGCTCGGCACCACCGAAAGCTCGATGGCCAAGGTTGCCGTTTCGGAAGCTTTGTTCCGTATTGCCGACAATTGCGTTCAGGTGATGGGTGGCACCGGGCTTAGCCGCGATACCGTGGTCGAGCAGGTGTTCCGCGAAGTGCGTGCCTTCCGGGTCTATGACGGCCCGACCGAGGTGCACAAATGGTCGCTGGCCAAGAAGATCAAGAAATCCCATGCAATCGCGAACGAAGGATAATCCATGACCAAGAACCGCAAATTCACGCTCGTCAGTCGCCCGGTGGGGGAGCCGAAGGAAAGCGATTTCGCGCTGGTCGAGGAGGACGTGCCGGAACTTGGAGACGACGCGTTTCTGGTACGCAACCATTATATTTCCCTCGATCCCGCTCAGCGTGGCTGGATGAGCGATGCCGAAAGCTACATGCCGCCGATCGCTCTCGGCGCGGCGGTCACCGCCAGTACCGTCGGCAAGGTGGTCGATTCCAGAAACCCTGATTTCCCCGTCGGCCAGTGGGTGGTCGGTCTCGGTGCGATGGAGGAATATTCGGTGGTCGAGGCAGGCGGCTTCACTTCACCCGTTGATGTCTCGCTGGTGCCTTCGCCCACCAATTTTCTCTCCGTGCTCGGCGCGGTCGGGATGACAGCCTATTTCGGCATGATCGATGATGCCAAGCCCAAGCCGGGCGAAACCCTGCTGGTCACCGGCGCTGCCGGCGCGGTGGGATCGCTGGTCGGACAGATTGGAAAGATCAAGGGCTGCCGGGTGATCGGCATTGCCGGCGGCGCGGACAAATGCGCGCGGCTGGTCGATGACTATGGTTTTGATGCGGCGATTGATTATCGCGGCAAGAGCCAGGCGGATCTGGAAAAGGAAATTGCGGACGCGGCACCCGATTGCGTCGACATCATCTGGGAAAATGTCGGCGGCGAGATTCTCGACGCCGGGATCACCGCGATCAACGAACATGGCCGGGTCGTGCTGTGCGGCCTGATCAGCGAATATAACAGCCCGGAACCGGTCGGCATTCGCAATCTCTGGTATCTGATTTCGCGGCAGGCGACGATCAAGGGCTTTCTGGTCCGCGACTATCCGCCGCGCTTTGGTGAAGGCATTGCCGAAATGGGCAAATGGCTGGCCGAGGGCAAGATCAAGCATGACGAGGATATCGATCGGGGTATTGAAAACAGCTATGCTGCCTTCATGAAGCTTTTCTCCGGGGCCAATCAGGGCAAGATGATCCTGGATGTTTCGCCTGCGGACTAGGAGGGAGTACTGAATATGTCAGACAGCAAACAACAGGTTCTCGACTTCATCAATGCCTGGAACCGGCTGGACTATGATGCGATTTACGCAGCCATGACCGACGACATATTCTATCATAATATTCCCATGGACCCCTGCGTCGGGATCGACGCGGTCAAGGCTTTCTTCGAGGGCTCCGGCATGGGTTCTGACGGCGCGGAATGGATCGTCCATCATATCGCTGCCGAGGGTGACACGGTGCTGACCGAGCGCACCGACAAGTTCCTGATCAACGGGCAATGGATCGCCATCCGCGTGATGGGCACATTTGAAATGCGCGATGGCAAGATCGCAAAATGGCGGGACTATTTTGATCTGGCGGAATTCCAGAACCAGCTGGCGGTCGCCATGGGTGCCAGCACGTCCTGATCCTACGCCGGCTTGTACAGCGCGCCATTGTCGACCGGATATTCGCCCGCGGTCATGAAGCGCGACTCGTCGCTCGCCAGATAGACGCATAACGCCGCCACATCATTCGGATGACCCAGGTCGCCCAGCGGGATCATGCCGCTTTCCGGCGTGGGGGCGCCACCGGCGCCGACCGAGTCCTGCCGGACCATCGGCGTGTCGATGCCTGCGGGATGAAGGCTGTTGCAGCGGATCGGATAATTCTGCTCCTTGCAATGCAGCGCCACCGATTTGGTCATCGACCGCACGCCACCCTTGGCGGCGCTATAGGCAACGAACGGGGAATAGCCCTGCAAGGCGGCCATGGAACTGAGATTGATGATGGAACTGGGCTGGTCATTGGACTTCATCGTCTTGACGGCAGCCCGGCAGCCCAGAAACACCCCTTCGAGCATTATCGAATTCTGCAGGCGAAATTGTTCAAGCGAGCAATCCTCGATGGTGCCGGGGATAACCAGACCGGCATTGTTGACCAGGATATGAGGCGTACCAAAGGCGTCGATCGTTGCCTCCATAATGTCATTCCAGCGTTGTTCGTCGGCGACGTCCTGGTGCAGGGCGATGGCTCTGCTGCCAATCGCATCTGCAACATTGGCGGCCGTTTCCAGGTCAATGTCGGTCAGTACAACCCGAGCGCCTTCTTCAGCAAAGCATTCGCTTATAGCTTTTCCCAGACCCGAACCGGCTCCGGTCACAATTGCAATTTTTCCAGTCAAACGGCTCATTTCCATGTTTCCCCATTTCCTATTTCCCGACGCAATAGGGCCCTCCTTCCTGCTTCAGGCAATCCCTATTTTGGTTAGCGCCGCTGCCGATTATTTTCAGACGATGAACAAATGTTGCGTGAAAAACACAGTTTTCCATATTTGCTATCAAATTGGCTAGCAGAGCCATCAGAAACTCAGGCTTAAGATATGTTCATAACAAGGCGGAGAAAACCGCCGATTAATAATATTCAGGTCCGGCTATTTGCCAGATCGAATTGGGAGAGAGCAATGACCATATATAGTTCACGCCACCAGTCCGACTTTCAAATCAAGGCGGTCAGATCCCTTTTATTGGGTTCCGTCGCGGCCTTCGCTTTCGCGGGTTTCGCCTCACCCGCATCGGCGCAAGATGCTGTCGATGAAATCGATGAAGACAATGTGATCACGGTCACTGCCCGCAAGCAGACCGAAACTTTGCAGGAAGTCCCGGTCACCGTTACCGCAATCGGCAAAGATGCGCTTGATAATTACAACGTCAACGAGATATCTGACGTCACCAGCCGCGTGCCGTCACTAAACGTGCAGGTCGGTGGCTCCGGGTCCGGCGGTCAGATTTCGCTTCGCGGTGTCGGCTCTTCCAATATCTCGGCTTCCTTTGACTCCGCCGTGGCATTCGATTTTGATGGTGTACAGGTCAGCACCATGCGCATTGTCCAGGCCGGCTTTTTTGATGTCGAGCAGATCGATGTGCTGAAAGGTCCGCAATCCCTGTTTTTCGGAAAAAGCGCGTCGGCTGGCGTCTTTGCCATTCGTTCTGCCAACCCGACCCAGGATTGGGAAGTTGGAGGCAAGGCTTCCTATGAATTTGAAGAAGACGGTTATACGCTCGGTGGATATATTTCAGGTCCGCTGAGTGATACGCTTGGCATTCGTCTGGCAGGTCAGTTTACAGATATCGACAAATTTGTGAAAGTTGCTGCCGGCACTCCCGCGGTAAACCGGAATCGCGGTCTCAAGGATTTCATCGGTCGGGCGACGGTGCAGTGGGATCCGTCGGATAATTTCAGGGCCAACCTCAAGTTGAACTATGTTCATAATGAGAATGACGGCGCGCTCGCATTTTCCGATGTGAACTGCGGTGCAAATGGACGCGCGGATGAAGTGTGGCTTCTGCAAGGTGCGGTCGTCATCCCCTCCAA
>JGI25317J35169_1000509_pt1 | contig 37162 bp, 45 predicted proteins | sample AutmiccommunBRH5_FD_35169 | JGI IMG/M metagenome (IMG submission 35169) | reverse complement strand
TCTTCCAGGCTGATGCTGACCTTGGCGTGATGGTCTTCGCCTTTGCCCTGGGGTGGGGGACGACGCGCGCGCCCCTGGCGGAAATGCTGTCCAAACAGCGACGAAAAAAAATCGCTGTAGTCGGTGGCGTCTCCCGCGGAACCGTCTCCACGAAACCCAAAACCTGTCCCCCAGTCGGGTGGCGGCCGAAACTCCTGCCCGCCTTTATAGGATGCGCCGAGCTGATCATACGAGGCGCGTTTTCCCACATCCTTGAGCACTTCGTAGGCCTCGCCCAACTCTTTAAATCGGGCTTCGGCATCCTTCTCCTTGCTCACATCGGGATGATACTGACGCGCGAGCTTGCGATAGGCGCGCTTGATCTCGTCTTGCGTCACATCCCGCTCGACTCCGAGTATCTTGTAGTAGTCCTTGAACTCCATCTGGCTGTATCCCTTTTATTTAAAAACGTGAGCTGCTTTTGCCCGGGGTTAGTGGGACCCCGCCAGGTAAACGTCCCTCCCGTGTCACGCCTGTATCAACATTCCATGTTATCAATCGGTTAAACGTTAGCACGTACACATTACGCACGATTTGGCGGAGAGGTTGCCATACAAATGTATCCCGAAAAACAAGTCCTTACCTGAGATTGATGCCAGTTATTTCTAATTCAAGGGGGGTTACCGAATTGGCCATAGCGAAGGAGTTTTTCTTCACGGCTGCGCGCCACGATATGAGCCGATCAGCCCATATCTAACTGCGAGGGCTTTCATGTTTTTGCCAAGCATGACGCGTACGCTTCACTCCAGTCTTTTGTATTTGTAGTAGCAGTGCACTTGAACAATCCGAGTACAACCTAATCTGCGGGGTCCTTAAAACATGAAACTCAAATTGAAACCCATCGTTGCTGTCACTGCCATGGCACTTTGCGTACACGGCGTGGCAGCGAACGCCGAGTCCGAAACCGGGGCGAGCGATGTTGAGAATGCGGCTACATGGTACAAGGCCGGCCAGACCGCGCTACGTGAAGCCAAGCGTCTGCACCCCAACCTTCGCAAAGCCAAGAATGTGATTCTGTTCGTCGGCGACGGCATGGGCATTTCCACCGTCACCGCTTCGCGTATTCTGGAAGGGCAGAAGGCGGGACGTGATGGTGAAAAAAACGCGTTGGCCTTCGAAAAGTTGCCTTATCTCGCACTCTCCAAAACATATTCCGCCAACCAGCAGACGCCAGATTCCGCGCCTACCATGACCGCGATGGTTACCGGCGTGAAAACCAGCGACGGCGTATTGGGCGTGGACCAGGAAGTGGCTCGACAGGAAGCAGACAGCGCTGTTATCCAGGCACATAAACTCACCACCATCCTCGAATTGGCAAAAGCCCGGGGCATGGCAACAGGCGTGGTGACCACCGCGCGTGTCACGCACGCAACCCCGGCCGCCACCTATGCCCATACTGCAGAGCGGGATTGGGAAGCAGACAGCAATATTCCCGCCGGCGCGACGGTGAAGGACATTGCTGCTCAGGCCATCGACAATTTTGCCCCGGACCAGGGGATGGATGTGCTGATGGGTGGCGGGCGGTCGTATTTCATGCCGAACACGATGACCGATCCCGAATACACGACCGTCAAGGGACGGCGTAAGGACGGTCGCGACCTGACCCGGGAATGGCAAACCAAGTTTGGCGGGCAATACGTCTGGAATAAGTCGCAGTTTGACGCGATTGATCCTACCCGCACCAAAAGCTTGCTGGCCTTGTTCGAGCCGTCACATGTTCAGTATGAAGCCGACCGCGAAACCATGGATGGCGCCGGCGAGCCTTCAATTGCCGAAATGACCGACAAGGCGATTGATATCCTGAGCAAAAACAAGGAAGGCTTTTTTCTGATGGTGGAAGGCGGGCGGATTGATCATGGCCACCATGCCGGTAATGCCTACCGGGCATTGACCGACACAATTGCCTTGTCCGACGCAGTCAGGAAAGCGCTGGAAAAAACCGATCCTAAAGACACGCTTGTCGTTGTGACCGCGGACCATAGCCACGTCTTCACCATCGCGGGCTACCCCAAGCGCGGTAACCCTATATTGGGCAAAGTCGTCGCTCCGGGAAAAACATCGCCGGCACTGGCTAAAGATGGCTTGCCTTACACCACGCTGTCGTATGCAAATGGCCGCGGTTACCATGTATTGCCGGTGGGCGGCGACACAGCTTATGGCGAGCCGATCCAAACCGGTCGCGTCGCAGACATGTCATCGGTGGATACTACCGACCAGGGTTTTCATCAGGAAGCGCTGGTCCCGCTGTCCTCCGAAACGCACGCGGGTGAAGACGTAGCCATTTTCGCAGGCGGACCCAAAGCCCATTTGTTTCATGGGGTTCAGGAACAGAACTATGTTTTCCACGTGATGAAGGATGCACTGGGACTTTAAGCTTCCGGTCCTTGATTGGGTTGTTGGAGAGGCCGAAGGACCTCTCCATTTTTTTCTATAGGGAAATCCTGAGATGAACAATCGTTCCAAATTGCTTTTCCGATTGGCAGGTGGCTGGGGCTTGTTGACGCTATCGCTGACCGCTGCTGCGGCAGCGCAAATTTCGGATATCGCAGCCCACTATGTGACGACGACCTGCGAAATTCCGTGTGCCGACCCAAAACAAAGCAGCTGGTATTTCTGGCGCGGTGAAAACCGGGTCGAAATTCGCGACGCAAACCACGACGTGGGAGAAATTTGGCGGCGCGATAACAAAGGCAGGCTCAGCTTTGTCTATATCGAGCCGGCCCACAAGCGAGGCATCGCATATAACGCGGCTGACCTCCAACTGATTCACAACACGCGTCCATGGGATCGTCTGATTAGCATCGTTTCGGCGGAAGAACTGAAGCAGTTGACGCTTGCTGGCGAAACACCGGGCCTAAATCATCAGCCCGCGCAAATCTACAAGGGAAAAATCGACAATCGGACGGTTGAGGTGCTCTGGATGCCCGCGCTGCAGCTGGCCACCCGGATCACCAGCATCTATCCGGACCGTAAAGTGATAACCGAGCTGAAATCACTTTTGAATGCAGAGGATAATATCGTCGCCACTTCGGAAGATCAGTTGGCCAGCTACGCGCTGGTTGACTTTTCGGATCTGGGTGACATGGAGACCAACGAGTCCATGGCGTGGCTGAAGCAGGCGACTGCGGCGCCAGGTCATGAGACGCATACCCATTGAGTGATAATCGCGCCGTACTGACGGATCTCGTTTCCCAATAATTAAAGGGATCCGGTCGGAATCTGTTGGCGAATTACGAATTACCGTATCAGACGAAGCGTATGCGAGATCTGATCTTGCTAAGCACTCCAACTAACTATTTAACATAATATACATTATGTGCATATTAACGGGTCTTGATAAAGCCCCTAAGGGGCGTTCGCATTGCTCAAGTAGACTCGTCTGGCCACATCCCTGACCCTACTAGGCCATCATCAGACACAAATTATTTCGTCTTGTCAACATTCACGCCTGATCCTCTCAAAAATATTTTTTGTAAAACTGCCACTGAACCCGTGTGGACACCGCAAAAACAAGCGCTAACGGTGCGATGACCCAGAATGGGCTCATTGCAACCGGCAGGCAGAGATATAGCGTGACCCCGGACGCGAAGAACATCAACTTCGCGAGTCGCCCAATTTTGTGAAGATCCGCCGATTCGCGTCCTGCGCACGCGCGGCGGATATAACGCTCGGTCAGGCCGTCTAAGCCAGCCAAGATATACAACAGGAAAAACAAAGGGGTCGCAGCGAGTACGAAGCCAATCCTGATCCCGTAGACCTGAATCACGTTCATTGCCAGGTAGATTTCCCGGGCATTGCGCGCAACGAACTGGCTGAGGTACATCCGGTCAACCTCGTTGACCTGAAACCCAGAGAAATAGGCATAGGTGGCTTCATGGAGTGATGTCGCCTTGAAAAAAAGCCAGTAAGTCCACTGCTGGGTCAGCTCGGTCAGCGTGGAAAGGCCGGCGGCGTGGCTTCCAGGTCTTACAAGCTCTTTGACGCGTGCGGTTTCCGACTGGAACAAAACGTCGGCAGCTTGCACAGGATCCAGCCATTGATATTTGGCAAACAGGAAAGACGCGGTGAGGGCGATCAGCCCAAGCATGACATATAGCAAGAGCGTCCCAAAAAGCCATTTCAATGGCCACAGAAAGGCGACTGCCACATTGCTGTCATAGAGACCGGAATTCCTAGAAGCCACTGCCCTTCCCTTCAACGACCAGATTTTCCGTCTCGGTGCCGTGCGTGTCGTATTTCTGACGCATGCTCGCGGCAATGTCTTCCAACGATGCAGGAATGGGGTGCGCTTCGTCGGGGTCGAACAGAGGGAGTCTGATTTTGTAGAGCTGGCCGCCTTCGATAAGCGCAAAAGCCTGCCCCTTGGGCAACTGCACCAGATCAGCAGGCGACAACATGGGAGCTTCCTGGGTGCTGATCCGGTCTTCGTTCCGAGTGGTGAAAGACAATACCTCACGATCATCTGAACTGTCCGTGGCAGCACTGGCCTGAATCGATGTGACCAACTGCACATCCGGGAGCTGGTCGGTGAGAATTTCGGCGGTTTCCTTGTTCTTGACCCGTAGCATGATCAGGGTATTGAGGTTGCCGCCAATCTGTGAGGCCTTCGCCTTGTTGCCAATGCGGGCTTCCACGTCGGCCCAGGTCTGGGTATAGACCGCTACTTGGAATCCCGCACCACCGGCCTTGTTGAGAAGCGGGATGAATTCGTCGCCGATCAACTCGTTGAACTCGTCCGCATGGATGGACAGTTTGCGCTTGGGAATGGCCGTGGACAGCCCATAGCCCTGCTCGAACTTGTAGGTCTGGCCAGCGATCGAGGTCAGGTCGGCGAACATGGCGTTGCCCACTGCGCCAGCCACTTCGTAATCAGAGAGCGAATCGAGCCCGACATAGACCACCGCGCCGCGTTCGATGACACTCATCCAGTCGAAGATCGGCCTTGGATCAGTCGGGTCGTCGTACTGCGGAGACAGTATCTGCGCGGTTTTTCCGGTGGTGAGCTTTTCCAGCAAGGGATAGAGACTGGACACCAGTTTCTCGAAATAGCTGCGGTCGTTCGACAGGATGGATGCCAGGCCGTCCGCGATCGGGTCATGCAAATTATTCTCGCGGACGAACAGCAGGATTTTCATGGCATCCATCGTCCGCCCCGATTTCATTGCCTGCTGAATCTGGGTTTTATCCATCTCGATAGCATTAACCGCCTCATTCCAGCCGGGCTGTTCCTGGTCAAGCCAGAAGCGCAAATATTCCAGCGCCAAGGCGTCGATATTGACCGCATCCTCGTAAATCATGCGGTAATCCGGGCGGTAGCCGAGGGTGGTGCGCGCACGCGCGATCACGTTCACGAAGCGCCATACAAATTCCTTGAACGCGGCAGACTGCCCTTCGCCCGGGAGCTGGCCAGCGATACGGGTGCTGACCTCAGTGGTTCGGGCAAAATTACCGATTGGGTTGTAACGTGCGGACTGGTCGGGGTAGCCCAAGTGAAACATGAAGAACTCGCGCCCTGCCATGGCCGCTTCGATGTAGCAGCGGGTCATCAGACCGGCATCGCCTTTGGGATCGAATACGATCACTACGTCGCCTCGCCGAATGTCCTGTGTGATGAGCACCTCGGCGAGGCGTGATTTGCCAACCCGTGTGGTGCCCAGCACGACCATGTGTCCGGGCCGCTCAACCAGATCCATGCTGATTTCCGTTTCGTCCGGCTCCAGTCCGTGAATGATCGGATCGCCGCCGACAGGCGGCAATGGCGTAACCGGATTCCACCAGACTTCCTTCCTGGTCTGCCGCGCCAGCCAGCCTGATGCGCCGCCGCGCCCTTCGTGGCGGAATTCGAAGCGACGCGCCCAGGTATAAAGGCCGGATTGGGTGATGTAACGACGGTTCTTGGGATCGCGCGCCAGTGCCAGGCGCTGGGTATGGCGCTGATCCCACTTGAACCCAAGACCGAGGAATAGTCGGCTTTTTGAGACGGGAATTTCGCTAGTATGAATGACGTACTTTGGCAGCCGGGTAAGGTTGCGCTGAAATCTGGATACCCGAATACCCTGTCTCAGTCGCACGCCGGCATGCAGGACCATGCCGGCAGCGGCTGTCACGATCAGCTCCTTTGGCAGAAAAAACCACTCATGAGCACTCATCAGGAGAATGGCACCGGATAACGAAGCAAAGGCCGGCACGTATTCGACCGCGGGCCTGAATAGATTTTCGATGGGATAGCTCATGTCAGACGTGTTCGATGGGTTTGTCGAACCTGACAATGCAGGGATTATTCGGCGGAAGTGGATTCACGAATCGCACAGGATCCAGTATGACCACGCCAGAGATCAGTTTCTTGCCCTCGCCATCGGCGCCGATCACCATGTAACGCTGGATGTTGCTCTTCTTCTCTCCGGTAACCAGATTCCAGCCAGCATTGGTAACCTGGCGCTGGATGCCGGTCCCCAGCTTGCTCCCCGCTCGATCCGATGGCGTGCCATCGCCCTCCTCCCCGAACAGTTCGGCGAACTTGCGAAAGATCACTGGGGAAACCAGCATCATTCCTTCGTCAACGAAGTGAATCATGGCGTCCGCGCGGTTGTACGGCATGCTGCCTTCCGAGAGGCCTTCCTGAACCCAGCGCATGAACCGCATGGCTGCACCAGAGGGTTCCTTCTTTTTCGAGCCAGGCTTGGGCCTGGCCGCTGTCTGCCCTGCAGGTGCAACCGGCTTCAATGCTGCTGCAGTAGGGGGCTTGGGTTTCGGTGAATGTTTGATCGCGGCGTCATCTTCATCGAGAAAGCCTGCGTCCTCAGCCGTGCCCCCAGGTTCAGATAGAGCGGCCGCTCTGGGCTGTGCCGGCGGGCGAATGGGTGGGAGAGCCGTGCTGGCTCGCTTCGGCTGTTCTTCGGAGTTCGGCGAGGGGGTAGGATCTGGCTGCGGTATGACGAGCGACAGCTGGTTGGCCGGATCCTCTAATGGGTTGGTGGCTGGCTCAACGCCAGAATCACTCATGGAACCAATAGTTAGCTCGGATTCCGAATCGAGCGGCTGGATGTATGAGGCATCCTGTTTTCCGGCAATGATCTTGCCTCTCATGATTTCCGGGTAAAGAACCGGGGACTGGAACAGTTTGTCGAGCGAGAAGCACAGCACGGTCAGCTTTTGTTCCCACCCTTCATCGAGACTGACCATGACCTGCCACACAGCACGGTTTTCACTGGTGGGGATCAAGGCACCGTACTCTTGCCAGGTATCGAAAAGGCGATCGTTCTTATCCTTGCCAGGTATGCCCTCCCCGCTTTCGCGTTCAGTCAGGAACTGGCGTACCTCGTCGGCCAGCCGCTTGGACACGAACCAGATTTTCCCATCGTAAACCCACCCATGGGAGCCCGCCCTATTCAGGCTTAGTCGCCCTTCTTCCAGCATCAGACGCAAGGCCTGCATCAGGCGTTCGATCAGTGGCACCGACCGGGCGGAAGCAAAGCGGGTGCGCGGTCCCTGCATCAGGTTGTTTTTGACCGATTCGGAGTCGGCGCGTGTGACGATTTCTCGCAGCACACCCTTGTCTTGATCGTCCCCCGAAAGGTAACTCGTCAAATCTCCCATGAGCTGTACGTCATCGGCAAGCCAAGCGAGAACATGGGAAGGGACGAGCCGCTGGAACAGCACGATGGGCAGTTTCTTGTGCAGGTCGTAATCCCGCGTGATCTCGAAATTCAACGTGTAATGCGTCAACCCCTGATCCAGCATCGAGCCAGCAAGAGGCTGCCACTTGCCACAGGGTTTTCTCGATCGGAGAACTTGGACATTGATATCGGCCATAGGCCTTCCAATGTCATGCAGTAGCGCGGCAAGGAACACCGCGTAAGTCCAGCGGTGCTTGCGAGCCGGGATTTCCTCGGGGGCTGCTCCGACCGGAAGCAGATAGCCCTGCCGGAAGCGTAGCGCGTGTGCTGCCGACTCCATCATATGGGTCATGAGACCGCCGGGCTGCGCGTGATGGTGTGATTCCGAGGCGGGTAGCAGTTGAGTCCATTCCGCAGCCCGCTCGATGACGGGCATGCAGTCTTGATGGAACAGGGTGTAGTCGAATCCCATGCGGTCACGACATCCGTCGACCAGGGCTTGAAGGTTGAGTTGATCCAGGACGGCTTTGCCAGGGAGAACCTTGATATGGTTGGCTGCCCTTGAATCGCTACCGGATGGCATTGAATGGTCGGGCGCCGCGTGTCCGGTGTGGCGGGCAAAACGCCAAACAACCCATACACCGCCTACTCCCAAGGCTCCAGCGGCAATGAGCAGCCAATCACCGGACATCAGCGGTGTGGGAGCTGTTCGATGAGCCATGAGGCAATTGCGGATGAAGACGGGAAAGCGCCTTCCCATTTCCAGCAATGGGGCGATAAGCCCACGCCGATGAAATCACTGAGGAATATTGAGAGCGGATCCCAGCGCTCCGCGGTTTCGGGATGGCGGACACGCCAAGTAAGGAATTTAGGATGAGATAGCGCATGGGCTACTTCGTCGTCTGAAGTCCCAAGCTTTAGTTCGGAGATGCAGTGAAGCACCTCATGGGCTGGGGATTCCTCTTCGCCTTCAAAATAGCATCGACCGATCCCGTCATAACGGGCAAGCCATGCAAACACAGCAGCCGTCCAGTTGGACAGTTTGATTTGTTCGAATCGTGCCGCAATGTGTGCGAAGAGCGTGACAGGATGATCCTGATTGTTGAGTTCTTCTATGGAAGTCACGGGCACTCTTTGCGCGAGGAGTGAAAATGCCCGTGATGCTATGGACTCGGCCTTGGCTATGCAGCAGTTAATTCAAACAAAGTTTTTTTGATTGATTGCTGAAGTGTTTTTTGTTTTGTGGTACGCGTTTTTATGACGGAGACGCTTGAAATGTGGAAGACATGGCCTTACAGCATGTGTCGAATTTTGTAGTGTTTTATGGTCTCAAATCGACCCGGGCCGTTCGGCCTTTGGTGCCATCAAGGTCAGTTATCTGTGGTGGAGCCGCCGTTCGCAAGTTGGCCGTGGACTTCTGCTCCTCGGCCTAAGCGGTCAGATGTGGTGAACTCAAGAATTGCCTTGGCGAGCGTCCGCTTTCCTGATCTGCGAATGCATTCTACCGACCCGTTTCTGCCATTGACCCCAACCAAGAGGCAATGACTGGTATGTGCATGCACCTCAGCAGACAGATGCTGAGATCAATTCTGGGGCAATTGCTCGGCCTTTGCTGACGGTCGGAGGGAACCCATGGCAGCTTGCTTTCGCGGCTCGAATGTCAAGTTTTTGTCTTCGACGTGGATGGCCTTATTGCTATCCCGCATTGGATCATGCCCCATCGTTATGCAAGAAGGGATATGGCCATCGGCCAAAGACAAGCGTAGGTCAATCCGGGACTGCGGCGTCGGTTGCACACGGCCTAACATTCGTGCCGCCACTTTGCAAACACGCCCCCGTGCGCGCCTTCGATCACCACTCGCACAGCGGGATGGCCGATTTTCCGTTCAACGGAGATGGCAAAGAAGCGTTCCCTGATCTCCTTTGTTTCACCGAGCATGACCATGCCATATTGGTCTTCCACATCCTGGCGGGTAGCGCTGCGTGCGGGAAAGACCCCAGCGCCGGCCTTGCCGAAGGCCATCTTCAGCGCGCTGTCGTCGAACTCGCCGACGATGCGCGGCCGCAGGTTGCCGCATTCCAGCCAGCGCATGAGCGGATCGCGCAGGGCGCTGTCCTCGCCTGGAATGAGCAGGGAGGCGCCGTCGAGAAGCGACAGGAAATGGCCACCGAGGCGTGAGGCGAGATCAGGTGTGGCGAAAAAGGCGCCGCCGCATTCGCCTAGAGAGTGGCTGTAGCCATTCACGTTCATGCCGGGCGGCATCGAACGGTCAGCGAGCCATGTCCGGGCGATGGATGGCCAGTTCCCCCAACAGGCGATCGAGCCGGTCTTCCCGGCACACTAGGCGCACCGATTCGGGCAAGGCGAGGGCCGGCATCAGTAGCCGATGGGCGATGGATTTAGGTACCACATCGGCGATACCCACCCGAAACGGGAACATCCTTTCCTCCTAGCGGCCGTTCAGGGCTTCCTCCAATTCCGTGCTCACCTAGAAGAGTTCCTCGGCGTAGGACAGGACCAGCCGCCCGGTATCTGTCAGTTCCAGCCTCCGCCCAGTGTGTCGGAACAGCGCAACCCCCAGCCGTTGTTCGAATATCGATAATTGGCCTGACAGCGTCTGCGGCGTGAGATGCAGCTTTTCCGCAGCGCGATTGACTGCCCCGGCCTTGGCCACGGCAAAGAAACAATGCAGGCGCTTGAAATTGAGTGTGGCGGGTTTTTCATGAATCGAAAAAACCGAGTTAATCATCACGATAATACGAATTTATATTATTCATTGATGGTTTTAGGATGGAGTCTCGTTCAACCATGAAAAAGGAAACGGCCATGAAAATGGATATTCAAAGTCAGGGGTTCACTCTCACAGACGGGCTGCGCAACTATGTCATGAAGAATCTGTCGTATGGCCTGAGCCACGGCGATGAGGCCATCACACGAGTGATGGTGCGGCTGTCCGACATCAATGGCCCGCGCGGCGGTGCCGACAAGCGCTGCTTGATCGAACTGCGACTCAAAGCAGCACCTGCGGTCGTCATCGAAGACACCGAAGCCGATCTTTACGTTGCCATCGACCGCGCCGCCGACCGCGCCGGGCGCACGCTGGAGCGGCGCTTGGCGCGACAGCGTGAATTCGCGCCGACCTTGCCTGTCGCAGAGGTGGATGCGGACTGGGTTGACGGGTTACCGGGCGCATCGCAGCCATAACTGAATCGACCAATCCGAAATCTTTTCTTTCAAACACAGGAGACTGAAATGAACCATCCTGAAGCCCAAGCCATCTCCCTGCCGCACCGCGGCGCAGAAGCCCTCTTTGCCAGCAACAAGGTGGTTCGCAATACCTACATGCTGTTGTCGATGACGCTACTGTTTGCCGCAGTCACTGCCGCAGCGTCAGTGGCGCTCAACCTGCCGCACCCCGGCATCATCATCACCCTGGTTGGCTACTTCGGCCTGCTGTTCCTCACCTCCAAGTTCCGTGACAGCGGTCTCGGTCTGGCCTCCGTGTTCGCGCTCACGGGCTTCATGGGCTACACGCTGGGGCCAATCCTCAACAACTACCTCGCCCTGCCCAACGGCAGCCAGGTTGTGATGATGGCGATGGGCGGCACTGCAGCCATCTTCCTCGGGCTGTCGGCGTATGTAATGACCACCCGCAAAAACTTCAGCTTCATGGGGGGCTTCCTCGCCGTTGGTATTCTGGTGGCGTTCCTCGCAGGGCTCGGCGCGATATTCTTCGAAATGCCCGGCCTCTCGCTGGCAGTGTCGGCCATGTTCGTGCTACTGATGTCCGGCCTCATTCTGTATGAGACAAGCAACATCATTCACGGCGGTGAAACCAACTACATCATGGCCACTGTCACCCTGTTCGTGTCGATCTTCAACCTCTTCACGAGCCTGCTGCACTTGCTGGGTTTCATGAACAACAGTGACTGATGTGGCTTTTCTCGCCGCGCTATCGCTGAACCAGAACCCGGCCACAGCATCTGCGCGCGCCCTGGTATACGGGGGGACGAGTTTCGCTGAATTTCGCTCTTCCCGGCACCCACGGAGGTGAGGTCGGCGTATTACTGAAAGCCTGGAACATGCATAGATGAGTACGAATATGAATGCACTCCCGGACAGCGACAGACGCCAGTGGCTACGCGACTGGATCGAGCAGCCGCGCGTGCAGCACTTCATCATCGCCCTGATCCTGATCAACGCGGTGCTGCTCGGCCTGGAGACCTGGCCCGCCGCTATGACGGTGGCGGGCGGGCTGATCCTAGCGCTGGACCGGGCCATCCTCATTGTGTTCGTGGTGGAGATCACATTGCGTCTTTACGTCCACCGGCGCGCCTTTTGGCGCGATCCCTGGAGCGTGTTCGATTTCATCGTGGTCGCCATCGCCCTGTTGCCATCCACCGGCCAGCTCGCTGTACTGCGGGCGCTGCGGGTATTGCGCGTGCTGCGGTTGCTGACCATGGTGCCGTCGATGCGGCGGGTGGTGGGCGCATTGCTGGGGGCGGTGCCCGGGTTGATGTCCATCGGCCTGGTGCTGCTGGTCATCTATTACGTGTTTGCGGTGATCGCCACCAATCTGTTCGCCGCAGAGTACCCGGAATGGTTCGGCCACCTCGGCCGCTCGTTCTATACCCTGTTTCAGATCATGACCCTGGAAAGCTGGTCGATGGGTATCGCCCGTCCGGTGATGGAAAACTTCCCCTATGCCTGGGCCTTCTTCGTGCCTTTCATCCTGGTGGCGACCTTCACCATGCTGAACCTGTTCATCGCCATCATTGTCAATGCCATGCAGACCTTCAGCGAGAAGGAACAGCAGGAGACGGTTGCGGCGGTCGAGCACGCCCGCGAGCACATCGAAGCGGATCTGCACGCCGAAGTGCGGGCCATGCGCGTTGAAATCCGTGAATTGAAGACGTTGCTGTCGCAGGGCGTGCCGATTCCCCCCAATAATCGTGCAGGCTCCTGATTACCGTGTTGCAAACGAAAAATGAATCCCGCCATGAATGACACCACAGCCGCATCTCCCAAGAAGCCCAATCAGCTGGTCGAGCTGCTGGTCAACATCGTCATCCCCTCCGTCATCCTGATGAAATTCAGCGGACCGGAGGATCTGGGCGCAGTCAACGCATTGCTACTGGCGCTGGCTTTTCCATTGTTCTGGGGCGCGCGGGACCTCGTCACGCGGCGCAAAATCAACCTGTTCGCCGCTCTGGGCCTGGTCAGCATTCTGCTTACCGGCGGCATCGGCCTGCTGCAACTCGACACGCAATGGCTGGCGGTCAAGGAAGCAGCCATTCCCGGACTGATCGGACTGGCCGTGGTCGTCTCCGCCTACACCAGCAAGCCGCTGGTGCGGGTGCTGTTGTTCAGTCCGGCGCTGATGAACGTCGAGCGGATACAGGAAAACCTCGATCAGCGCGGCAATACTGCAATTTTCGAGGCACGCCTGAAGGCCGCTACCTGGATGCTGGGCGGCTCATTCTTCTTCTCTTCCGCCATGAATTATTTCCTGGCCACCTGGATCGTCGTCAGCCCAGCCGGCACGCCAGCCTTCAACGAAGAGCTGGGCCAGCTGACCTTGTTGAGCTATCCCATGATCGCGTTGCCGTCCATGCTGATCATGATGTTTGTGCTGTATTTCCTGGCGCACACGATCAAAACACTCGCCGGGCTGAAGCTGACGGAAGCGATCAGGCACTGAACCACCGGAAATTTTTGGATACCCTCATTGCATGACATGAAAGGGCAACAAGCATGAACAGCAAACCTGAACGCGACGTGGAAAAAGCCTACCCCTTGCCGGAGTTCATTGCGAAGTTGCGGCGCCTGGCCGATGCGCTCGAACAGGGCGAGCGCTTTGAAATCCAGATTGCGGGTGAAAGAATCTCGGTGCCGGTGCGGGCAATCTGCAACATCGAGCACGAACGCGAAGGCGAGTCCGAAGAAATCGAATTCCAGATTAAATGGGAGAACCCGCAATGAACCCTGCACAGCAGAAAAACATCCTCGCCATCGCCCTGTATGCCGCCTTCGCCGACGGCGCCAAGCACGACCGCGAGCGCGAGGAAATCCGCCGCATCGCCGAATCCCTGGGCACCGATACCGGCGCCCCTGATCTGGCCCGGCTCTATCAGGATGTGCTGCTCAAGCGCATCAGCCTGGAAGCGGCTGTTGCCGCGCTGGTTGACCCCGGCGAACGCCAGTTGGCCTATGAAATGGCGGTGTGCGTGTGCGATGCCGATGGTCGTCAGAGCGAGGCCGAGCAGCGCTTCCTGAATGAACTGAAAGCCCTGCTCAAGCTCGATGCGGGTGAGGTCGCCGCGTTCGAGCGCGAGGCCGACGTCATTGTCGAACTGTCCGAAGCCGCCGCGCCTGCTACAGTCGCCGCTGCTGCTGCAACCGGTGCGGTGGTGGCAGCCCAGGCGAACATGTCCGAAGCGGAACTGGACAAGTCCATCCTCAACTATGCCCTGCTCAACGGTGCGCTGGAACTGCTGCCGCAGTCGTGGGCGTCGATGGCCATCATTCCGCTACAGATCAAGATGGTCTACGCCATCGGCAAGGCCCACGGGGTCAGCCTCGACCAGGGCCACATCAAGGAATTCATCGCCGCCGCCGGGGTCGGCCTCACCTCGCAGTATCTCGAACAGTTCGGCCGCAAGCTGCTGGGCGGCCTGCTCGGCAAGGCGGCCGGCAAGACCTTCGGCAATATCGGCGGCGCCGCCACCGGCATGGCCTTTTCCTTCGCCACCACCTACGCGCTGGGGCAGCTCGCCAAGCGCTATTACGCCGGCGGCCGGGTGATGAACACGCAGGTGCTGCGCGATACCTTCCAGAATCTGCTTGGCCCGGCCAAGCAGATGCAGACGCAATACCTGCCGCAGATTCAACAGAAGGCCAGCACGCTCGACATGGGCAGCGTCATGTCCATGGTGCGCGGTGCCTGACGACCCTGCGGTTATTTTCTCCGCTCAACCGGATAATTTCCAAGCTATACACAGCACAGAACAAGGAGAAAAGACCATGGGTGCATGGCATGAGATATGGAATACGGTGCGATCGGAGTTCTCCGACATCCCGGATGTGGCACAGATGACCGTTATCACACTGCGCCTCCTGGTTGCTGCAGCCCTTGGTGGACTGCTGGGGTACGAGCGCGAGCTGAGGGGAAAAAGCGCGGGAGTGCGAACGCACATGCTGGTTGCCGTCGGGGCAGCGCTCTTCGTCCTCGTTCCCCAGCAAGCCGGGGCATCGCTTGCAGACATAAGTCGAGTGATGCAGGGCTTGATCGCTGGCGTGGGGTTCCTCGGGGCTGGCGCCATCATTATGGGAAACAGACAGGTGTCAACCAGTGGGCTGACCACGGCGGCAGGCATATGGTTGACGGCGGCAATCGGCGTGGCCGCAGGAATCGGGCGGGAAGCGACAGCCGTTCTGGCTACTTTTATAGCCCTGTTAATCTTCATCGTAATTCCCTGGGTCGTACGATTAATCGCTGGCGAGCGAAGGAAAAAAGTCTGATGCGGGCTCTTGGGCAAGGTCTTCGGCAATATCGGCGGCGCGGCCACCGGCATGGCCTTTTCCTTCGCCACCACCTACGCCCTGGGCCAGTTGGCCAAGCGCTATTACGCCGGCGGCCGGGTGATGAATACGGCCATCCTGCGCGACACCTTCCAGAATCTGCTCGGCCCGGCCAAGCAGATGCAGGCGCAATACCTGCCGCAGATCCAGCAGCAGGCGGGCACGCTCGACATGGGCCGTGTCATGGCCATGGTGCGCGGCGCCTGACGATCGTATCTCTCACCCCGGCCCTCTCCCGCACGCGGGCGAGGGGGTCTTTCGTGTCGCTGACGCGGCGCTCAGGTTAACGCCATGCGAATATTCTCCCCGCTCTACCGGCGCGCGCTGATCTGGTCGCGGCACCGGCACGCACCGTGGTACTTGGGCGGCATGAGTTTCGCGGAATCGTCGTTCTTTCCGATTCCGCCGGACGTGATGCTCGCGCCCATGTGCCTGGCCGATCCCACGCGCGCCTGGCGTTTCGCCTGGCTCACCACGCTGACGTCGGTGGCCGGCGGCCTGTTCGGCTACGCCATCGGTTATTTCGCCATCGACGCCATCGAGCCCTGGCTGCGCGAATCCCGCTACTGGGACAGCTACCAACTGGCGGTGGACTGGTTCGGCGAATGGGGCTTCTGGGCGGTATTCGTCGCCGGCTTCTCGCCGATTCCTTATAAAGCGTTCACCATCGCCGCTGGCGCCCTGTCGATGGCGCTGTTGCCCTTCACCCTGGCCTCGCTGATCGGGCGCGGGTCGCGCTTCTTTCTGGTCGCCGGTCTGATGAAGTGGGGCGGCGCGCGCATGGAGGCGGCGCTGCACCGCTATGTCGACCGCCTGGGCTGGGCGACCGTGGCGCTGGTTGTGGTGGGCGTGCTGATCTACCAGTGGTGAGACGTGGCGGTTGCCGCGAACAGACCATTCAATTTCAACTGACGGGGAAATCCACAATGAAGCGGGACATCGAAAAAACCTATTCACGGAGCGCGTTCATCGCCAAGCTGCGCCGGCTGGCCGACGCCCTGGAGCGCGGCGAGCGTTTCTCTATCCAGGTGGCGGGCGAGCGCATCGCGGTACCGCGCGATGCCGCGGTCAGCATCGAGCACGAGCGCGAGGGCCGCGTCGAGCAGATCGAGATGCAGGTAACGTGGAAACCCGCGCGGTGTTGACGGAGCAAGGCGAGCCCATGACTCCCGCCGCGCCTGGGCGCGGTGACGGATTGAGGCCTGAATACTTTCTTTACACCATATGATTTATCAACCACCGAACCGGAGACTACCCATGTTCTACGCAATTCTTAAAACCGTTCACCTGTTGTCCATCATCGTCTGGATTGGCGGTATGACGTTTGCCCACTTCTTTTTGCGTCCAGCCGTTGCCGCGCTGGAGGCGCCCGAGCGGGTGCGCCTGATGCACGTTGCGCTGGGTCGCTTCTTCAACGCTGTGCTGGTGGCGGGTGTGCTTGCCATTGGCAGCGGGCTGTGGATGATGGGGCGCATTGCCAAGCAAACGGTGCAGGCCGGAGCCCAGCTCAGCCTGCCGCCTGAATGGATGGCGATGGCCGTGCTGGGGGTGGTGATGCTGGCTATTTTTGGCCACACCCGCTTTGCGCTTTACCCGCGCCTCACGCGCGCTGTGACGGCTGCCTCCTGGCCTGCGGGCGACGCCGCGCTGGCAAGCATTCGCACCTGGCTGATGGTGAATCTGGTGGTGGGTGTGGTGATTGTGGCGGTCACGCTGCTGGGCCTGGGTGCCGCCGGTTTATGAGGACTGAGAGGCGATGAACAAACTCTGGTTTGCGCTTTCAGGTGTTCGGGTTCGCCAGGGAGAAAGGCCTGATGAATAGGCGCGTGCTGATCGCACTCGCGGCGTATTGGCGAAGTACGCCGATACCGGCCGTTGCGACTATTGCAACCCCTGACCCATGCCTGAGCGAACGATGCTGAACCGTCTGCGACGCTTGTCCCCCAAAACGCTCAAGGCCGATCTGTCGGCCGGGCTGACCTCGGCGCTGGTCGCGATTCCCGACGGCATCGCCTCGGCCATTCTGGCCGGACTCAACCCGATTCACGGCCTCTACGCGCTGATGATCGGCACGCCGATCGCGGCCATGCTGGCGAGTTCGCACCTCATGTACGTGGCCAACACGCTGGGCGAATTCAGCGGCGAGGCCAAGGTGCGCGGCACCTGACCGCCATGCGGATATTTTCCTTCCTTTACCAGCGCGCGTCTCCTGGATAGCCACCCATTCGATAGGACTCAAGACCATGCAAGACCTCTTGGAGAAACATTGGCACCACCTCCCCGCCACGGAAGTGCTCGACCTGCTCGATGCCAATGGTGAGCGCGGACTTGATCTTTTCGATATCTCCGAGCGCCAGACGCGCTTCGGCCCCAACGCCCTGTCCCCGCCCAAGGGAAAAAGCCCGCTGCGGCGCTTCCTGGAGCAGTTCCACCAGGCGCTGGTCTACATCCTGCTGGCGGCCATCCTGGTCAAGCTGGCCCTGGGGGGCTATGTGGATGCCGCCGTCATCTTCGGTGTGGTCCTGCTCAACGCAATCCTCGGGTTCGTCCAGGAGAACAAGGCACTGAGCGCCCTGGCGGCGCTCTCGCGAGCGCTGACCACCGAGGCCACCGTCCTGCGCGCCGGGGCCAAACAGCGCATCGACGCCCGCGACCTGGTGCCGGGTGACCTGGTCTTGTTGGCTTCCGGCGACAAGGTCCCGGCGGACCTGCGCCTGCTGCGGGTGCGTGACCTGCAGGTGGATGAGTCGGCCCTGACTGGCGAATCGGTGCCGGTCGTCAAGGCGGCTGGCGAGCTGGCGCACGACGCCACGCTCGCCGATCGCCGCAACATGGCCTACACGTCCACCCTGGTGACCTACGGCACCGCGACCGGGGTGGTGACCGCCATCGGTGACGCCACCGAGGTCGGCAACATCTCCGGGCTGATCGCCAGCGCCCAGCAGCTCGATACCCCGCTTACCCGTCAGGTCGCGCGCTTCAGCCACTACCTGCTGTACGTCATCCTCGCCCTGGCGGCGCTCACCTTTTTGGTCGGTCTTTGGCACGGTGAGTCCTGGGTCGCCATGTTTATGGCTGCGGTTGCGCTGGCCGTGGCCATGATCCCCGAGGGCCTGCCGGCAGTGCTCACCATCACGCTGGCGATCGGTGTCGGGCGCATGGCCCGGCGCAACGCCATCATCCGCCGCTTGCCGGCGGTGGAGACCCTGGGCAGCACCACGGTGATCTGCTCGGACAAGACCGGCACCCTCACCCGCAATGAGATGACCGTGCAGCGGCTGTGGGCGGGAGGGTTCCAATTCGACCTGACAGGGGTGGGCTACAGTCCCGAAGGCGATCTGCGTCGGGAGGGGCAGCCGGTCGATCCCGGCGTCGCCCCGGCGCTCCTGGCGCTGCTGCGCGCCGGGCTGCTATGCAACGACTCGGTCCTGCGCCAGAAAGACGGCGCTTGGCGGATCGAGGGCGATCCCACCGAGGGTGCGCTGCTGGTGGCGGCGCGCAAGGCCGGGCTGGATGCGGTGGAGGCGCAGTCCGCCGCCCCGCGGCTCGATGCCGTTCCCTTCGAATCCGAGCATCAATACATGGCGACCCTACACGGCGGGGCGTCGCGGATGATCTACATGAAGGGCTCGGTGGAGAGCCTGCTGGCGCGATGCAGCGGCGCGCTCGACGCCAACGGAGAGGTGGGCCCGCTCGATGCCGGCGCGGTGCACGCACAAGTGGTGGCAATGGCGAAGGCGGGGCTGCGCGTGCTCGCCTTCGCCCAGCATCCGGCAGGTGTGGATCAGGTGACCCTCGGCCATCCGGATTTGGCCGGGGGACTGACCTTCATCGGCCTGCAGGGCATGATCGATCCGCCCCGGGAGGAAGCGATCCGGGCTGTCTCCGCCTGCCGCGATGCGGGGATTCGGGTGAAGATGATCACCGGCGACCATGCCATCACCGCCGCAGCCATCGCCGGACAGATTGGCCTGGATCACCGGGTAGGCCAGGGCGACGTCCCGGCGGCACTGACCGGAAAGCAGCTCAGCGCCTTCTCCGATGCCGAGCTGACCAGTGCGGCGCATGACACGGCGGTGTTCGCCCGCGTCACGCCGGAGCAGAAGCTCCGTCTGGTGCAGGCCCTGCAGGCGCGCGGCGAGGTGGTGGCGATGACCGGAGACGGCGTCAACGATGCCCCGGCCCTGCGCCGGGCCGACATCGGCGTGGCCATGGGGATTACCGGTACCGAGGTGGCCAAGGAGGCTGCGGATATGGTCCTCACCGACGACAACTTCGCCACCATCGCGGCCGCGGTGGAAGAGGGGCGCGGCGTCTTCGACAACCTGACCAAGTTCATCACCTGGATACTGGCGACCAACGCGGGACAAGGCCTGGTGATCCTGGTCGCCGTCGTGCTCGCCCAGCCGCTGCCGGTGCTGCCGGTCCAGGCGCTGTGGATCAACATGACCACGGCGGTTTTCCTCGGGCTGGCCCTGGCCTTCGAGCCCAGGGAGCCGAATCTCATGACTCGCCCGCCCCGCGTCCCCGGCTCGCCGATCCTGAACGGCGAGCTTGCACTGCGCATCGTCATGGTCGGCCTGATGCTCCTGATCGGTGCCTTCGGCCTGTTCGAGTGGGCCCTGTTCCACGGTGCCAGCGAGGATCAGGCGCGCACCATTGCGGTCAACGTCTTCGCAGTGGGGCAGTCCTTCTATCTGCTCAACTGTCGCTCTCTGCGCTGGTCCATGTTCCGCCTTGGGCTGCTGAGTAACCCATGGATCTGGGTCGGCATCACCGCCATGATGCTCGCCCAGCTTGCGTTTACCTACCTGCCGCTGATGAACCAATTATTCCATTCGGCCCCCATCGACGCCTTCTATTGGCTCCCGATCATTGGCGTGGGTCTGACCATCTATCTGGTGATGGGGCTGGAGAAGAGCTACCGGCGCTGGGCCGAGCGTCGCACGCGGCCCGAGGGGCTGGCACGGTGAGCCTCAACTCGTGCTTATCCGGAACCCGGCGGGGCTTGGGTGCTGAATCGCGGGCCTCAGCAGCGCTGCTGGCAGCAGCGGAAATCCTCGCACGCCGGAAGGCGCCTGGCGGCGAGTCCTGAATGAGCCTCGACCCCGTGATCCGATGGGATGCCGGCATCCTGACTATTTTCCACGATTGGCGAAACCCGTATCTCGACGGCTTCTTTGCCGGTGTGACCTGGTTCGGCTCACTCTGGCTTTTGGCACCGCTGAGCTTCGTGGCGGCCATCGCGATCTGGCGTGGTGAGCGAGGCCCCGTCGTGCCTCGCAGAGCGCTGTATCTGCCTGCTTCCCTGGCCAGCGCGAGCCTTATGGCGTTTGCCCTGAAGGACCTTTTCGATCGGTTCCGACCGGACTTGTTCGAACCCCTGACCGTATTGCCGGTAGATGCTTCTTTTCCCAGCGCGCATGCCGCTCAGATCACGGCGTTCGCACTGGCGGCCTGGTTTCTTCTGTCGCGATCGAAGCGCATCCTGTTTGCACCATTGCTGCTCACCCTGGTAGTGGCCGTGGCGTTTTCCAGGCTTTACCTGCAGGTACACTGGCCAAGCGATGTTATCGTCGGAGTTGCGCTGGGCCTGCTCTGTGCCTCGGCTGTACAATTCACTTTTTTCACCCGGAACCCCTTGTGAGGAACAAATTTCTCGGCACCGGCGAGCCCGGCTACCATCCGCTGCACAAGATACGCACAGTGCTCTCGGGGTTACGCTACGCGGTGTTCTACGATTTCAGCGTCGCCTACAAGCTGGCGTTGTCGCTCGTCGTGTTGGCAGTCGCCTTTGGACTGCGGGAGTGGGTCGATTTCATGCTGGTCATGCTGGTCACGGGACTGGTGCTCGTGGCGGAACTGTTCAACAGTGCCATCGAAGCCTTGTGTGATTTTGTTGAAGAACGCCACAACGAAAAGATCAAGGTCATCAAGGATATCGCCGCGGCTGGGGTAGGCATCACGATCCTGCTCTGGGCTGTGGTTCTAGCCGTGGAAGCATGGCGATTGTCGGCCCAGATCTGGCCGTGACTCATTTTCTCAGGGAGTACAAGCATTCATGGATCTGACGGTTCTCGGTTTGTTCGCGCTCGGGTTGGTGCTGCTGGTGGCCGGCGCCGAGTTGCTGGTGCGCGGCGCCTCGCGTCTCGCGGCACGGTTCGGCATCTCGCCGCTGGTGATCGGGCTCACCGTGGTCGCCTTTGGCACCAGCGCGCCCGAACTGGCGGTAAGCATCCAGGCCGGTCTTTCCGGCCAGTCTGACATCGCAGTCGGCAACGTGGTCGGCAGCAACATCTTCAACGTGCTGTTCGTCCTCGGAATTTCGGCGCTGATCATGCCGCTGGTGGTGTCGCAGCAACTGGTGCGGCTCGATGTGCCGCTCATGATCGGGGCGTCGGTGCTGTTGTGGATACTGTCTCTCGATGGTCGCATCGGCCTCTTCGATGGCCTGCTGCTGACCGCCGGGGTCGTGGCCTACACGGTGTTCGCCATCCAGCAAGGCCGCAAGGAAAGCGCGGCGGTGCAGGCGGAGTATGTGCAGGAGTTCGGCGACGGCAAGCACACCTGGCTTGGGCGGCTGCCGGTTCAAATCGCGTTCATCGTCGCCGGGCTCGCGCTGCTCGTGCTCGGTGCCCATTGGCTGGTCGGCGGGGCGGTGGCGATCGCACGGCTGTTCGGCGTAAGCGAGGTGATCATTGGACTCACCATCGTCGCCGCCGGCACTTCGCTGCCCGAACTCGCTACCTCGGTTGTGGCTGCACTGCGCGGCGAGCGCGACATCGCGGTTGGCAACGTGGTCGGCAGTAGCCTCTTCAACATTCTCAGTATCGCCGGCATCGCCGCCGTGGTCACGCCGGGCGGGCTTGGGGTCGCTGCCTCGCTAATCCACTTCGATATCCCTGTCATGATCGCGGTGGCGCTCGCCTGTCTGCCGATCTTCGCCACCGGCCACTTGATAGCGCGCTGGGAAGGGGCGCTGTTCCTCGGCTATTACGCGGCCTACGTGCTATACCTGATCCTCGCGGCCACCGAGCATGCTGCGCTGCCGGGGTTCAGCTCGGCCATGCTTGGATTCGTGCTGCCACTCACGGCCGTGACGCTGACCGTGGCACTGGTGCGCCATCGTGCCTCGGCGGGGGAGATCAAGTCATGAAAGCCCCTTTGCGTCTTGCATGCTGGCTGGACAAGGTGCGCTTAACCATGCGGCATGTTCTGAATAAGGTACGAAAATACCCGGTCAATTCATTCGTTAGGCGCGCTGCCTTGTTTGCCGCGCTGTGGTGGGTTCTGGCGGAAGGCAATTTCGCCGCCTGGGGCGTGGGGCTGGTGAGCGTCATACTGGCCCTGGCGGTCAGCCTCATCCTATTACCGCCAGGCCCGTCGCGGTTTTCACTGACCGGATTGGCGAGCTTTCTCGGCTTTTTCCTGGTGCAATCGGTCAAGGGCGGTGTTCAAGTGGCCCTCATGGCCCTGCGTCCTCGCCTCGATCTGCGACCCGCCGTTCTCGATATTCCTATGCGCCTGCCGGAGGGGCGCGCGCGAGTTTTTCTGGCCAACACCTTGAATCTGCTGCCCGGCACCCTGAGCGCCGGCCTGGAAGGCAAACATTTGCGGATGCACGTGCTGGACGAACGCAGCCCGGTGGAGACGGAGGTGCGCGAAGTCGAGATGCGCATCGCGCGCATGCTGGACTTGTCCCTGGAGGCATTGTGACGCACCTTTACCTGATCCTGGCCGTGTTTCTGCTCGTCAATCTAATGGCGGCGCTGTGGCGGGTCGTGCGCGGCCCGATGCCTGCCGACCGCCTGCTGGCCGCGCTACTGTTTGGCACCACCGGCGTGGCAGTGCTATTGCTGCTGGCCTATGCGGGGGGCGGGCCGACCCTGGTGGATGTGGCCTTGGTGTTCGCCCTGCTGGCTGTCATCACCGGCGCTGCCTTCGTTCGGAGGGTATGGGAGGAGGAGAGCAATGGACCTCGTTGACCTGTTGAGCGCGGTGCTACTGATCGTCGGCGCTGCTTTCTTTCTAGCCGGCACGGTGGGCCTGCTGCGCTTTCCAGACGTGTATACCCGGCTGCATGCCTTGGCCAAAGCGGACAACCTCGGGCTGGGTTTCACCGTGCTCGGACTGATACTCCAGGCGCCTGGCGTGGCGGCGGGATTGAAGCTGGTCCTGGTCTGGCTGCTGGCCCTGGCCGCCAGCGCCACGGTGAGTTACCTGATTGCCCAGCGCGCTTTCACCAGGGGAGTCGTGCCCTGGAAACCCAAAGAGCGCAAGCCATGATCTTCGACCTGCTGCTGGCTGCAGCCTTGCTGTGGAGCGCCGCGCAGGCGCTGACCACGCCGGACCTGTTTCGTGCCGTGGTGCTGTTCATCATATTCGGCCTGCTCATGGCGCTGGCCTGGGTGCGCCTGAACGCCCCCGACATCGCCCTGGCCGAAGCGGCCATCGGCGCCGGCCTCACCGGGGCGTTGCTGCTCGATGCGGTAGGACATCTGCGCAAAAAGCAGCGGGAGCGATCTCCATGAAAACCCTGCTGAATGTCGTTGTTTTGCTCCTGGCCAGCACGCTCGGTCTGGCCCTTGGCTGGTCGATGCTGGACCTGCCAGTGGCGGCCGTACGCCTGCCGGAACAGGTGACAGCGCAGCTCGACATGAGCGGCGTGGCGCACCCGGTGACAGCGGTGCTGCTCAACTTCCGCGGCTACGATACCTTGCTGGAGATAGCCGTATTGCTGGCAGCCCTGTTAGGCATGCTGGCCCTGCCGCGCCATGTGGCCGGCCGCGAAAATCGTCCTGTTCCTGCCAGCACGATGCTGCAAACCTTGGCCCGGCTGCTGGTGCCACTAATGGTGCTGGTGGCGGGCTATGTGCTGTGGGCGGGGGCGTACCAGCCGGGCGGCGCGTTTCAGGCCGGAGCGGTGCTGGCGGGTGCGGGGGTGCTGCTGCATCTGGCCGGCCTGCTACCGGCCTGGGTGACACTGGGACAGACACTCCGCGCCGGGCTCGCAGTCGGCTTGCTGGTGTTTATCGCGGTAGGGGCGGCGGTCATGGCGCAAGGAACCCTGCTGCAATATCCACCCGACTGGGCCGGCGCGCTGATCCTTGCAATCGAGGCGAACCTGACGTTATCCATTGGCCTCATCCTGGCCGGGTTGTATCTCGTCCTGACTAACTCTGGAGAGCGGGCATGAGCGCCGCCCTGGTTTATGCTCTCACCGGTGCCGCACTATTCGTCTTCGGCGTGGCCGGCTTGATGCTGCAGCCGCATTTGTTACGCAAGATCCTGGCCTTCAACGTCATGGGCAGCGGCGTTTTCCTGGTGCTGGTGGGCCTGGGTCAGCGCGCCGGCATCCCCGACCCGGTGCCCCAGGCTATGGTATTGACCGGCATCGTCGTCGCCATCGCAGCCACCGCCCTGGCCTTGGCTCTGGCACGGCAGCTGCTGGATCTGCAGGGTGAGATGCGACTGCCGGAAGAAGAACTGGACAAGGACAGGCTGGATGTCTGACAGCGCCGCTGATCCTATCAAGCGCGAAAACGCGAACACGAGCCGACAAACTCGGAAAGGAGCTAATCCCGCATGAAACGAATGGAGGATTTCCTGCAAGGGAAAAGACGTGCCCTGATCGCTGGGAGCGCGTTACTGGTTTTGTTGATCATGGTCGATGTCAGCACCAACTCGGAACTTAATCTCTCCCCCCTCTATCTCGCGCCTGTTCTCCTGGATACGTGGTACGTAGGAACTGCTTGGGGTGTCTCTTTCGCCGTCGTGGCGATTTTGGTTTCTGTTGTGATCGGCATATGGACGGGGCATCACTATTCGCATGCTTTCTATTTCTATTTCCATATTGCCGGCAAAGTGTTTTCGCTCCTGGTGTTCCTATGGGTGGTCAAGCTCGCCTCCCGCCTCAGGCGTGCCCACGACCTTGAACGGGCTCACGCCAGAACGGATTTCCTCACAGGTATCGCAAACCGGGCTGCCTTTTTCGAAGCGCTTGCCAGGGAAATAGAACGTGACAGACGGCATCACCATCCTTTCACGCTGATTTTTCTGGACTGCGACAACTTCAAGGCCGTAAACGACCAATTGGGACACGCAATCGGCGATGGCCTGCTCCGTGTGGTAGCGGAAACCCTCGTATCCGCTGTGCGGAAAACGGATTTAGTGGCACGCCTCGGCGGTGACGAATTTATCGCGCTGATGCCGGAAACAGATGTGGAGCAATGCGGTGAACTGGTAAAGCAACTCAGTGGCCGACTTGACGATGCGATGCGCAGCAACAAGTGGCCGGTCAGCTTCAGCATCGGAGTGGCAGTCTTCCCGCACGCGCCCGATTCTGCCGATCAGGCCATCGAATTTGCCGATTCCCTGATGTATCAAGCCAAGAACGCGGGCAAGCATCGAATTGCGCAAGCATCCTATGCCGCTTAACCATTCAGGAACCGATCGTAGGGCGCGGAGCATACTCCGCGAAGTTCTTAAGCACCCTGCCAGCGGGAGAGAGTGGCTGCGAGTGTCGCAACACGACTTGCACGGTGAATTGGCCTTGCCGGAAAAAGCGGCGGGAAAGGACTGGCTGGATGTTTGACCCCATTCCCTGGCTGATCCTGTTGCCCCTGATCTGGGCGACCCTGGCTTTCATATATGGGCCAGGTCGGGGCGGCCGGCTGGCCGTGGCAGGTCTGACGCTGCAACTTGCCCTGGCGGCGATACTGGCGCAGCAGATCGTCGCAGACGGCGCGCGGGTGTACGCCGTGGGCGGATGGGGCGCGCCACTGGGCATCGACCTCGCGGTTGACGGTCTCAGCGCAGTAATGCTGCTGCTGACCCAAGCGGTGGCCTTCCCGCTCGCTTTTTACGCGCGCGCCTATTTTGCTGGCAATGCCCATCCGCTGCGCTATTTCTGGCCGCTGACCGGCTATCTGCTGGCGGCCATGAACGCGCTGTTCCTGTCTGCCGATGTGTTCAATATTTACGTCACCCTGGAGCTGCTTGGCTTGGCTGCGGTTGGGCTGGTTGCGGTGGCGGGCGGGGCGGGGCCGATCTCGGCGGCCATGCGCTACCTCCTGGCCACCCTGCTCGGCTCGGGCGCCTACCTCTTGGGTGTGGCGCTGCTCTATGGCGTCTACGGCAGCGTGTCGCTGGCGGAGCTGGCGCCCCTTATCGAGGCGGATGCGCCTGTTGCGGTATCTCTGGCGGCGGCGCTGATGATGCTGGGCCTGATGCTCAAGACCGCGCTGTTCCCCTTCCACTTCTGGCTGCCGCCCGCCCACGGCGGCGCGCCGGCACCGGTATCGGCCCTGCTTTCAGCCCTGGTGATCAAGGCCTCGTTCTATCTCATCCTGCGGCTGTGGTTCGATCTGTTTGCACCCATCGTCAATGTCACGGCGGCGCAGTTTCTGGGCGCGCTGGGCGCCGGCGCGGTGCTCTGGGGTTCGCTGCAGGCATTGCGACAGACCCATCTGAAGAGGCTGGTGGCCTATTCAACCGTGGCACAAGTGGGCTATCTATTCCTGCTCTTCCCGCTCGCTACTGGGGTGTCGTCTGAGGTGGCGGCGAGCGCCTTGCAGGGTGGCGTGCTGCTGGTGGTTGCGCACGGACTGGCAAAGGCCGCCATGTTCGCGGCGGCAGGGGCGATGATCGCCGCCACCGGGCGCGACGAGATCGCGGGCATCGCCGGCGTGGCCGCGCGCCTGCCGCTGACCTTGTTCACCTTCGCGCTGGCCGGCGTGACGATCATGGGCCTGCCGCCGTCGGGCGGCTTCGCCGCAAAATGGTTGCTGTTGGGGGCGGCACTGGCCAGCGGACAATGGTGGTGGATCGTGGTGATGGTGGTGGGCGGTCTGCTCTCCGCGGCCTACGTGTTCAAGGTGCTGCGTCAGGCCTTTCTGCCAGCTGCGGAGACGGCGAATTTCAAACCCTTGCCGCGCATGCTGGAATGGCCCGCTTTTCTGCTCGCCCTGGCCAGTCTCGTTTTGGGGCTGGGTGGCGGCGAGGTGTTGAGCTTGCTGGGGGCGGCATGAGTCTCAACGAAACCCTGCCCTTGCTGGTGCTGATCAGTTCTCTTCTGCCGGGGCTGATCATCTTTACCTTGCCCGAGGAGCGGCACGGCCTGCGCAGCCTGTTAAACCTGGTTGGCGCGATCCTGAAACTGCTGCTCATCGGTTACATGCTGTGGGGTGTCATGCACGGCGAGGAATATGTCTTCCGCCACAACATCCTGCCCGGCCTGGATCTGGTGTTCGAGGCCGATGCGCTGGCTATGCTGTTCGTCACCCTTTCGGCGGCACTATGGTTTCTGACCACGTTGTATGCCATCGGCTACTTGGAGAACTCTCCGCATCGCAGTCGCTTCTTCGGCTTCTTCAGCCTGTGTGTCACCGCCACCGTAGGTGTGGCGATGTCGGGCAATCTGTTCACCTTTTTCATTTTCTATGAGCTTTTGACCCTGTCCACCTATCCGCTGGTGGTGCATCGAGGCACCGAGCAGGCCATGCGCGCGGGACACGTCTATCTCACCTATACCCTCGGAGGTGGCGCGCTGTTTCTGATCGGCACCGTCTGGCTGTACGGCCTGGCCGGACAGGTGGAGTTCACCCCGGGCGGCATGCTGGCAACCCTGGGGCCGGAATACACCGGTCAGCTGCAGATCGTCTTCTTATTGCTTATCGCCGGGCTGGGTGTAAAGGCCGCTCTGGTGCCGCTGCATGGCTGGTTGCCGCTGGCCATGGTGGCGCCGGCGCCGGTATCGGCCCTGCTGCATGCGGTGGCGGTGGTGAAGGCTGGTGCCTTCGGCATCGTGCGGGTGGTGTACGAAGTCTATGGCGTGGAGTTCGCCCAGTCGCTGCATTTGCTGATACCGCTGGCCGTAGCGGCCTCGGTCACCATCATTTGGGGCAGTTTGCGCGCGCTGTTCCAGGACGATCTCAAACGGCGGCTTGCCTATTCCACCATCAGTCAGGTGTCCTACATCGCCTTGGGGGTGGCCCTGTTCGGGCCGGTGGGCACCATCGGCGGCGTGGTGCATCTGGTGCATCAGGGCATCATGAAGATCACGTTGTTCTTCTGCGCCGGCAACTATGCCGAAACCTTGGGCATCCACAAGATCAGTGAAATGGATGGCGTCGGCCGGCGCATGCCGTGGACCACCGTTGCCTTCACAGTCGGCGCCTTCGGCATGATCGGCTTGCCGCCGCTTGCTGGCTTCATCAGCAAGTGGTATCTCGGCCTGGGTGCCCTGGAGGCGCAGATGCCCTGGGTGCTGGCGGTGCTGCTTGCATCAAGCCTGCTCAATGCAGCTTATTTCCTGCCCGTCCTGCACCGGGCATGGTTCCGGCCGCGGACGGAAGCGTGGCCGGAGGAGCGCATCCCAATGCAAAACGGATGCGAGACCGCCTGGCTGCTGCTCATCCCGCCGCTCGTCACCGCCACCGCCACTGTGCTTGCGGGCCTGTTTGCCGCCAGCGCAATTTCGCCTCTGGACTGGGCCAAGCTGATCGCCACCCGTGAATATCTGCATTGGGTGCCATGAGCCTGTCAGTCGTCCTCCTTCTCCCTTTGCTGCTGGCCGGCCTGGTGTTAATCCCAGCGACCCGGCGCATGGGCATGAGGCTGGCGCCCTGGGCGGCGTTGCCGGGCCTGGCCTTTGCGCTGGCGGCGCCTGACGCTTACACGCTCGATCTGCCCTGGCTGCTGCTGGGCAGCCGTCTCGGCCTGGACGAAACTGGGCGCTTGTTTCTGCTGTTTACCGCCTTGTTGTGGCTGGCGGCGGGACTCTACGCNCGCAGCTATCTGGCGGACGACCCGCGCCGGCATGTCTTCACCGCCTTTTTTCTGGCCACCCTGAGCGGCAACCTGGGCGTGTGCCTGGCCCAGGATGCGGCCAGTTTCTATTTCGCCTTCGCAGTCATGACCTTCTCTGCCTATGGCCTGGTGGTACACGAAAGTGATGTCGAGGCGCGGCGGGCCGGGCGAGTCTATCTCGTCATGGCGGTGCTGGGCGAGGCGCTACTCATCGCGGGTCTGTTCCTGCTGGCGGGGGCGGCGCAAACCCACTTGCTGCCGGAAATGACGCAGACGGCGGCAATGGAGGTACCCGGCCTGACCTATGGCTTATTGTTTCTGGGCTTCGGCGTCAAGGCCGGGGTACCGTTGCTACACTTGTGGCTGCCGCTCGCCCACCCGGTAGCGCCCACACCAGCCAGCGCAGTACTCTCCGGGGCTATGATCAAGGCAGGATTGCTAGGCTGGCTGCGCTTCCTGCCTCTGGGCGAGGTGGCTATGCCGGAACTGGGAACGGTGATGTTGAGCATGGGCCTGTTCGCGGCCTTTTTCGGGGTCGTGGTCGGGCTGGCGCAACGCCAGCCGAAAACGCTGCTGGCCTATTCCAGCATCAGCCAGATGGGCTTCATGACCCTGGCCGTGGGCGCCGGCCTGCTGTTGCCGCAGGCGTGGCCTCTGCTGCTACCGGCGATCGGCCTCTATGCCCTGCATCATGGCCTAGCCAAGGGCGCCCTGTTTCTGGGTGTGGGGGTGGCGCAGCGGTTCGGCCGCAACAGCTGGGTGATGGCAGGCCTGCTGCTACCCGCCCTGGCCCTGGCCGGCGCGCCGTTCACCAGTGGGGTGCTCGCCAAGACGCAATTGAAGACCGCCCTGGCGGGTCTGCCCTCACCTTGGCCGGAACTGCTGGCCTGGACGCTGCCCCTGGCCGCCGTAGGCACGGGTCTGCTCATGGCCCGCTTTCTATTGCTGACACCTCGTGGAAGCAAGCAGGACGACGCTGCCGGCCTTTTGCCATCTTGGCTGGCATTGCTGGCAGCAATGCTGGCACTGGTCTGGATGCGGGTCGATTCCGGCACCGTGGCGGCGGTAATGTCCGGGGCGGGCTTGGCGTCCGCGGCTTGGCCGGCGCTCTCCGCCGCGCTCCTGGCCTATGCTGCCTGGTGGCTCGGATGGCGCGGCCCGGCCATCCCCCCGGGGGATGTGCTGGTGTGGCTGGAACGGGCGGGGCCGGCCTGGCGTCGTATGTCCGTGATGGAGATTGTCATGCCGCGACGAAGCATCATCGGCGCGCACAAGGGGCTTGCCCGGCCTGCGCAGCTGGAGGCAAACCTCTTCACCTGGCCACGAGCGAGCGCCTTGTGGCTGCTGGCGTTGGCTGCCCTGGCGGGCGCGCTGCTGCTGTTATGATTTGTCCAACCGCCACCCATCATAAATAAAACTATGAACGGCGCCTTCCAGGAAATCGCTCTGCTTCTTGCCGCCGCCGCCGCCATCGGCGCGCTGGCGATCCACCTGCGCCAGCCGCTGATCCTGGCCTACATCGTGGTGGGGATTCTGGCCGGGCCGGTGGCCTTTGGTTGGGTCACCGCGCACGATCCGCTTGACCTGCTGGCCCAGGTTGGCGTGGCGGTGCTGCTGTTCACCGTCGGCCTCAAGCTCGACCTGCACCTAGTGCGCCGCCTCGGTGCGGTGGCGTTGGCGACCGGGCTGGGACAGCTTACCTTCACCATCCTGTTCGGCTACCTGCTTGGCCTGGCACTGGGCATGGACCACCTCAAGGCGATTTACGTGGCGGTGGCGCTGACCTTCTCCAGCACCATCATCATCGTCAAACTGCTGTCAGATAAAAAGGAACTCGACTCCTTGCACGGCCGCATCGCGGTGGGCTTCCTCATCGTTCAGGACATCGCGGTGGTCGTCGCCATGATGACCATGAGCAGCCTGAACATGGTTGAGGCAGGCGGGGTGGCCGCCACGCTGGGCATGATCGCACTGAAACTCTCCGTGGCCGGCCTGCTGCTGGCCGTCGCCATGCGTTACGTGCTGCCACGTCTGCTCGATCTGGTGGCTCGCTCGCAGGAACTGATGCTGCTGTTCGCCATCGCCTGGGGCGTGGCTCTGGCCACGCTGGGCGAGGCGATTGGGTTCAGCAAGGAAGTGGGGGCCTTTCTGGCCGGGTTCTCGCTCGCCACCTCACCCTACCGCGAGGCCATGAGCAGCCGCCTCAACCCGGTGCGCGATTTTCTGCTGCTGTTTTTCTTTATCGATCTGGGGGCGAAGCTGGAATTCCAGGCCTTCGAGGGGCAAATCCTGTCTGCCATGGTGCTCTCCGCCTTTGTATTGATCGGCAACCCCCTGATTGTCATGGCCATCATGGGCTACATGGGATATCGCAAACGCACCGGATTCATGGCCGGCCTCACGGTGGCGCAGATCTCCGAATTCTCCATCGTCTTCATCGCCATGGGGGTGACGCTGGGCCATGTCGGCGGCGATGCCCTTGGCTTGGTGACGCTGGTGGGACTGGTCACCATCAGCGTTTGCACCTACATGGTGTTAAACGGCCAGCCCTTGTACGAAAGGCTGAAGCCATGGCTCAGGGTGTTCGAGCGCAGGACGCCGTTCCGCGAAAGTGCGGCGGCGGGAGAAACCGAAACTGTTCCGGAGATCATCGTGTTCGGCCAGGGGCGTTACGGCGGACGGTTGATGCGGCGTCTGCACGAGCAGGATGTCGCCACGCTGGGCGTGGATTTTGACCCTGAAGCGGTGCGCCTCGCCCGCCGCCACGGCCTGGACGTGCGTTTTGGCGACGCCGAGGACGCGGAGCTGCCCGCCACCCTGCCACTGGGGCAGGCGCGCTGGGTGGTCAGCACCTTGCCCGATGCCAATATCAATCGCGCCCTCATCGCCGCGTTACGCGCGCATGGCTACACCGGCCGGGTAGCGGCTGCCGCGCACAATGAGGCGGATGCGGATGCTCTGAAGCAGGCCGGGGCTGAACAGGTATTCCATCCCTATTACGATGCTGCCGACTATGCGGCGGAGATGCTCGAAAACACCTTGCGGAGAAACCCGTCATGAAATCGATCGAAACCATCCTGGTTGCCACCGACTTTTCCCCTACTGCCAGTCGCGCCGAAGAACGCGCCGCGTTGCTGGCAGTTCAGCACAATGCCCGCCTCATCTTGCAGCACTGTCTTCCCGGTCAGGCGATGAAACGTCTGCATGATCGCCTGTTGCTGAGGGATACAAAAACAGAAGCGCAATTGCATGACTATTTCGAAGGCAAGTTGCGCCAGCAGGCGGAAGAACTGGCCGGGCGCTGGAAGATCGACGTCACTCCTTTACTGACAGTAGGGCAACCCCACCGCGAGATCACCCGCATCGAGCGGGAAAACGGTGCCGATCTGGTGGTGCTGGGCGCGATGGGCGAGCACCCGGCACGTGAATTTTTCCTGGGTTCCACCGCCGAGCGGGTGGTCCGTGAAGCCGCCACGCCAGTACTGGTGGTCAGGAATGAAGTACGCGAACCCTACTCGCGCGTGCTGGTCGCGCTCGACCTGTCGGTGCACGGCCCCACCGTGGCACAGCTTGCCTATGACATCATCCCGACCGCCCGACTCAGCCTGGTCCATGCCTTCGAGGTGCCGTTCGAGGGCAAGCTGCATTTTGCCGGTGTCTCCGAGGACGAGATCCATCGCTATCGCCAGGAGGAACGCCAGCGTGCATTGAGCACGCTGCAGGCGCTGGCGGCTGATTTGAAAACACAGCCGGATATCCGGGTGGAACACGGAATGCCGGAAGCCGTAATTCCTGTGCTGCTGCGCGAGGCAGCGGCGGAACTGGTGGTAGCGGGCAAGCACGGCAGTTCGGAAATCATCGATCTGCTACTGGGAAGCATGACCAAGCATCTGATGCGGGAGTCGGGCTGCGATGTACTGGTTGTGCCTCCGGCGTTGGAGAGCAAGGCATGACGTGGACCGAGGCTGGACGTTATGGGCTCATCGGATGCTCGACGCGGCTGGCGCTGTTCTGCACCGTGCTGCTAGCGGCTTATGCGGCTTTTGTGACGGCGACGCTGCCTTTTTGAGAATACGACACTTGATTTGATGGAGAACGATATGCCTGGAAAAAACAGCGACGATAAAGTCATCGGTTTTCTCAACCGGATCATCCGCCACGTCGCCATAGTGATCGCGGTGATCATGGTGATGGTAATTATCTGGGGCGTCGCCGACATTGTCTACGTGCTCTACCAGCGCCTGATGGCCCCCCCCTTCATGCTGCTGGAGATCAAGGACATCCTGGCCACCTTTGGCGCTTTCATGGCAGTGCTGATCGCCATAGAGATCTACCACAATATCCTTCTCTACACGGAGGATCACCGCAATCATCGCCTCGCTGTGGAAATCGTGCTGGGCACCGCGCTGATGGCGATATCCCGCAAGGTGATCGTGTTCGAATTCAGTGAGGTAGGCCCGGAATATCTTTACGGTTCGGCGGTGGTCATCCTCGCGTTGGTTATCGGCTACTACCTGATCGCGGTGCGTGGCGCCCCGCCTGCGCAGGACTCTCAAACTACGAGAGATGTCATGAAATGAAACCCTGGACTATCGTCGCCGACGCGACGTTGGCGCGCTTTGACACCACGCTAAAGGGGCTGACCGATGCCGAAGCGCGGCAGCGGCTGGAACGCCACAGCCGCAACCGTCTCCGGGAAAAACCGCCGCGCCCTGCCTGGATGAAATTTCTCGTCCAATTCAAGGATCTGCTGGTGATCGTGTTGCTCGGCGCCGCAGTGCTGGCCGGGGCGATCGGCGACATCAAGGACGCGGTGGTGATCCTGATCGTGGTGATGTTCAACACCTTCGTGCTGTTCCCGTGCATTGGGGGCCGGCACAGGGAATCTTCCACACCGTGGACTTGAGCCCACGCGAATGGATGATGGCCGTCGCCACCGCTGCCAGCGTGCTGGTGCTGGAAGAGGTACGCAAGTTGGTGGCGAGCAGCTTCTCGAAGAGGGACTGAGACCATGTTCTCGATCCACGGTATCACCGGCCAGACTTTCCCCGGCACACTAGAGTACTTGATCCAGGTGCCGGGTGTGACGCCTTTACCTCTGCACGAGGCGTCAGCAGGGAGGGCGAAGAAATCGGCATCAAAACCGTTGAATCCGGCCGCGAAGCAGCCACCCTATCTAGCTACTAGCCAGTTGCAGGCCGTCGCGGCCTACCGCCGCATGCTGCCCCATGAACTGGAGCGCGACCGGCTCTATCACGCGTGACAGGTGTTCACCAATGTCCCTTGTCGTTCCAGTCAGCAAGACGTTAAGAGTGGTATTGGCTGAGCGACCGATCGCTGACGAATCCTCCTGACCGTCTCCTGTGAAGGGAGGATGAGACGTTGGCTGGTACCGAATTCGTGTTTTCGACCGCATCAAACTGTGGTCGATTTCTGCCTGATGCGAGTGCTACCTCATAACGGACACTCGTACGCCAGACAGGCATACCACAACTGTCGGCTTAGGCCGAGGAGCAGAAGACCACGCCGATTTTACGACCGACCCCTTACTGACCTGCTCCGGACGCCCAGTAACGCATTTTTCCCACACCGCCAATGGCAGTACCTGACCGATTTTTATCTGACAGAGGCGACCTGTACTTTCACTGTTTTTCAGGCCAAGTCTGAGCCTTTACTCTCAAAAGCTTTTGGTGATTTCCGCTAGGACGCAAACTGGTGGGCACTCTTTGTCCAGCCATTTATAGCCCTTAACCAGTAAGCATTTCCCCTTCAGCCCTCCGTATTCCTTTGTGTTCGCGTCTATTCAAGCGAACAAGCCCTTTCGGGTAAGTCCCTTGCCCCTTATTGGGCTTTTATTTTTTGGGCAACCGATCATTTTATCCATTTCAGATTTTATTTTCAGCAATCAATCAAAAAAACATTCTATTGATTTCCGCTGGAAGCGGGATGAGCGCATCCCTAGCATTCGCCCCATGGTTTCCCTCTCCTCCCCTTGGGTTGTTCTCCTGACGGCCCTTTTTTATACCCAAGCCCACGCCTTCTGTTTTGATGAGGCGGGGGCGATGTACGGGGTCTCGCCGCTATTGCTGAAGGCTGTGGCCCAAGTTGAGTCGAATATGAGACCGCATGCGGTTAACAGCACTCACACAGCGAATACGCAGTCTCAGGACATTGGGCTGATGCAGATAAATACCCGGTGGCTGCGGAGGAACCCAATCAAGTCACTCGGATACACCGAGGCCCACCTCTACGATGCCTGTACCAGCGTCAAGCTGGGTGCCTGGGTTCTGGCGAACAACTTCACTCGATATGGCGCTTCGTGGGAAGCGGTCGGTGCCTACAACGCGGCATGCACGCGACTTAAAGGGAATGCGTGCCGCCGCGCACGAAATGGCTATGCCTGGAAAGTCTACCGGGCAATGAGGAAATCCTCATGAAATGCATGTTCACATTGCTTGCCCTGGTCTGGGCAGGTTCGTCGATGGGTGCCGACTGGCAGGTGACGCAATCCGATTCCGTTAGCGCTTATGTCATGTGTCATGAAGGCGATTGCCCCGTAAGGACGGCGAAGGTGCTTGACCTTCCTGTACCTGTCCCCATGCCCGCGAGGGAATCGGATAGCGCTGCTAAGCCGCTCGCTGTGAGCTCTTCTACTTCAGTTCGATTTGCGTTGGCATCGGCTCGGCTCAGTCAGACCGAGAAAGCCAAGCTCAAGGCTTTTCTCGAACGGCATCGTGACGCGGGACGTTTTCTGATTCTTGGCAGCACTGATCAGGTAGGCAAGAAGCGATTTAACGAAACCCTGGCTTACAAGCGCGGGATGGCGGTCGCGGTTTTTATGCGCGCCAACGGAATCCCGACTCAAAACATCAAAGTCGATTCGCGATGCTGCATAGAGCATCCGCCCAGCACGAACCCTGGCGCAAGACGTGCGGTGATCAGCATTAACGAATAGGGATGGGGAATGACAAAAAACACTACCGAACCGGGATACAAGGCAGTCCTCGTGCGCGAGGAAACCAAACTCAAGCTGCAGGCGCTTGGGAGAGCCCTTCCCAACAGGAACCTGTTCTTGGAAAGGCGGCTGGCCACAGCCGCCATTGAATACTGTCTGAACGATGGGACAGCGAGGCAAGCCATGCTGGATTTGGTGCGCCACATCGTGATGCGAGACCTTGAGACTGCTGAGACACCGGGACCATGAGACCCATCTTTCAATACACATGCTCAAGGAGAATCAAATGAAATTCATGAAAATGTTCAGCAAGAAACAAGTCGTTGTCGGCGGGCTTCTCTCCGCTCTGATGGTCAGCTCGGCATGGGCCACCACCGCCGGCGGTGGTGTGACCGGTACAGAATTCCAAGCCCTGTTCGACATGCTGGTGGGTTGGGCCGAAGGCTATCTGGGTAAAGCGCTGGCGATCGCCGCGTTCGTGGTCGGTGCGCTCATTGGCTTCGCCAAGTCCACCGCCATGCCGGCGCTGGTTGGCATCGTCTTCGCCATCGTGTTTGGCCTTGGCCCGACGATCATCAACGGCATGTTCGCCGCTGTGATTTAAGCGAAGCATCACCGGATTGAACAGCATGGCCAATCAAGATTCGCCAACGATCCCGACCCGCCTGGACGACCCTCCCAAGTTCATGTGGTGGGATTTCGATGTGGCCATGCTGTTCATGTCCTTCTTTGTATTCGGCCTCATTACGGGCTGGCTCGTGAGCTTCACGGTGTTCGGGTTGGTGATGGCCTGGCTTTACCGCAAAGCCAAATTCGGCCAGCACAGAGCTTATGGCATGCACCTGCTGTATTGGCATCTACCCGTCAGTCTGGGAATGAAGGCAACACCGCCTTCGAGCATACGAGAGTTAATCGGCTGATGAGAATAGACAAACTGAGCGGCCAAGTGGCCGTCACTCTCGGTGTGCGCAAATGGGCTGTGATGATATTCGCCCTGTCGCAGATCGCATTGCTCCTGATGTTGATCGCCTTCCTGACGCGAGGCGACACACATCGCGAAACACTGGTTCCACCGACGATCAACACAACATTCTGGGTCGAGGATGACAAGGTTTCCAAAGAATATCTGATCGAGATGGGCGTGTTTCTGGCCCAACTCTA
>JGI25317J35169_1000505_pt1 | contig 37248 bp, 41 predicted proteins | sample AutmiccommunBRH5_FD_35169 | JGI IMG/M metagenome (IMG submission 35169) | reverse complement strand
CGCGTGCGGCGATGCCCGGTAGTACCTCTTATGGGGGGCGGGTTCATCGCCGGCGGCTGCGGTAGACTCGTGATTTTCCGATCAGGAGCGCCGAATGCTCACCCATCTCGATTCCCAAGGCCGGGCCAGCATGGTCGACGTCACCGACAAGGCCGTGACCGCGCGTGAAGCCGTGGCCGAGGCCCGCGTGCGCATGCTGCCGCAGACCCTGCAAATGATCCAGCAGGGTGGTCATCCCAAGGGCGATGTCTTCGCCGTGGCGCGCATCGCCGGCATCCAGGCGGCAAAGAAGACCTACGAACTGATTCCGCTGTGTCATCCGCTGCTGCTCACCAGCATCAAGGTCGAGCTGCAGGCGGATGGTGAAGACTGCGTACTGATTCGCGCTGCCTGCAAGCTGGCCGGGCAGACTGGTGTCGAGATGGAAGCGTTGACCGCTGCCAGCGTCGCTGCGCTGACCATCTACGACATGTGCAAGGCCGTGGATCGCGGCATGGTCATCGAAGGCGTGCGCCTGCTGGAAAAACTCGGCGGCAAGAGCGGTCACTGGCAGGTGCCGGCATGATTACCGTCCAGTTCTTTGCCCGTTATCGCGAAACCCTGGGCACTGATGGCGAGCGCCTGCAGTGGGATGCTTCGCTCGCCAACGTGGATGACGTGCGCCAGCAGCTGCTTGCGCGGGGCGGTGTCTGGGAGGTGCTTGCCGAGCAGAACCTGATGTGTGCCCGTAATCAGGAACTCTGTGGTCTCGATGAGCCGATCACCGATGACGATGAAGTCGCTTTCTTTCCCACCGTGACCGGAGGCTGAGCATGGCGGTTCGTGTACAGACGGCAGCGTTCGATCCGGGGGCCGAACTCAATGCGCTGCATGCGGCCAACCTGGGGATTGGCGCGGTCGCCGGGTTCGTCGGTTACGTAAGGGATTTCAATGATGGGCAGGATGTCGCTGGAATGTTCCTCGAACATGCGCCGGGGATGACCGAAAAGGCACTGGAGAAAATCATTATCGAGGCGGAGCAGCGCTGGCCATTATTGCGGCTCGACGTGCTGCATCGCGTCGGGCCCCTGGAGCCAGGTGAGCCCATCGTCTTCGTCGGCGCGGCGAGCGCCCATCGCGACGCTGCCTTCGATGCATGTCGCTTCGTGATGGATTATCTGAAGACGCGGGCGCCGTTCTGGAAGAAGGAAACCACGCCGTCCGGGCCACGCTGGGTTGAGGGCCGCGCGAGTGATCAGGTCGCGGCTGGGCGTTGGAGCGAGAACGGCTGAGCCGTCAATAGAAGGTGATGTACATCTTGAAGGCCAGCGTCGAGAACATGGTGAGCACGCCCAGGCCAAGAAGGCCCACGCCCCAGTCCCGGTCCCGGTAGTTGAAACCTACGCAGAGCAGGATGAAGCCGATGACGATTAGCGACAGTAGCCAGTGCATGCTGTCCATCGATGTCTCCTCGAGTTCCGATCTAGCTATCACTCTAGCCGCTTGACCTCTGTTGAGGCCTGATTCAGGTCATTGATGGAGGAGGTGATTGACGGTCGCAGGGGCGCGGCGAATGCCGCGCCCAATAGGCTCAGCGCGAGTGAGGGACCGGGGCGAGCAGTTCCGCCGGCGGCATTTCGCACTGAATCTTGCGGCCAATCAGCGCTTCGATCGGCGGCAGGGCGAAGGAGTCGTCCTCGCCCGCGAAGCTGATCGACGTGCCGCTGGTGCCGGCACGGCCGGTGCGGCCGATGCGGTGCACGTAGTCATCCGGATCTTCCGGCAGCGTAAAGTTGATCACGTGGCTGATGCCGTCGACATGGATGCCTCGACCGGCGACATCGGTCGCCACCAGTACCCGAATCTTGCCCTCGCGGAAACCTTCCAGCGTGCGGATGCGCTTGTGCTGCGGCACGTCGCCGGACATCTGCGCGGCGCTGATGCCGTCCCGGGTCAGGCGTTCCTCGATGCGCCGCACTTCATCCTTGCGGTTGGCGAAGACCATCACTCGCGTCCAGTCATTCTGGGTGATCAGGTTGTACAGCAGCTTGTACTTGTCACTGCCGGCCACGGCGAATACGTGCTGTTCTACGGTGTCGCTGGCGACGTTTTCCGGTTCGATCTCGACGATGGCGGGATTGGTCGTCCACTGCTGCGCCAGGTTCATCACGTCATCGGTGAACGTGGCTGAGAACAGCAGGGTCTGGCGCTCGCTCTTGGGCGGCGTCTGCCGGATGATCTGGCGGACCTGCGGAATGAAGCCCATGTCGAGCATGCGATCGGCTTCATCCAGCACCATCACCTCGACCATGTCCAGATGCACCTCGCCGCGCTGGTTGAAATCCAGCAGGCGCCCGGGCGTGGCAACCAGGATGTCGCAGAATTTCGATTCCAGCAGCTTGAGCTGCTTGTCGAAGTCCATGCCGCCGACGAAGCTCATCACGTTCAGGTTGGTGTACTTGGTCAGGTCCAGCGCGTCATTGGCGATCTGCACCACGAGTTCACGGGTCGGCGCGATGATCAGTGCGCGCGGTTCGCCCATATAGCGGTCCCGCGGCGGTGGAGTGTCGAGCAGCTGTGTGATGGTGGAGATGAGAAACGCAGCCGTCTTGCCGGTGCCGGTCTGGGCGCGGCCAATGGCGTCTCTGCCGGCGAGGGTATAGCCGAGCACCTGGGCCTGGATCGGCGTGCAGTAGGGAAAACCCAGGTCATGAATTGCGTGCATCAGCTCGGGTGCGAGCTTGAAGTCGTGGAAGCGGGTCTTGCCTTCGGCCGCTTCGACCTCGAAGTCCTCCAGCTTCCACGCCGGAGCGGCGGGTTTTGGCGGCTTGCTGCTGCGTTGACGGCGCGGCTTTTCGGCGGCGCGCTCAGCGGGCTGCGGCTTGGGTTGAGTCTCAGGCGTCGTTGCTTGCTGCGGGGCGCTGTGTTGGCCCTCGTGGTCGGCGGCGAGCACGTCATCGGCTGCGCTGGCCCGTACATCCGGGGCCTTGCCAAAGATTTTCTTGAGTGCTTTGAGCACGGTCTTCTCGTCATTTATTAGGAAAGTGTCGCGCGCCAGTGTAATGCAAGACGCATGCATGGCGAAGCCTCGCGCACGGGAAGGCTTGACTTCCAGCGGGCGCACTCGCGCCTGGCGTATTGTTGTGTGATACCGCGCGGGCCTGGTCAGGGCCTTGGGGCATGGCCGTGCCTGATGCCAGGTTCAAGCGTGGCAGGATGCCGGCCGCGCTTGAACCTGCCAGGTGGCGGACGGTCAAGCGCGCCGCCCATCCTTCCTTTGATGAACAGGCAGCCGGAGCTGGTGCTCAGGAGGCGGCCTCTTCGCCAAGCAAAGGTGCGAGCCAGTTGCCGATGTCGCGGATTTCCTCCGGGAGCACCTCGTGGCTCATCGGGTACTCGCGCCAAGTGACATTGACGCCGGCGTCGTGCAGGCACTGATAGGCGGCACGGCCCATCGCAGGCGGCACTACATCATCGCGGCTGCCATGCAGGCATAGCGCCGGATAGCGCCGGACATCATCGGAAAGCTCGAGGCGCTCGGCAAATGTCGGGGCATAGGTGGACAGTGCGATGACGCCGCCCAGCGGGCCCTGCCAGCGCAGAAATGCCGTATGCAGCACCACCGCGCCGCCTTGGGAGAAGCCGGCGAGAAAGATGCGTGCCGGATCGATGCCCGCGTCACGCTGTGCTTCGATCAGACCGATGACCTGTTGCGCTGATGCCTCGAGTTGCTCGCGATCGATCGCGCGGGCTGGGCTCATGGCCAGGATGTCGTACCAGCTGGGCATGCTCCAGCCACCGTTGATGGTTACCGGACGCGTCGGTGCCTGCGGCAGAACGAAGCGAGTGCTATGAAGCTTCTGCTGCAGCGCTTCGGCCACAGGTAGGAAGTCATAGCGATCAGCGCCCAGGCCATGCAGCCAGATGATGCAGGCATCGGCAATGCCATTGGGTTCGAGGATCAACGGTTCGCTCATAGATCGGCTCCAGTTGGGGGCAAGTTGCCTCGTCTTGGGGCATTACGTGCCACCGGCGAGGGAGTGGCGCGAGGTTACCCGCTCGCGCACTTCGATAGAACCCGCAACCTGGCGTATCCAGCTCATTGCCGGATGAGCTGGTACGCGCCTTGCTAAGTTCAGTTCGACTCAGAAGGGAACGGCTCGCATGAGCGAGTCGAGGTAATGGCACAAAGAACATTGCCGATCATCCACGGACGACTAGACTCAGGTCAGGCTGCGCCGCTTCGCTGCTGCCGGTTACGCATCGAGGGGCAACAGGCCCGAACCCGAGAATAAGAAAGCAAACTGGAGGTTTCGATGATTAGGGTGAAATCCACACTGGCTGCGCTGGGTGCAGCGTCACTGCTGGGAATCAGCGGGCTGGCGCAAGCGGGGGCGACCCTCGATGCAGTGCAGAAGAAAGGATTCGTGCAGTGCGGCATCAGTGATGGCCTTCCGGGCTTTTCCTACGCCGATGCAAAGGGGCAATACCTGGGGATCGACGTGGATGTCTGTCGCGCGGTGGCCGCGGCCGTGTTCGGTGACGCCAGTAAGGTCAAGTACAGTCCGTTGACCGCCAAGGAGCGCTTCACCGCGCTGCAATCCGGTGAAGTGGACATGCTGTCGCGCAACACCACCTGGACCAGCTCGCGTGATGCGGCGATGGGCCTGAATTTCACCGGCGTGACCTATTACGACGGTCAAGGCTTTCTGGTGAACAAGGAGCTGGGTGTCAAAAGTGCCAAGGAGCTGGATGGCGCGACTGTCTGCATTCAGGCAGGCACGACTACCGAACTCAATCTCTCCGATTATTTCCGCGCCAACAACCTGAAGTACACCCCCATCACCTACGACACCTCGGACGAAAGCGCCAAGTCACTGGAGTCGGGCCGTTGCGACGTGCTCACTTCCGACCAGTCGCAGCTCTACGCCCAGCGCATCAAGCTGGCAAAGCCTGATGACTACGTAGTGCTACCCGAAGTGATATCCAAGGAGCCCCTCGGCCCGGCGGTCCGCCAAGGCGATGAGGAATGGTTCGATATCGTGCGTTGGACCCTGTTCGCCATGCTCAACGCCGAGGAATTGGGCATCACTTCGGCAAACGTCGAAGAAAAGGCCAAGAGCACCAAGAACCCTGACGTCGCCCGCCTGCTGGGTGTGGAGGGGGAATATGGCAAGGATCTGAAGCTGCCGAAGGACTGGGCGGTGCAGATCGTCAAGCAAGTCGGTAACTATGGCGAGATCTTCGATCGAAACGTCGGCGCCGGCAGCGAGCTGAAGATCGAACGTGGCCTCAATGCCCTGTGGAACAACGGCGGCGTGCAGTACGCCCCGCCGGTACGTTGACCAAGCGGGGCCGGCTATACCGGCCCCGTTTTCCAAAGGGAGAAGTGCCGTCGGCGCGCACAACGCGCCGGCGGTGCGGTATGAGGACATTCGATGCGAACCATCGACAATCCTAGGCCGGCTGGCGGGTCGCTATTGACCGACCCTCGGGCACGCGCCTGGCTGTTTCAGATTCTGGCTGTAATCACCGTCGTAGCATTCGGCTGGTACCTTTTTCACAATACCCAGACCAACCTTGCCCATCGCGGCATTACCTCCGGCTTTGGTTTCCTTGAGAACGCCGCCGGCTTCGGCATATCCCAGCACCTGATCGATTACAGCGAGAGCGACACTTACGGTCGCGTCTTCTGGGTCGGGCTGCTCAATACGCTGTTGGTCAGCGTCATCGGGATATTTCTCGCAACGGTGATGGGGTTCATCCTCGGCGTGGGACGCCTCTCGAGCAACTGGCTGATCCGTCAATTGGCGACGCTCTACATCGAGATATTCCGCAATATCCCGCCGTTGCTGCTGATCTTCTTCGTCTACTTCGCTGTGATCAGCCCGTTGCCTGGGCCGCGCAACAGCCTGAGCCTATGGGATGCGGTGTTCGTCAACAACCGTGGCGTGCAGATGCCGGCACCCAGCGCCGCCGATGGCTTCTGGTCATTCTGGCTGGCGTTGCTCGTGGCGCTGGTCGCGGTAGTCCTGCTCAACCGCTGGGCTCGGGCGCGGCGGCATGCCACCGGGCAGATGTTTCCGGTGTTCTGGACCAGCCTTGGGTTGTTTCTTGCGATCCCGTGGCTGATGACCTTCATTGCAGGCGTACCTTTCACCTGGGAAGTGCCGGAGTTGCAGCGCTTCAACATTCGCGGTGGTTGGGTGGTGATCCCGGAGCTGGTTTCGATCGTGGTGGCGTTGTCGGTGTATACCGCGGCGTTCATCGGCGAAACCGTGCGTTCAGGCATTCAGTCGGTCAGCNATGGCCAGACCGAAGCCGCCGCTTCGCTTGGGTTNCGNCCNGGCCAGGTATTGCGGCTGGTNATCGTGCCGCAAGCGTTGCGGGTGATCGTGCCGCCGCTGACCAGCCAATACCTGAACCTNGCAAAGAACTCGTCGCTCGCTGCTGCTATCGGTTATCCGGACATGGTGTCGCTGTTCGCCGGCACGGTGCTCAATCAGACCGGGCAGGCNATCGAAACCATGGCCATCACCATGAGTGTCTATCTGGCCATCAGCATCAGCATCTCGCTGCTGATGAACTGGTACAACAAGCGCATTGCGCTGATCGAGCGGTGAGCGCATGACCATCCATACCTTCAAGCCCGACCTGCCGCCGCCAACGATCAGCATCGGTGCGCTCGGCTGGCTACGGGCCAATCTGTTTTCCAGCTGGATCAATACCCTGCTGACGCTGGTAGGGCTATACCTGCTCTGGCTGATTGTGCCGCCGGTACTCGAATGGGCCATCTTCAAGGCCGACTGGACCGGTGAAACCCGCGCCGACTGCAGCCGCGAAGGCGCCTGCTGGGTGTTCATTCAGACCCGGTTCGGCCAGTTCATGTACGGCTTCTATCCGACGGAGCTGCGCTGGCGAGTCGATGCGGCAGCCTGGCTGGCGATCATCGGTGCGGCGCCGCTGTTCCTGCGGCAGATGCCACACAAGTTGCGCTACGGGCTGGGCTATCTGCTGGTTTACCCGCTGCTGGCCTACTGGCTGCTGCATGGTGGCTTTCTCGGCCTGCAGACGGTGCCTACCAGTCAGTGGGGCGGGCTCATGCTGACCGTAGTGATCGCTGCCGTGGGCATTGCCGGTGCTTTGCCGCTGGGCATTCTGCTGGCATTGGGGCGGCGCTCGGACATGCCGGCTATTCGCGTGCTCTGCGTGACCTTCATCGAGTTCTGGCGCGGCGTGCCGTTGATCACCGTGCTGTTCATGTCCTCGGTGATGCTGCCGCTGTTCCTGCCCGAAGGCATGAGCCTCGACAAGCTCTGCGGGCAATGCTGATGGTGGTGTTCTTCGAGGCCGCCTACATCGCCGAGGTGGTACGTGGCGGTCTGCAGGCGATCCCCAAGGGGCAGTACGAGGCTGCGGCGGCCATGGGCCTGGGCTACTGGCGCAGCACGCTGCTGGTGATCCTGCCGCAGGCGCTGAAGCTGGTAATCCCAGGCATCGTCAACACCTTCATTGCCCTGTTCAAGGACACCAGCCTGGTGATCATCATCGGCCTGTTCGACTTCCTCAACAGCATCAAGCGCGCCACCGCGGACCCGGCCTGGCTAGGCATGTCCACCGAGGGTTACGTGTTCGCCGCGCTGGTGTACTGGATGTTCTGTTTCGGCATGTCCCGCTATTCGATGCGCCTGGAGCGCAAGCTGGACACCGGCCACAAGCATTAGGAGTGATATATGAGTGATTCAAACGCGCAGGCCGAGCAGAGCAGCGAGCCGGTCATCCGCATGCAGGGCGTGCACAAATGGTTCGGCCAGTTCCATGTACTCAAGGACATCAACCTCTCCGTGCGCCAAGGCGAGCGCATCGTGCTGTGCGGGCCTTCCGGCTCTGGCAAGTCCACCACCATTCGCTGCCTCAATCGCCTGGAGGAACACCAGCAGGGGCGCATCGTCATCAACGGCGTGGAGCTGACCAGCGACCTCAAGCAGATCGAGGCGATCCGCAGCGAAGTCGGCATGGTGTTCCAGCACTTCAACCTGTTCCCGCACCTGACCGTGTTGCAGAACTGCACCCTGGCGCCGATGTGGGTGCGCAAGCTGCCGCGACGGCAGGCCGAGGAAATCGCCATGCATTATCTGGAGCGCGTGCGCATCCCGGAGCAGGCCAACAAGTTTCCCGGCCAGCTCTCCGGCGGTCAGCAGCAGCGCGTGGCGATCGCCCGTGCGCTGTGCATGAAGCCGAAGATCATGCTGTTCGATGAGCCGACTTCGGCCCTCGACCCGGAAATGGTGAAGGAGGTGCTCGACACCATGGTCAGCCTCGCCGAAAGCGGCATGACCATGCTCTGCGTGACCCATGAGATGGGCTTCGCCCGCACCGTGGCGGATCGGGTGATCTTCATGGACAAGGGCGAGATCGTCGAACAGGCCGAGCCAGAGGTGTTCTTCACAAACCCGGTCAACGACAGGACCAAGCTGTTCCTCAGCCAGATCCTGCACTGATCCAAGCCGGGCCTGGCGTGCCGTCGGAACACGCGGCGCCTGGCTGTGTTCAGCCTTAGCCTCGGCCGCCGTCATGGGCTAGAATACGCGCCCCGACTGCTCCCCCCTCCGAGGCTGTTCCGACGATGTTGATCCTGCGCGGCGCTCCCGCTCTTTCCGCCTTCCGTCATGGCAAGCTCCTGGCACAACTGACCGATAAGGTCCCCGCCGTCAGCGGGCTGTATGCCGAGTTCGCCCATTTCGCCGAGGTTTCCGGCACGCTCGGCGCGGATGAGCAGAACGTACTGACCCGCCTGCTGAAGTACGGCCCCAGTGTGCCGGTGCAGGAACCTGCCGGGCGGCTGTTCCTCGTGGTGCCTCGCTTCGGCACCATTTCGCCGTGGTCGAGCAAGGCCAGCGATATCGCCCACAACTGCGGGCTGGAGAAGGTCCAGCGGCTGGAGCGGGGTATCGCCTATTACGTGCAGGGCGAGTTTTCCGATAGCGATGCACAGCTGATTGCCGCAGCGCTTCACGACCGCATGACGCAAATGGTGCTCGATCGTTTCGAAGCAGCCGCCAACCTGTTCAGCCATGCCGAGCCCAAGCCGCTGACTGCCGTGGACATCCTCGGTGGCGGTCGCGCCGCGCTGGAAAAGGCCAACACCGACCTGGGCCTGGCCCTGGCCGAAGACGAAATCGATTATCTGGTCAGTGCCTTCCAGGGCCTCAAGCGCAACCCGCACGACATCGAACTGATGATGTTCGCGCAGGCCAACTCCGAGCACTGCCGCCACAAGATCTTCAACGCCAGCTGGGATATCGACGGCGAGAGCCAGGACAAGTCGCTGTTCGGCATGATCAAGAACACCTACCAGATGCACAGCGAGAACGTGCTGTCCGCTTACAAGGACAACGCGTCGGTCATCGTNGGCCACACCGCAGGGCGTTTCTTCCCCAATCCTGAAACCCGNCAGTACGGCGCGGTGCAGGAGCCGGTGCACATCCTGATGAAGGTGGAAACCCACAACCACCCGACNGCGATCTCGCCNTTCTCNGGTGCTTCCACCGGCTCCGGCGGCGAGATCCGCGACGAGGGCGCCACCGGCCGCGGCGCCAAGCCAAAGGCCGGTCTGACCGGTTTCACCGTCTCCAACCTGAACATCCCCGGCTTCGAGCAGCCGTGGGAACAGGCCTACGGCAAGCCGGAACGCATCGTCACGCCGCTGGACATCATGATTGAAGGCCCTCTGGGCGGCGCCGCGTTCAACAACGAGTTCGGCCGCCCGGCGCTGACTGGTTACTTCCGTACCTTCGAGCAGTCGATCAACACGCCGCGCGGCGACGAGGTGCGTGGTTATCACAAGCCGATCATGCTCGCTGGCGGCATGGGCAATATCCGTGAAGATCACGTGCAGAAGGCCGAGATCACCGTTGGCGCCAAGCTGATCGTGCTCGGCGGCCCGGCCATGCTGATCGGCCTGGGCGGCGGCGCCGCCTCCTCGGTCGCGACCGGTGCCAGCTCGGCCGATCTTGATTTCGCCTCGGTACAGCGCGAGAACCCGGAAATGGAACGCCGCTGCCAGGAGGTCATCGACCGCTGCTGGCAGCTGGGCGACCAGAACCCCATCGCCTTCATCCATGACGTCGGTGCCGGTGGCATTTCCAATGCCTTCCCGGAGCTGGTCAACGACGGTGGCCGCGGTGGCCGCTTCGAACTTCGCAACGTGCCTAACGACGAGCCGGGCATGGCCCCGCACGAGATCTGGAGCAACGAGTCCCAGGAGCGTTACGTGCTGGCCGTCAGTGCCGCCGATTTCGAGCGTTTCCAGGCTATCTGCGAACGTGAGCGCTGCCCGTTCGCGGTTGTCGGCGAGGCGACCGAAGAGCCACAACTGACCGTCACCGACAGCCATTTCGGCAACACCCCGGTGGACATGCCGCTCGAAGTGCTACTCGGCAAGCCGCCGCGCATGCACCGCAGCGCCAGCCGCGAAGCGGAGCTGGGCGATGACTTCGATGCGGCTACTGTCGATCTGAACGAGGCGGTCACCCGGGTGCTGCGCCACCCAGCGGTCGCCAGCAAGAGCTTCCTGATCACCATCGGCGACCGCAGCATCACCGGCCAGGTAGCGCGCGATCAGATGGTCGGCCCTTGGCAGGTGCCGGTCGCCGACTGCGCCGTCACGGCTACCAGCTACGACGTTTACACCGGCGAAGCCATGGCAATGGGCGAGCGTACGCCGCTGGCACTGCTGGATGCCCCGGCGTCGGGCCGCATGGCCATCGGCGAAACGCTGACCAACCTGGCAGCGGCACGCATCGAGAAGATCTCCGACATCAAGTTGTCCGCCAACTGGATGGCCGCCGCCGGCCACCCCGGCGAAGACGCGCGGCTGTACGACACCGTGCGAGCCGTCGGCATGGAGCTGTGCCCGCAGCTGGGCCTGACCATTCCGGTGGGCAAGGACTCGATGTCAATGAAGACCCGTTGGTCGGAGGAGGGCGCCGAGAAAAGCGTGACCTCGCCGATGTCGCTGATCGTTTCCGGCTTCGCCCCGGTCACTGATATCCGCCAGACCCTGACCCCGCAGCTGCGCCTGGACAAGGGCGCAACGGACCTGATCCTGATCGATCTGGGACGCGGCCAGAACCGCATGGGTGCTTCGATTCTTGCGCAGGTGTACGGTCAGCTTGGTCGCCAGGCACCCGACGTCGATGATGCCGAAGACCTGCAGGCGTTCTTCGCCGTGGTTCAGGGGCTGAACGCCGACGGTCTGCTACTGGCCTACCACGACCGTTCCGACGGTGGTCTGCTGACCACTGTGCTGGAAATGGCGTTTGCCGGTCACTGTGGCCTGAGTCTGAATCTCGATGGCCTGCTGGAGAGTGCCGCAGATGTCGCACCGATGCTCTTCAACGAGGAGCTTGGTGCGGTGATTCAGGTGCGTCAGGACGACACCGAGATCGTGCTGGCACAGTTCAGCGCAGCCGGTCTGGGTGACTGTGTCGCGGTCATCGGTCAGCCGGTCAACAATGGCCATGTGTCGATCAAGCACGGCGAGAACGAAGTCTTCGCCGGTGAGCGCCGCCTGCTGCAGCGCCAGTGGGCAGAAACCAGCTATCAGATCCAGCGTCTGCGCGATAACGCCGAGTGCGCCGATCAGGAGTTCGACGCGCTGCTCGAAGAGGACAACCTGGGTCTCAGTGCCAAGCTCAGCTTCGACGTGAACGAGGACATCGCTGCGCCCTACATCAAGCGTGGCATTCGTCCGCAGATTGCGGTGCTGCGCGAGCAGGGCGTCAACGGCCAGGTAGAGATGGCGGCGGCGTTCGACCGTGCCGGTTTGCCGCGGTCGACGTGCACATGAGTGACATCCTTTCCGGTCGTGTCAGCCTTGAGGAGTTCAAGGGCCTGGTCGCCTGCGGTGGCTTCTCCTACGGCGACGTGCTCGGCGCCGGTGAAGGCTGGGCCAAGTCGATCCTGTTCAATGCGCGTGCACGGGATGGCTTCCAGGCCTTCTTCGAGCGCAAGGACAGCTTCGCTCTCGGCGTGTGCAATGGTTGCCAGATGATGAGCAACCTGCACGAGCTGATCCCGGGCACCGAGAACTGGCCGCACTTCGTGCGTAACCGCTCGGAGCAGTTTGAAGCGCGGGTGGCGATGGTTCAGATTCAGGATTCGCCATCGATCTTCCTGCAGGGCATGGCCGGCTCCCGTCTGCCGATCGCCATCGCCCACGGCGAAGGCCATGCGGAGTTCGAGAGCGAAGAGGCCATGCTGCAGGCAGATCTTTCCGGCACCGTGGCGCTGCGCTTCGTGGATAACCACGGCAAGGTCACCGAGCGTTACCCGGCCAACCCGAACGGCTCGCCGCGCGGTATCACCGGTCTCAGCAGTCGCGATGGCCGCGTGACCATCATGATGCCGCACCCGGAGCGGGTGTTCCGCGCCGTGACCAACTCCTGGCGCCCTGACGAGTGGCAGGAAGACGGCGGCTGGATGCGCATGTTCCGCAATGCGCGGGTCTGGGTCGACTGACCGACCGGGTCAATCTGGCCATTCCCCGAGGAGCCCGTCGATAGCATATCGGCGGGCTTTTTCATTTGTGACAAAGGTCTATGAACCGGCAGCGCAAAGCGTCGTCTGAGCTATGACGCGCCGCACTATTCGGTGCGCACACGGATGGCAGAATGCCAGTTCGCTCGGCCGGTGGAGGTCGGGCTCATCTGCACGGAGAGGTCGATGTACAAGCTGTGTTTCTATGTTCCAGACAGTCATCTGGAAGCGGTCAAGAAAGCAGTGTTCGCCGCCGGCGCTGGCCGCATAGGCGCATATGACAGTTGCTGCTGGCAGGTGCTGGGGCAGGGGCAGTACCGCCCGTTGGAGGGTAGCCAGCCTTTTATCGGGCAAACCGGGCAGGTGCAGCACGTTCCCGAGTGGAAGGTCGAATTGGTTGTGGCGGACGAGCTGATTCACGACAGCGTGAAGGCAATGAAGAAGGCCCATCCGTATGAAACGCCTGCGTTCGACGTCTGGCGTTTGTCCGACATGCAGTTCTAGCCTAACGGGTCGGGGCAGTCCTGGCGGTTGCGGCGCCCCGGCATTGATTCCTGGCGTTACGGGCGAATCTCGATCAGCGTGCCATCCTTCACCAGCGCCCAGATCTCGCGCATGTCGCTGTTGCTCAGCGCGATGCAGCCCTCGGTCCAGTCCAGGGTGTGGAAGAACCACTCCGGATACTCCTCATCCAGTGGCGTGCCGTGCAGCATGATCATGCTTCCAGGCGCTACGCCTTCCTGCTGTGCGCGGGCCAGGTCACGCGCGTTGGGGTAGGAGATGTGCATCGACAGGTTGTACTTGTCGCTGGTCTTGCGCCAGTCGATCCAGTAGAAGCCTTCCGGCGTGCGCTTGTCGCCTTCGCGCAGCTTTGCGCCGTCGGGTTGTTTGCCCAGCGAAACGCGATAGCTCTTGAGTGTCTGGCCAGCGCTGACCAGATGGAGTTTGCGTTCCGACTTGATTACCAGCACTTTGTCGATGGGTGAACCGCCCAGGCTGGGCGTCGCATTGGCGTGGGAGAACGCGGTAAAGGTGAGGCAGAGCAGGGCGAGCAGCCAGCGCATCGAGGCTTTCCTTCGAACTTCATCAGACCTGTATGTGCCAGCCGGTCCGGCAGACACTTCAGTCTGCGCGGGCGTGGCCCTGCTGGCGGTTGCGATAGCTTGTCACGGCCTCGTTGCGCACCGGGAAGGTCTGCTGCACCCGGTCGGCGAAGAAGCATTCTAGGGTACGGCCGATGGTCGGAAAAGCCAGCTCGGACCAAGGGATGTCTTGCTGATGAAAGAGCTTCACTTCCAGGCTTTCGTCTCCGGCACAGAAGTCCAGATCGACGAGCTCAGCGCGGAAGAACATGTAGACCTGATTGATATGTGGCAGGTCGAACAGGGTATACAGCTGCAGGTCACGCACTCTGGCGCAGGCCTCTTCGAGTGTTTCGCGCTCTGCGGCCTGCTGCATGGTTTCGCCGTTCTCCATGAAGCCGGCCGGCAGGGTCCAATAGCCCCGGCGNGGTTCGATNGCACGNCGACAGAGCAGCACGCGATCATCCCAGACGGGTACGCAGCCGGCGACGATNCTCGGGTTCTGATAGTGCACCGTTTGGCAGCTGTCGCAGACGAAGCGCGGCCGGTTGTCGCCGTCCGGTACGCGGACCAGCACCGGATCGCCGCACTGGTTGCAGTATTTCATGGGGGCCTTCCTGATTGCTCCGGGAAATATTGGGCTGTTCACACGGATTCGGCAAGGCAGCCTCTGCGCCGTTCGGGGTGGCTCTGACCCGTCTGGTTCGCAGTTGTAACATCGATATCGCTTCGAGGCGTTGGAGCTTCTCGTTTGGCGCTCTCCGGGCCTTGGGCGGCTCCGCCTTTCATGCCATGATGCCGATCAAAGACGAAACGAGAAAATACATGCTGGACACAATACTCCACCGGGTGCGCGCTCATTCCCCGCATCTTCTGGAGCCGGAAGGCCGCCTGCCCGAGGCGGCCGTGTTGATGCCAATCACCCGCAGCGAGTCGCCGGAGCTGGTGCTGACGCTCCGCGCNGCCGGTCTTTCCACCCATGGTGGAGAAGTGGCGTTCCCCGGCGGTCGACGCGATCCGGAAGACCGCGATCTACTGCACACCGCGCTGCGTGAGGCCGAGGAAGAGGTAGGCCTGGCGCCAGGCATGGTCGAGGTCGTCGGCCCGCTCAGCAGCCTGGTGTCGGTGCATGGCATCCACGTCACGCCTTATGTCGGTCTGGTTCCGGACTATGTCGAGTACCGCGCCAACGATGCCGAAATCGCCTCCGTGTTTTCTGTGCCGCTGGAATTCTTCTGCGAGGATCCGCGCGAGGTCACGCACCGCATCGATTACCAGGGACAGAGCTGGTACATCCCGTCCTACCGCTATGGCGAATACCAGATTTGGGGCCTGACCGCGATCATGATCGTCGAGCTGGTCAATGTCATATACGACGCCGGCATCGAAATGCGCCGCGCGCCTGCCGCATTCATCGATCTGTCCGGGCGGCGCGAGCCCTGAGCTGCACCGTCGCAGGGTCGAGCGGCATTCCTGTGGCCTGAGTACAACTGACAAGAAGAGGTGTGTCGTGAAATACCGTCTGGGAGAGTCGCGGGTCGAAGCGCATCCGCAAAGCTGGGTAGCCCCCAATGCCACGCTGGTCGGCAAGATCAGGCTGGATGCTGGTGCAAGCGTCTGGTTTGGCGCCGTTCTGCGTGGTGACAACGAGTTGATCCACATCGGTGAGAACAGCAACGTGCAAGACGGCAGCGTGATGCACACCGATATGGGGCATCCGTTGACCCTGGGTACCGGCGTCACGGTTGGCCACAACGCCATGTTGCACGGTTGCACGGTCGGTGATTACAGCCTGATCGGCATCAATGCGGTGGTGCTCAACGGCGCGAAGATCGGCAAGCACTGCATCATTGGCGCCAACACCCTGATTGCCGAGGGCAAGGAAATTCCCGATGGCTCACTGGTGGTCGGCTCGCCGGGCAAAGTGGTGCGTGAGCTGAGCGATGAGCAGAAGAAGATGCTCGAAGCCAGCGCCGCTCACTACGTGCATAACGCTCAGCGGTACGCGCGTGAGCTGGAGCGCGATGAGTGAACACGCAGGAAAAGCCGGTCGCCTCGCCCTGCGTCAGTCTCTGCGCTCTGGATGAGGATGACCTGTGCGTCGGTTGCCAGCGAAGCGCGGATGAGATCCGGCGCTGGGGTTTGATGAGCAACGAGGAGCGGCGCGAGGTGCTTCAACGCTGCAGCGAGCGACTTCGCCTCAGTGGCCAGCTCATGTAGGCGCGTGCCGGGTTCGTTTGTATTTCCAGAGTCGCGAGGATTCCATGCCAAGAATAGGTACACCATTGTCTTCCAGCGCTACGCGCGTCCTGCTCTGTGGCTGCGGCGAGCTTGGCAAGGAGCTGGTTATTGAGCTGCAGCGGCTTGGCGTGGAAGTCATAGCGGTCGACCGCTACGCCAATGCACCAGCCATGCAGGTTGCGCACCGCAGCCACGTGGTCGACATGCTCGACGGTGCTGCGCTGCGAGCGGTGATCGAGCAGGAGCGACCGCATTACATCGTGCCGGAGATCGAGGCCATCGCCACCGCTACCCTGGTCGAGCTGGAGGGCGAAGGCTACACCGTGATACCCACGGCCCGGGCCGCGCAGCTGACGATGAATCGCGAAGGCATTCGCCGCCTGGCCGCAGAGGAGTTGGGCTTGCCGACTTCACCCTATCGCTTCGCGGATTCGCTGGAAGAGTGCCGCTCGGCGGCGATGGCGCTGGGCTTTCCCTGTCTGGTCAAGCCGGTGATGAGCTCGTCCGGCAAGGGGCAGTCGGTGTTGCGCAGCGAAGCCGATATCGATGCCGCCTGGGATTATGCGCAGGCCGGTGGTCGCGCAGGTCGCGGGCGAGTCATCGTCGAAGGCTTTATCGACTTCGATTACGAAATCACCTTGCTGACGGTGCGCCACACGGGTGGCACGAGCTTCTGCGAGCCGGTCGGCCATCGCCAGGAGAGGGGCGACTATCAGGAGTCGTGGCAGCCGCAGCCGATGGCGCCGGCGGCGATGGCCGAGGCGAAGCGCATCGCACTGGCGGTCACTGAGGCGCTTGGTGGGCGGGGCATCTTTGGCGTCGAGTTGTTCGTCAAAGGCGATCAGGTCTGGTTCTGCGAAATCTCCCCGCGTCCTCACGATACCGGCCTTGTGACACTGGTTTCGCAGGACCTGTCCGAGTTCGCGCTGCATGCGCGGGCCATTCTCGGCCTGCCGATTCCGAGCATCCGCCAGATGGGCTCGGCGGCTTCAGCGGTGATTCTGGTAGAAGGTGAATCCACCGAAGTGAGCTTCGGCAATCTCGCTGCTGCGCTTGCAGAACCGGATACCGCGCTGCGTCTGTTCGGCAAGCCCGGTGTAAGCGGCCAACGGCGCATGGGGGTCGCGCTGGCGCGGGACGTATCCATCGATGCGGCGAGAGAAAAGGCGTTGCGTGCAGCTGCTGCGGTGAAAGTGGAGCTGTGAGGCTGGCGGGCCGGCTTGCTGCCGCCCCGATTACTCGGGTTGCTGCTCGTCCGAGGATGTGTCGTCGATGGTCCAGGCGCGTACGCTTTTCACGCGGTTATCGGCCGCTTGCAGGATTTCCAGCCGGTAGTTGCCGATCTGCAAGCAGATGCCGCTATCCGGCATGTGCTCAAGGGCCTCGGTGATGAGGCCGTTGAGCGTCTTGGGGCCGTCGCAAGGCAACTTCCACCCGAGGGCCCGGTTTACCTCACGAATGTAGGCGGCGCCATCGATCACCAGCGTGCCGTCGTCCTGCGGGTGAATATCCGGGCTGCGCAGTACGTCCTGATTGCTGAACTCGCCGACGATCTCTTCGAGGATGTCCTCAAGCGTGACGATGCCGCGGACGTCGCCGTATTCGTCGACCACGATGCCGATCCGTCGCTTCTGCTTCTGGAAGTTCAGCAGCTGGGTGGAAAGCGGAGTATTTTCCGGTACGAAATAGGGTTCGTTACAGGCTTCGAGCAGGCTTTCCTTGGTTAGCTGGTCATGACTGAGCAGGCGGGCAATCTGTCGCATATGGACGATGCCCTCGATCTGGTTGATGTCGTTGCGAAACACCGGCAGGCGAGTATGTGGCGTGGTGCGCAGCTGACCGATGATCGATTCCAGATCGTCATCGAGATCGATCCCGGTAACCTCGTTGCGCGGAATCATGATGTCGTCGACAGTGACCCGCTCCAGGTCGAGAATGCCGAGCAGCATGCTCTGGCGATTCAGCGGCAGGTCGGTGCCGGATTCGCGTACGACGCTGCGTAGCTCCTCGGTGGACAGGCTGTCGTTGCCCTTGTTGGACAGGTCGACGCCAAGCAGCTTGAGCAGTCCGTTGCTTACCCAGCCGAGCATGGCAACCAGAGGATAAAGCACCTTCTGCAGCAGCTTCAGCGGCAGGCTGACCGGGTAGGCGACAATCTCCGGGCGTAGTGCGGCCAGGGTTTTCGGCGTGATTTCGCCGAAGATCAGCAAGATGATGGTCAGGCCGATGGTGGCAATCGCGATCCCTGCTTCGCCCCATAGCTGCATCGCGAGCACGGTTGCAATGGATGAGGCCAGGATGTTGACGAAGTTGTTGCCAACCAGAATGGTGCCCAGCAGGCGGTCAGGATGGGCCAGCAGTTCGCTGGCGCGCTGCGCGCCTCGATGCCCTTCCTTGGCCTGATGCCTGAGGCGGTAGCGGTTGAGGCTGAGCATGCCGGTTTCGGAACTGGAGAAGAACGCCGAGCACAGCAGCAGAAAGACCAGCAGTCCGACCAGAAAGCCGGGGTGTAGATTTTCCACGGGTTAGCCTGTTTGCGTCAGATGTGCAGGATGAATTCGCGGACGAGCTTGCTGCCGAAATACGCCAGCATCAGCAGGCAGAAACCGACCAGTGTCCAGCGGATGGCCTTGTAGCCGCGCCAGCCAAGCTGGTGGCGCCCCCACAGCAGCAGGCCGAAGACGATCCAGGCAACCACCGAAAGGAGTGTCTTGTGGACCAGGTGCTGCGCAAAAAGGTCATCAAGAAACAGCCAGCCGGAAAGCAGTGAGGCGGACAGAAGCAGCCAACCTGCCCAGAGAAAGCCGAACAACAGGCTTTCCATCGTCTGCAGAGGCGGGAAGTTGCGGATCAGGCCCGAGGGATGCTTGTGCTTGAGGTGATGATCCTGCAGCAGCAGCAACAAGGCCTGGAAGACCGCAATGGTCAGCATGCCGTAGGCCAGGATCGACAGCAGGATATGCGCGAGTATGCCCGGCTCCTCGGCAATCGCAGGTGCAGTGCCGGATGGGGCGAACTGGGCGAAGAGTACCGTCAGGCAGCCCAGTGGAAAGAGCAGCAGCAGCAGGTTTTCCACTGGCATCCGATGCAGCGCCAGTAGTATCAGCAGGATGACAGCAGCGGCAATCAGGCTTGAGGCGGTGAAGAAGTCCAAGTGCAGGCCGCTTGGTGATATCAGCTGGATGAAAAGGCTGATCCCATGGGCAAGCAGAGCGAGCAGTCCGACTGTCAGCAGCAGACGTCTGTCCGGCACGGCGCGTTGTGCCAGACGCAAACTTTGATAACCCGTGGCGCCGGCATACAGAGCCGCGGCGGCAAGGCTGGGTAGCAGAGGGTGCATAAGTTCCGGTAACGGGCTCGAAAGGTCGTGAGTGTGGCACAAAGACCCGAGGCGCAAAAGCGGTGGCCGGGTTACGGATCGTCACGGCGTGCGATGCGCCGCATGCTGCGCCATCCATCCCTGGCTTTGGGTCGCGCGGCGGCTGGCGCGGCCAGGTAAATACGAAAAGCCGTGCAGTCGGGGTACCGGCCGGACGCCCGCACCTTCTATAATCTCGCCCTTCAGCACCCCAGCGTGGAATGGCTCATGTTCGAAAACCTAACCGACCGCCTCTCACAAACGCTTCGCCACGTCACCGGCAAGGCGAAGCTGACCGAGGACAACATCAAGGACACGCTGCGTGAAGTGCGGATGGCGCTGCTCGAGGCCGACGTCGCACTGCCGGTGGTCAAGGAGTTCGTCAATCGGGTCAAGGAGCGCGCTGTTGGCACCGAGGTCTCGAAGAGCCTGACTCCGGGTCAGGCGTTCGTGAAGATCGTTCGCGCAGAGCTGGAAGAGTTGATGGGCGCGGCCAACGAGGACCTGGCGCTTCAGGTCACTCCGCCGGCCGTGGTGCTGATGGCCGGCCTGCAGGGGGCGGGCAAGACCACCACCGTGGGGAAGCTGGCGCGCTTCCTCAAGGAGCGCAAGAAGAAGAGCGTGCTGGTGGTTTCGGCTGACGTCTATCGTCCGGCTGCGATCAAGCAGCTCGAAACCCTGGCCGGCGAAGTGGGTGTGACCTTCTTCCCTTCCGATATCAGCCAGAAGCCGGTGGAGATCGCCCAGGCGGCCATCCGTGAAGCCAAGCTCAAGTTCATTGACGTGGTGCTGGTGGATACTGCCGGTCGTCTGGCCGTTGATGCCGAGATGATGGCCGAGATCCAGGCTGTACACGCCGCGATCAATCCTGCCGAAACGCTGTTCGTGGTCGATGCCATGACGGGCCAGGACGCGGCAAACACCGCCAAGGCGTTCGGCGAAGCACTGCCGCTGACCGGTGTGGTGTTGACCAAGGTGGATGGCGATGCGCGTGGTGGTGCCGCGCTTTCGGTGCGGCACGTGACCGGGAAGCCGATCAAGTTCCTCGGCATGGGCGAGAAGAGTGACGCCCTTGAACCTTTCCATCCGGATCGTATCGCCTCGCGCATCCTCGGCATGGGCGATGTGCTCAGCCTTATCGAGCAGGCCGAGCAGACCCTTGATCGCGAGAAGGCCGAGAAGCTCACCAAGAAGCTCAAGAAGGGCAAAGGGTTCGATCTCGAGGACTTCCGCGATCAGCTGCAGCAGATGAAGAACATGGGCGGCCTCGGTGGCTTGATGGACAAGCTGCCATCGATCGGTGGCGTCAACCTGTCGCAGATGGGGCATGCTCAGGGCGCAGCGGAGAAGCAGTTCATGCAGATGGAGGCGATCATCAACTCGATGACGCCTGCCGAGCGACGCAATCCTGACATCATCAGTGGATCGCGCAAGCGCCGTATCGCCATGGGGTCAGGTACCCAGGTGCAGGATATCGGCCGGCTGATCAAGCAGCACAAGCAGATGCAGAAGATGATGAAAAAGGTCACCGGCAAGGGTGGCATGACCAAGATGATGCGCGGCATGGGNGGCATGTTCCCAGGCGGCGGCATGCCGAAGTTCTAGANAGTGTCTTGTCGCGGCGCTGAGCCGCGACGTAATGCGGTCTGCAGCCTGATGCCGGGTATCNCCTAGCTCCGGCTGAGACCTTTAGTAAAAGAGTTTGCAAAATCCCCGGCATTCCTTAAAATGTGCGGCCTTTCGGGCCTAGGCCCATTTTAAGTGTGTGCCTTAAGTAAGTTAGCACCGACTACAGGAACGATGTTCACATGGTAACTATTCGTCTCGCCCGTGGCGGCTCCAAGAAGCGCCCTTTCTACCACCTGACCGTGACCAACAGCCGCAACCCGCGTGATGGTCGCTTCGTCGAGCGCATCGGTTTCTTCAACCCGATCGCCACTGGTGCGGAAGTGAAGCTTTCTGTAAACCAGGAGCGCGCTACTTACTGGCTGAGCCAGGGCGCACAGCCGTCTGAGCGCGTTGCTCAGCTGCTGAAGGAAGCTGCCAAGGCCGCTGCCTGAATCTCATGAACGCAACGTCTGCTCCGGTCGATGACCTGGTTGTCATCGGCAAGATCGTTTCGGTGCATGGCGTGCGCGGTGACGTAAAGGTCTATTCCTTTACTGATCCGATCGACAACCTGCTGGGCTATCGACGCTGGACGCTGAGGCGAGGCGACGAGGTGAAGCAGGTCGAGTTGGTCAAGGGGCGCCTCCAGGGGAAGATCCTGGTGGCAACGCTGAGTGGGTTGGATGATCGCGAAGTTGCGCGTACCTACGCCGATTTCGAGATATGCATCCCGCGTAGCGAACTGCCCGCCTTGGACGACGGTGAGTACTACTGGTATCAGCTTCAGGGCTTGAAGGTCATCAATCAGGCTGAGCAGTTGCTTGGTCAGATCGATCACCTGCTTGAAACCGGAGCCAACGACGTGATGGTCGTGAAGCCTTGTGCTGAAAGCCTGGACGATCGCGAGCGTCTGCTGCCTTACACCGATCAATGCGTGTTGAAGATCGATCTGGTAGCGGGCGAGATGCAGGTCGATTGGGACGCGGATTTCTGAACGGCATGTCCGCTTTGCGCGTCGAGGTCATCAGCCTTTTCCCGGATATGTTCGCAGCGATATGTGACTACGGGATTACCAGTCGTGCCGTGAAGCAGGGGTTGTTGCAGTTGAGCTGCTGGAACCCCAGAAGCTATACCGAAGACCGCCACCAAACAGTGGACGACCGCCCATTCGGCGGTGGCCCCGGCATGGTGATGAAGATCAAGCCGCTCGAGCTTGCCTTGGCTGACGCCAAACAGGCTGCGGGTGAGGCGGCGAAGGTGATCTACCTCTCGCCGCAGGGGCGCCAGCTGAAACAGGCTGATGTCCGCGAGATGGCAAAAGAGGATGCGCTTATCCTGATTGCCGGTCGCTACGAAGGTATTGATGAGCGCTTCATCGAAGCGCATGTCGATGAGGAATGGTCGATTGGTGATTACGTGTTGTCCGGTGGCGAGTTGCCGGCAATGGTGCTGATCGACGCCGTGACGAGGCTGCTTCCGGGCGCCCTGGGTCATGCTGGTTCCGCCGAGGAGGATTCGTTCACCGACGGCCTGCTCGACTGTCCGCACTACACGCGTCCTGAGGTGTATGCGGGTAAATGTGTTCCTGATGTGCTGCTCAGCGGCAACCACGAACACATCCGACGCTGGCGCTTGCAGCAGTCCCTTGGAAGGACCTGGGAGCGACGCGCCGATCTTCTGGATAGCCGCTCGCTTTCTGGAGAAGAACAGAAGCTGCTGGCGGAATACATCCGCCAGCGGGACGATAGTTAACGTATCGATGGCAACCCACAGGGTTGACCTTAGGAGCACAGCATGACCAACAAGATCATTCAGCAGCTCGAAGCCGAGCAGATGAACAAAGAAATTCCGCCGTTCGCACCGGGCGACACCGTTATCGTTCAGGTGAAGGTGAAGGAAGGCGAGCGTCAGCGTCTGCAGGCCTTCGAAGGCGTCGTGATTGGCAAGCGCAACCGCGGTCTGAACAGTGCTTTCACCGTTCGCAAGATCTCCAACGGTGTAGGCGTCGAGCGTACTTTCCAGAGCTACAGCCCGATGGTCGACAGCATCAGCGTCAAGCGTCGCGGTGACGTGCGCAAGGCCAAGCTGTACTACCTCCGCGCGCTGTCCGGCAAGGCCGCCCGCATCAAGGAAAAGCTGGTCTAAGACCGCGGTTCCGCAAAAAAGCAGCCCTCGGGCTGCTTTTTTCGTTTCTAGGGCCTGCTGATCCCGGCGGAGCGAGACTGGTGCCTGCGATTGGGGCGGCGATCGGATGAAGAGATTCCGATTCGTTTGCGCTCTGGCCGCATCGGGACGCCTGTGGAAAACTGTTGCACCCCTTCTGATTGAAGCTGTCATGCCTGCACTCGACGACCCCATCATCGACCGTTACCTCGATGCGCTCTGGCTGGAAAAAGGGCTGGCGGACAATAGCCGCGAGGCCTACCGCAGCGACCTCGCATTGTTCAACGGCTGGCTGGAGGGGCGAGGCGTTCGACTTGCCACCGCCGGGCGCGAGATCATTCTCGATCACCTCGCATGGCGTCTGAACAATGGTTACAAGGCGCGCTCCACGGCGCGCTTTCTGTCAGGCTTACGGGGCTTTTATCGCTACCTGTTACGCGAGGGCGAGATCGCCGTCGATCCGACCTTGCGCGTGGATCTGCCACGGCTTGGACGTCCCTTGCCGAAAGCGCTGTCCGAAGCCGATGTAGAGGCATTGCTGACGGCGCCAGATATTGGAGAGCCGTTAGGTCTGCGTGATCGCGCCATGCTCGAGGTGCTTTATGCCTGCGGGTTGCGGGTTACCGAGTTGATCAGCCTGACGCTCGAGCAGGTCAGCATGCGCCAGGGCGTCGTGCGAACGTTCGGCAAAGGCAATAAAGAGCGTCTTGTGCCGCTTGGCGATGAAGCTTTGCACTGGCTGGAGCGTTATCAGCGCGATGGTCGTGAACTCTTGCTCTCGGGCAAGGCCAGTGATGTGCTGTTTCCCAGTCAGCGCGGTGGCCAGATGACACGCCAGACCTTCTGGCATCGGATCAAGCTGCACGCGAAGGTCGCCGGTGTCGCCGCATCGATTTCACCGCATACCTTGCGCCACGCTTTCGCCACGCACTTGCTCAACCATGGCGCGGATCTGCGCACCGTGCAGATGTTGCTTGGTCACAGCGACCTGTCGACCACTCAGATCTACACCCACATTGCGCGAGCGCGGTTGCAGGAGTTGCATGCGGCGCACCATCCACGCGGCTAGGGCAGAGCGCCGGCGCGGGTAGGCTGGTCTCGGCGGCGGCCCAGAGAAGCAGCTAGCAGTTTGTACGGCATGGCTATGATAGGCTTTGCGCCTTTCCCCGATTGTCGCTGCCAGGAGTTTCCATGGGCGTGATTCGTATGTTCGCTGCCGCCGTTGCAGGTCTGGCCAGCGTTGTTGTAATGGCCGCCGATCCGGATCAGGCGATTCGCCAGTCTTTGCAGAAGATCCAGCCGGACATGCCCATCGAGGCTATCGCCGAGAGCCCGATGCCCGGGGTTTATCAGGTTCAGCTGGAGGGCGGGCGGCAGCTGTATGCCAGCGCTGATGGGCAGTTCGTCATCCAGGGCTATCTCTACCAGTTCAAGGATGGTCAGGCCGTCAACCTGACCGAGCAAGCTCAAAGCAAGTCGGTGGCCAAGCAGATCAACTCGATCCCGGCCAGCGAGATGGTGGTGTTCGCGCCCAAGGAACCCAAGACCCATATCACCGTATTTACCGATACTGACTGTGGCTACTGCCAGAAGCTGCACAGCGAGGTTTCGCAGTTGAACCGCCTCGGCGTTGAGGTTCGCTATGTCGCGTTTCCGCGGCAGGGCATGGGTAGTCATGGGGCCAATACCCTGACCAGCGTGTGGTGCGCCAAGGATCGCCAGGACGCCATGAACAAGGCCAAGGCGCGTGAAGATCTGCCCACAGCCAGCTGCGAGACGCCTATCGAAAAGCAGTATCAGCTTGGCCAGATGATCGGCGTACAGGGCACGCCTGCCATCATTCTCGCCAACGGTCAGATGATTCCNGGCTATCAGCCGGCGGCCCANNTAGCNGAAGTTGCGCTCGCTGCCGAGTAATGCGTTGAGGCCATTGGTCCGATTCATTCGGGCTGATTGCCGATAGTGGAACTGGCTGGCCTGATGCGTTCAAAACCCTAAGGGTCTGAATGAGGAGGGTCGTGATGAAGCTCGAAGGTTCCTGTCACTGTCAGGCTGTGCGGTTCAGCCTTGAATCCGCGCAGCCGTATCCTTTCATGCGCTGCTACTGCTCGATCTGTCGCAAGACNGCGGGTGGCGGCGGCTACGCGATCAATCTTGGTGGTNACTATCGAAGCCTNCAGGTCGAGGGGCGGGAGCATCTTNGCGTCTACCAGGCGCATATCACCGATGCCGAGACTGGCGAGGTAAAGATCAGTGATGGTCGCCGCCACTTCTGTCGACACTGCGCCAGTGCGTTGTGGTTGTGGGATCCGAACTGGCCCGAGCTGGTGCATCCCTTTGCATCGGCGATCGACACCGATCTGCCCATCCCGCCGGAGCACACGCATCTGATGCTCGACTCCAAGGCCAGTTGGGTAGAGCCGCAAGTACAGGGGCATGATCGCTGTTTTGCCGAATACCCGGATGAGTCGCTCGCGCAATGGCATCAGCGGTTGAAACTTGACGATGGGGCGCGCCCGCCGCAAGGCGAGGCTGATTGACTAAAAGCTGCTCCCTTCGTAATGTGCGACTCTTTTGTCGACCGGCAGGTCCGGTCGTCTCGCTGTGAATGGGGAGTTCAGCTTGAAACCGGTGAAAGTTGGCATCTGTGGGCTGGGAACCGTCGGTGGCGGTACCTTCAATGTGCTCAAACGCAACGCCGAGGAGATTGCCCGCCGTGCCGGGCGCGGAATCGAGGTTGCGCAGATTGCCACCCGGCACCCGAATCCCAAGTGCGATACCGGTACGACAGCCATCACGGCGGACATCTTCGATGTCGTGAACAACCCCGAAATCGACATCGTCGTCGAGCTGATCGGCGGTTATACCCTGGCCAAGGAACTCGTCCTCAAGGCCATCGAGAACGGCAAGCATGTGGTCACCGCCAACAAGGCGCTGATCGCCGTGCATGGCAACGAAATCTTCGCCAAGGCGTGCGAGAAGGGCGTAATCGTCGCCTTCGAAGCCTCGGTCGCGGGTGGTATTCCGGTCATCAAGGCGATTCGTGAAGGCTTGGCCGGTAACCGCATCAACTGGCTGGCGGGAATCATCAACGGCACCGGCAACTTCATCCTCACCGAGATGCGTGAAAAGGGGCGCACCTTCGAGGACGTTCTCAAGGAAGCCCAGGAACTCGGCTACGCCGAGGCCGACCCGACCTTCGACGTCGAGGGCATCGATGCCGCGCACAAACTGACGATTCTGGCGTCCATCGCTTTCGGGATCCCGCTGCAGTTCGACAAGGCTTACACCGAGGGCATCGCGCGCCTGACCACGGCTGATGTGAATTACGCCGAAGCGCTGGGCTATCGCATCAAGCACCTGGGCGTCGCCCGCCGCACCGATGCTGGCATCGAACTGCGCGTTCATCCGACACTGATTCCGGCCGACCGCCTGATCGCCAACGTCAATGGCGTGATGAATGCGGTCATGGTCAATGGCGATGCCGTCGGCAGCACGCTCTACTACGGCGCCGGTGCAGGCATGGAGCCGACCGCTTCGGCAGTCGTGGCCGACCTCGTGGATGTGACCCGGGCCCTGACCACCGATCCGAACAATCGCGTGCCGCATCTGGCGTTCCAGCCCGACTCGCTGTCCGATCATCCAATTCTTCCGATCAGTGCCTGCGAGAGCGCCTACTACCTGCGCATCCAGGCCAAGGACCATCCGGGCGTGCTGGCTCAGGTGGCAACCATTCTCTCCGAGCGTGGCATCAACATCGAGTCGATCATGCAGAAGGAGGCCGAAGTCCAGGACGGTCTGGTTCCTGTGATTCTGGTGACCCATCGAGTGGTCGAGCAGCGTATCGACGATGCTATCGCTGCGTTGGAAGCCCTCGATGATGTGGCGGACAAGGTCGTGCGCATTCGCGTCGAACAGCTCAACTAACCAAGCCGCAGGCCGCAGCTGCAGGCAAGGAACAGCCTGATACCTGCAGCGCCAGCCTGCCGCTCGAACCGAAGGTTTGAACAAATGCGCTACATCAGCACTCGCGGCCAGGCGCCGGCCCTGAACTTCGAAGACGTCCTGCTGGCCGGCCTGGCCAGCGATGGCGGCCTGTACGTGCCGGAGAACCTGCCGCGGTTCACCGTGGAAGAAATTGCCTCCTGGGCCGGCCTGCCGTATCACGAGCTGGCCTTTCGGGTCATGCGCCCGTTCGTTGCCGGCAGCATTCCGGACGCCGACTTCAAGCGAATCCTCGAAGAAACCTATGGCGTCTTCGCCCATAGCGCCATCGCCCCGCTGCGTCAGCTGAACGGCAACGAGTGGGTGCTGGAGCTGTTTCACGGCCCAACCCTGGCGTTCAAGGATTTCGCCTTGCAGCTGCTCGGTCGCCTGCTCGATCACGTGCTGGCCAAGCGTGGCGAGCGCGTGGTGATCATGGGCGCCACCTCCGGTGATACCGGTTCGGCGGCCATCGAAGGCTGCAAGGCCTGCGACAACGTCGACATCTTCATCATGCACCCGCACAACCGCGTATCCGAGGTGCAGCGCCGGCAGATGACCACCATCCTCGGCGACAACATTCACAACATCGCCATCGAAGGCAACTTCGACGACTGCCAGGAGATGGTCAAGGCCAGCTTTGCCGACCAGGGTTTCCTCAAGGGCACCCGTCTGGTGGCAGTCAACTCGATCAACTGGGCGCGGATCATGGCCCAGATCGTCTACTACTTCCACGCTGCGCTGCAGCTTGGCGGTCCGGCGCGCTCCGTGGCGTTCTCGGTGCCGACCGGCAATTTCGGCGACATCTTTGCCGGCTATCTGGCGCGCAACATGGGCCTGCCGATCAACCAGCTGATCGTTGCCACCAACCGCAACGATATCCTGCATCGCTTCATGTCCGGCAACCGCTACGACAAGGACACCCTGCACGCGTCGCTGTCGCCGTCGATGGACATCATGGTGTCGTCGAACTTCGAGCGTCTGCTGTTCGACCTGCATGGTCGCAATGGCAAGGCCGTGGCCGAATTGCTGGATGGTTTCCGTGCCAGCGGCAAGCTGTCGGTGGAAGAGGAACGCTGGGCCGAAGCGCGTAAGCTGTTCGATTCGCTGGCCGTGGATGACGAGCAGACCTGCGCCACCATCGCTCAGGTCTTCAAGGAAACCGGCGAGGTGCTCGATCCGCATACGGCCATCGGCGTGCATGCCGCACGCGAATGCCGTCGCAGCCTGAGCATCCCGATGGTGACACTGGGCACCGCGCACCCGGTGAAATTCCCGGATGCGGTGGAGAAGGCGGGTATTGGCCAGGCACTTGCCCTGCCGGCGCACCTGGCTGATCTGTTCGAACGCAGCGAGCGTTGCACGGTGCTGCCGAACGAACTGAAGGCCGTTCAGGCCTTCGTTGGCCAGCACGGCAACCGGGGCAAGCCGCTGTAACGCTGCGGTAATACAAAAAAGGCCAGTCGCATGACTGGCCTTTTTTCGTTTACAGCGTCGATCTCGACTGCTGGCATTCCGAAGCGGGCCTTCGCCCCGATGCCCCGTATCCCGGACGTTACTCGTCGAACTCTTCCCAACCGCCCATTTCCCGCCAACGATTGACGATGCCGCAGAACAGCTCGGCAGTCTTCTCGGTGTCGTACCGGGCCGAGTGCGCCTCGCGGCCGTCGAAGTCGATCCCGGCGGCCTGGCAGGCCTTGGCCAGCACGGTCTGACCGTAGGCAAGGCCAGCGAGGGTGGCGGTGTCGAAGCTGGAGAAGGGGTGGAACGGGTTGCGCTTGATCTCGCAACGAGCGATCGCTGCGTTGAGAAAGCCCAGGTCGAAGCTGCTGTTATGACCGACCAGAATCGCGCGCTTGCAGCCGGCGGATTTCACCGCCTTGCGCACGCTGCGAAAGATATCGGTCAGGGCCTGCGATTCGGGCACGGCCATGCGCAGCGGATGGTCGAGCTTGATGCCGGTGAACTCCAGCGCGGCTGCCTCGATGTTGGCGCCAGCGAAAGGCTCCACGCGGTAGAACAAGGTGTCCTGCGGGTACAGCAGGCCTTGCTCGTCCATGCCGATGGTCACGGCCGCAATTTCCAGCAGCGCATCCGTTGCGCTGTTGAAGCCGCCGCACTCGACATCGATCACCACTGGCAGGAAACCACGGAAACGCCGCGCCATCGGCGAGCGGGGTTTGCCCGGCAGGTGCTCTTCGAGCTCGTCTTCGAAGTGTTCTTCGCTCATGCGTTCGTCTCCAGACGCCAGTGCAGTCGTTCCCCGGCACGCAGCGGCACGACGACCTGCTCACCGAATGGCAGATTGGCCGGCACGTTCCACTCCTCGCGCACCAGGGTGATCTGCGTGGTGTTGCGCGGCAGACCGTAGAAATCCGGACCGAAGTGACTGGCAAAGGGTTCCAGTTTGTCCAGCACCTGCCGCTGCTCGAAGGCTTCGGCGTACAGCTCGATGGCCGCATGCGCGGTATAGCACCCAGCACAACCGCAGGCAGCTTCCTTGGCGTGCTGTGCGTGGGGGGCCGAGTCGGTGCCGAGGAAGAACTTCGGGTTGCCGCTGGTGGCGGCATCCAGCAGGGCTTCCTGGTGAACGTTGCGCTTGAGCACCGGCAGGCAGAAAAGGTGCGGACGAATGCCGCCGACCAGCATGTGGTTGCGGTTGTACAGCAGGTGGTGCGCGGTGATGGTGGCGCCGACGTTGGTGCCTGCCGCCTGGACGAACTGCACGGCGTCACGGGTGGTGATGTGCTCGAACACCACTTTGAGGGTTGGGAAGCGCGCGGTGACGCGGCTCAACTGCTCGTCGATGAAGTGTTTCTCACGATCGAAGATATCGATCTCGCTGCGCGTGACCTCGCCGTGGACCAGCAAAGGCAGGCCGACCTCCGCCATGGTTTCCAGCACACCGAAGATGTTGTCGATCGCGGTTACGCCGGAAGCGGAGTTGGTGGTCGCGCCTGCCGGATATAGCTTGGCGGCATGCACGAAGCCGCTGGCCTTGGCCTGGCGGATATCGTCAGAACTGGTGCTGTCGGTGAGATAGAGCACCATCAATGGCGTGAAATCACTGCCGGTCGGCCGAGCCGCCAGGATGCGCTGGCGATAGGCTTCGGCCTCGTCGGCATTGCGTACCGGTGGCACCAGGTTCGGCATGATGATGGCGCGGGCGAACTGGCGAGCAGCATCCGCGACGGTGTGAGGCAGGGCGGCGCCGTCGCGCAGGTGGATGTGCCAGTCGTCGGGGCGCAGCAGGGTGAGTCGGTCGGACATGCAGGGGTTTCCAGGCGGGTGAAACGTGCGCGAATGCTACCGGAAAAGCCCGGAGACGGCATCTNGCCTTCGTCTGCCAGGCTTGGGCACTGACCGTGACACGCTCAAGTTTGCCGGTCGGGCACCGATACCTAGAAGGAATACGCATCCTCTCGGAGTTCATCGTGCGCCTGCGCCCCCTCGTACTGTTGTGCCTGCTCGCTTCACCGGCCAACGCCCTGACATTCCAGACGCGGCTGGAACGGGTGCAATGGCANGTGGAGGGCGATCAGTTCGAGTGCCGACTGACCCAGCCCATCGCCGGTTTCGGCAGCGGCGAGTTCGTCAGGCGTGCCGGCGAACAGGCGGTCTTTCGTCTGCACTCGCCGGAGCGCTGGCTTGGCGCCGGCTCGGCGACACTGCTNGCCGCAGCNGCGCCTTGGCAACCGTCGCGCAGTGATATCAATCTCGGCGTGGTCACCGTGAGTGGTGGCGATATTCCGTTCAACAGCACCCAGCTACAGGCCGGGCGCCTGCTCAGCGGCTTGCTCGAAGGGCGTAGCCCGGTGGTTCGGCATCGCACCATGCACGGCGGCGATACCCTGGAGATTCGCCTGTTGCCGGCGCGCTTCGGCAAGGCTTACGAGGACTACCGCGCCTGTACGGCCAAGCTGCTGCCAGTCAATTTCGATCAGGTGCGCCAGTCGCAGATCGGTTTCCCGAGCAGCGATGTGGTGCTGGACGCTCAGGGGCGCGCCAGGCTCGATGTCGTTCTGCAGTACATGCGCGCCGATCCCAGTGTGAATCGCATCGAACTGGATGGCCACTCGGACAACAGCGGCAATCGCCTGCTCAATCGGGATCTGTCGCGCCGTCGCGCACTGGCGGTTCAGGAGTATCTGGTCGCCAACGGCATAGCGCTGGAGCAGATCACCCTGCGCTTCCATGGCGAGCGCTATCCGCTGGTGGCCAACAGCAGCGAGGCCAATCGCGCGAAGAATCGGCGTGTCACCTTGCGCCTGGCGCGAGAAGCGGCGCCTCCTGCGCCCTCGGCTCCCGCCGCCCCGTCGTCTTGATTGCCGCCGCAGCGGCGCGCCCCTGTAAAAGCCAGCCCATGACCGGTAGAATCTCAGGCTTTCCGTACAACCCGTGGAGCTGATGGCATGGCGGACGTTAAGAAGGTAGTTCTGGCCTATTCCGGTGGCCTGGACACCTCGGTGATTCTGAAGTGGCTGCAAGACACCTATAACTGTGAAGTGGTGACCTTCACCGCCGACCTCGGCCAGGGCGAAGAAGTCGAGCCAGCGCGCACCAAGGCGCAGGCTCTGGGCGTCAAGGAAATCTACATCGACGACCTGCGCGAAGAGTTCGTGCGCGACTTCGTCTTCCCCATGTTCCGTGCCAACACCGTTTACGAAGGCGAGTACCTGCTGGGTACCTCCATCGCCCGTCCGCTGATCGCCAAGCGCCTGATCGAGATCGCCAACGAGACTGGTGCCGATGCCATCTCCCACGGTGCCACCGGCAAGGGTAACGACCAGGTGCGCTTCGAGCTGGGCGCCTATGCGCTGAAGCCGGGCGTCAAGGTGATCGCTCCCTGGCGCGAGTGGGATCTGCTGTCGCGCGAGAAGCTGATGGACTACGCCGAGAAGCATGCCATCCCGATCGAGCGCCACGGCAAGAAGAAGTCGCCTTACTCCATGGATGCCAACCTGCTGCACATCTCCTACGAGGGCGGTGTGCTGGAAGACACCTGGACCGAGCACGAAGAAGACATGTGGCGCTGGACCAAGTCGCCGGAAGCGGCGCCGGACACCCCCACCTACATCGAACTGACCTACCGCAAGGGCGACATCGTCGCCATCGATGGCAAAGACATGACTCCAGCTCAGGTCCTGGCCGAGCTGAACCGCATCGGCGGCGAAAATGGCATCGGCCGCCTCGACATCGTCGAGAACCGCTATGTCGGCATGAAGTCCCGCGGCTGCTATGAGACGCCCGGCGGCACCATCATGCTCAAGGCCCACCGCGCAATCGAGTCGATCACCCTCGACCGCGAGGTCGCGCACCTGAAAGACGAGCTGATGCCCAAGTACGCCAGCCTGATCTACAACGGCTACTGGTGGAGTCCCGAGCGCAGCATGCTGCAGCAGATGATCGACGCTTCCCAGGTCAACGTGAACGGCGTCGTGCGCCTGAAGCTGTACAAGGGCAACGTCATCGTCGTCGGCCGCAAGTCCGACGATTCGCTGTTCGACGCCAACATTGCGACCTTCGAAGAGGATGGCGGCGCCTACAACCAGGCGGACGCCGGNGGCTTCATCAAGCTCAACGCCCTGCGCATGCGCATCGCTGCCGGCAAGGGCCGCACCCAGTTCTGATAAGCTGGCGCGCCTGAGCAAACCGACCCCGGCCATGTGCCGGGGTTGTACTTTCTGCACTGCCACAAGCGCTGCCGAACGAGGAGACCTGAATCATGAGACTGCTGCATACCATGCTGCGTGTCGGCGATATGGAAAAGTCCATCGCCTTCTANACCGAAGTGCTGGGCATGACCCTGCTGCGCCGCAAAGACTATCCGGACGGCAAATTCACGCTCGCCTTCGTCGGTTACGGCGACGAGGCGCACAACAGCGTCATCGAGCTGACCCACAACTGGGGTGTCGAGACCTACGAGCTGGGTAATGGCTACGGCCACATCGCCCTGGAAGTGGAAGATGTCTACAAGGCCTGCGAGGACATCCGTGCCCGTGGCGGCAAGATCACCCGGGAGCCGGGGCCGATGATGCACGGTTCGAGCATTCTGGCCTTCGTTGAAGACCCGGATGGCTACAAGATAGAACTGTTATCGCCGAAGCGCGCTGACTGATCGGTAGATATGAAAAAGCCCCTTTCGGGGCTTTTTCTTTTATAGATCGAAGTCGAAGTCGTTCAACTGTTTCTGCAGGCGGCGTTCCTCCAGCAGGTTGTCGATGATTCGGCGCTTGGTCAGATTGGTCTTGGCGACCTCGACGGGAGCTTCGCTGCTCTCATCGTCATCTTCGGCGATGAAATCGTCTTCGATCTGAATGTCTTCTTTCTCGGCCACTTGTTCACTCCAAGGCTACGGGGCGCTCTTGGCGCACCTTATAGCCGCAAATCGGGAGCCGGTAAAAAAGTTTTTTTCAATCGCGATGCAAGCTTTTCGCTAGCGCNCTCAATCGTCCGAAGTCTTGTGCCTGTATTCGCAGAGATCCTCGATCCGACAGCTGCCGCATAGTGGTTTGCGCGCCTTGCAGACATAGCGTCCGTGCAGGATCAGCCAGTGGTGTGCGTCGAGCAGATAATCCTTCGGTACGAAACGAATCAGCTTGCGTTCGACCTCCAGAACGTTCTTGCCTGGGGCGATGCCGGTGCGGTTGCTGACCCGGAAGATGTGCGTGTCCACCGCCATGGTGAATTGGCGGAATGCCGTGTTCAGTACCACGTTGGCGGTCTTGCGNCCCACCCCGGGGAGGGCTTCCAGATCCTCGCGATTGTCCGGCACCTGGCCGCCATGCTTCTCGATCAGGATGCGACAGGTCTCGATGACGTTCTTCGCCTTGCTCGGATACAGGCCGATGGTGCGGATGTACTCGCACAGGCCGTCGTAGCCNAGGGCGTAGATCGCCTCCGGGGTGTTGGCCACGGGGTAGAGCCTGGCAGTGGCCTTGTTCACGCCGACATCGGTGGCCTGGGCCGAGAGGATCACGGCGATCAGCAGCTCGAAGGGCGTGCTGTAGGCCAGCTCGGTCTTCGGCTCGGGGTTGTCTTCATGCAAGCGCCGGAAGATTTCCCGACGTTTTTCGGCATTCATCGGAACGGGCTCACTCGATCACACCGGTTACGCGTACGCGGCGGCTGGTGGCCGGCGCAGCGGGCTGGGTGGCGCGGGCACGTTCGGCAAGCTGCTGGTCGATCCGGTTCTTCAGCGCAATCAGCAGGCCGAGCACGATGAAGGCACCAGGCGGCAGAATCGCCAACAGGAAGCCCTTGTAGTCGCTGAACAGAGTGATCTGCCAGTCAGCGGCGATCGGGCCGAACAGCAGGTGCATGTTGGCGAACAGCGCACCGGTGCCGAACAGTTCGCGCAGGCCGCCGAGCACCACCAGAACCAGACAGAAGCCGATGCCCATGACCAGACCGTCGAAGCCTGCGATCAGTGGATTGTGTTTGGCGGCGAACCCGTCGGCGCGTCCAAGGATGACGCAGTTGGTGGTGATCAGCGGGATGAAGATGCCGAGGATCTGGTACAGCTCGTAGGTGAAGGCCTGCATCAGTAGCTCAATGCAGGTGGTCAGCGCGGCGATGATCATCACGAATGCCGGCAGACGCACCGCGGTGTTGACCACGCCGCGCACCAGCGATACGCCGATGTTCGAACAGGTCAGCACCAGCATCGTCGCCAGGCCGAGTCCGAGTGCGTTGACCGCCGAGTTGCTGACGCCGAGCAGCGGACAGAGCCCGAGCAGCTGGACCAGCGCCGGGTTGTTCTTCCACAGTCCGTTGACGGTCAGTTCGCGATAGCTGGGTGCGCTCATGGCTGATCCCCTTGCGGCTCGGCTTCAGGCTCGTTGGTTTGCAGCTCGTCGCGGGTGGCGGCACTTCCGGCGCGTGAGTGGACGGTGGCTCCGGCGGGCTCGGTGCGGCTTTCCAAGGCGTCGCCGACGGCCCCGGTCGTCTCGCCGCCGGTTGCCAGCAGCTCGGCCTTGTGCGCATCGAAGTACTGCAAGGCGCGGTGCACGGCGCCGACCACGGCGCGGGGGGTGATGGTGGCGCCGGCGAACTGGTCGAACTCGCCGCGATCCTTCTTCACTGCCCAGCCTTCGGCCTCGGGGCTGCTCAGCGACTTGCCTTCGAAACTGCGAATCCAAGGACTTTTCGCCAGTTCGATCTTGTCGCCCAGTCCTGGCGTTTCACGATGACCGATGACGCGGACACCGGCGACCCGGCCGTCGGCGTGGATGCCCACCAGCAGGTGAATCGCGCCGCTGTAGCCATCCGGCGCGATGGCCTGGAGGATCACGGCGCTTGGCCGGCCATCCTTGATTGCGACATAAGCGGGCAGAGGGCTCTTGTTGCCGAGCAAGCGGTCCTGGATCAGCACGCTGTCGTCGAGCAGGTGATTGTCATAACTGCCTGCGGGCAAAATTTCACCCAGTGCGCGAACCTGTGCGGCGCGTTCGGCGGCCTGGATGCGTTCGGCGGTTCCCTGCTGAAGCAGCGTCACCGCGCCTACGGTGACAATTGCGAACAGGCCCAGCACCGCGGCGTTCTTCAGCATGGAACGGCTGATTTCCGGAAGCATCATGTCATTCGCCCAGCTTGAAGCCGCGCTCGGCCTTGCGGTGGCCGTAGGTGCGCGGGCGGGTGTAGTAATCGATAGTGGGTGCCGCCAGGTTCATCAGCAATACGCCGAAGGCCACGCCATCCGGATAGCCGCCCCAGGCGCGGATGACGTAGACCAGAATGCCGACGCCAACACCGAAGATGAGACGCCCGAGCGGGCTGGTGGCGCTGCTGACCGGATCGGTGACGATGAAGAACGCGCCGAGCATGGTGGCGCCGCTGAGCAGATGGAACAGCGGCGAGCCGTTGCTATCGGAGCCCGAGCCATTCCAGAACACTAGGCTCATCACCACCAGCGCGGCGAGCATGCCCACTGGCGCATGCCAGCTGAACAGCCTTTTGTGCAGCAGGAACAGGCCGCCGGCCAGGAAAGCCAGGTTCACCACCTCCGAACCGATGCCGCCAAAGTGGCCGAACGCCGGATTGCTCCACAGCTCGTCGATGGTCAGGCTTTTGTTCACCTTCAGTACGTCGAGGGCCGTGGCCTGGGTCCAGCCATCGGGCAGCGAGGCGATGCCGAGGATGTGCTGCAGGCCGGCACCCAGCCCGACGCTGTGCGGCACAGGCCAGGTTGTCATTTCGACCGGGAAGGAAATCAGCACCACCACGTAGCCGATCATCGCCGGGTTGAAGGGGTTCTGGCCAAGGCCGCCATACAGCTGTTTGCCGAAGACCACCGCGCAACCAGTGGCAATCAGTGTCAGCCACCAGGGTGAGTAGGGCGGCAGCGCGAGGGCCAGCAACACAGCGGTAACCAGCACGCTGCCATCGCGGAGAAAGAAGCCTACCGGACGCTGGCGCAGCTTCAGAATCGCTGCTTCGAAACCAAGAGCGGCCGCGCAGGCCCAGGCCATGTTGATCAACGTACCGGCGCCGTAAAGCCAGGTCAGCACGATCACGCCGGGCAGGGTAGCCGCGAGCACCAGCAGCATGACGCGCTGGGTACGGCTGGGGCCCTTGGCATGGGGCGAAGTGATGCGGGGCAGGGCCATTGGCTCTCCGGTTCTAGCGCGTTGACTGGGTGCAGGCTGGGGAGCCTACGCCTTGTGTCCGTTCTATGTGTTGGTGTTTCACCCAGGCGACGAAGGTTGCTGCCGTCTCGAGCCGTGGGTTCATGAGTCCTGATATTCCGCCATCTGGCGTTCCGCCTCGCTCAACCGTGCGCGGGCAGCGTCTATTGCAGCGGACTCTGCGTTCTCGTCGCGCTCAAGCTTGCGCAGATCGGCTCGGGCAAAGGCGAGCTCGGTCTTGAGCGCTCGCTGGCGATCATCGACTCCCGGCTTGCTGGTCCGTACCAGCTCGGGCGCGGGTTTATGCGAAGCATCCTCGGCAGCGTGCAGCGCTTGCTCCGCTGCGCTCAGCGCATCACGCAGACGGCTGAGCTCCGGTTCTTCGGCGCCGGCTTTCTCGGCTTTCTTGAGTTCGGCGCGCTTCATCGCCAGTTCGATCTTGGCTTTCTTCAGTGCATCGTCAGCGGCTGGCTTCGCATCCGGTGTTGGCGCCGAATTCTGCGCGGCACTGAGGCCCTGCTCTGCTTCATGCAGCTGCTGGCGCAGGCGCGCGAGTTCGGCTTGTTGGTCGTCGTCCGGCGTTTCGACCTTCTCCAGCTTGCGGATCTGCGCCTTGAGCATGGCAGCTTCGATCTTGGCTTTTTTCAGTGCTTCGTCATCGGCCGGC
>JGI25317J35169_1000471_pt1 | contig 41646 bp, 43 predicted proteins | sample AutmiccommunBRH5_FD_35169 | JGI IMG/M metagenome (IMG submission 35169) | reverse complement strand
ACCTTCGCCGCCGGCCAGGTGTTCTACAAGCATCTGGCGCAGCGGTACCCCTCCGACGTGCCGTTGCATCGCCGCTTCGGCTACTTCTTCCTCGGCGCACTGCTGATCGTGCTGCCGGCGTGGCTGCTGTTCGGTAACGTCGAGAAACTGCCGACTACCACGACGCAGTGGTCCGTACTGATCTGGATGGGCGTGCTGGCCACCGCGCTGGGCCAGTTCTACTGGAACAAGGGCGCGACGCTGGTCGATGCCGGCACCCTGGCGGTGATGAACAACATGGCCGTGCCGGTGGGCCTGCTGCTCAACCTGCTGTTCTGGGGCACCACGACCAACCTGATTCTGCTCGCCGTCGGCGGCGCGATCATTCTCGCCTCTCTGCAGATCAACCGCCTGGGCCGTATGAAGGCCTGGTGACATCATGCAAGTTATTGTTTTTTATTACTTTTACTTAAACGAAAGGTAAGATGCCGGCCCGCGCATGGATGCGACACTCGTTCAGTTGTCGAGAATTCCATGCGCCGCCTCAGTCTCTTTCTGCTTGCCCTGTTCTGCTGCACCAACACTTACGCCGATGCGCCTCGCACCTTCCGCGAAGCGAAGAAGGTCGCCTGGACGCTCTATGCCGACCGACCGGTGGACTTCTACTGCGGCTGCAGCTTCAAGGGCAATCGCATCGACCTGCGCAGCTGCGGGTATGTCCCGCGCAAGCAGCCCAAGCGCGCTCAACGGGTGGAGTGGGAGCATATCGTCCCGGCCTGGGTCATCGGCCATCAGCGTCAGTGCTGGCAACAGGGCGGGCGCAAGCAGTGCACCGCCAAAGACCCCATCTTCAGCCTGGCCGAGGCCGACCTGCACAACCTGGTTCCGGTGGTCGGCGAGGTGAACGGCGACCGCAGCAACTTCGGCTTCGGCATGCTCAGCGAAAAGCCCAGCCAGTACGGTGCCTGCCCCTTCGTGGTGAACTTCAAGCAGCGCACGGCCATGCCACCCGAGTACAGCCGCGGTGCCATCGCCCGCACCTATCTGTACATGAGCGAGCGCTACAAACTGCGCCTGTCGAAACAGGACCGGCGCCTGTACGACATCTGGAACCGCCAGCATCCGGTCAGCGAATGGGAGCGCACGCGCAACCAGCGCATCGCCTGCGTGCAGGGCAATNCCAATNCCTATGTCGGTGCCGTCGACCTGCGGCGCTGCAATCGTTCGCNCTCCCGCTCGGCAGCGGCGNCCGCCCGCCAGGGTTGAAGCGNCCTGACCCTGCGNCCGGTTGCAGGCCGACTGGCTCCCCGGCATGCTGCCGGCTGGATCGATCACGACGGCTAACTCGATGCAGGACAGAACACTCTATTCAACGCTGGGGTTGGTAGTGCTGCTGGCGCTGGCCTGCTCCGCGATCGCTCCGTATGACCGTGCCACCTGGTTGCTGGAAGTCGCTCCGGTACTGATCGCTGCGCCCCTGCTGCTGTGGAGCCACCAGCGCCTGCCGCTGACGCGACTGCTCTACGTGGTGATCGCCGTTCATGCGCTGATCCTGATCCTCGGCGGCACCTACACCTACGCGCGGGTACCACCGGGATTCTGGGTGCAGGAATGGTTCGACCTCAGCCGCAATCCCTACGACAAGCTCGGCCATTTCATTCAGGGTGTGACGCCTGCGCTGCTGGCACGGGAGATCCTGCTCCGCCTGCGCTTCGTCGCGCCAGGAAAGATGCTCGGCTTTCTCGCACTTTGTGTCGCGTTGGCCTTCAGCGCCTTCTATGAGCTCATCGAATGGTGGGTGGCGCTCATCGCCGGGCAGGGCGCGGAGGATTTTCTCGGCACCCAGGGCGATCCATGGGATACCCAATCGGACATGTTCATGGCACTGCTCGGCGCTCTCCTGTCCGTCACCCTCATGGCGCGCCTGCAGGATCGTCAGATTCGCGGCATGAGTCGCGCAGACGCGACGGCGTAGCCCAATGCTCTATCGAGTTGGCGCGGACGCCGTGTTGCTCCTGCACCTCGGGTTCATTCTCTTCGTGCTGTTTGGCGGCTTGCTGGTCGCATGGAAACGCGGCTTCGTGTTGCTGCACATTCCGGCGATCGTCTGGGGCGTTTTCGTCGAGCTGACCGGGAGGCCGTGTCCGCTGACGTACTGGGAGAATCTGCTGCGACGGCTGGCGGGTGACGCGGGGTATGAGGCGGGCTTTATCGAGCACTACCTGCTGCCATTGATCTACCCGGCCTGGCTGAGCATACCGGTGCAATATGTGCTGGCGGCAATAGTGCTGCTGGTCAATCTGCTGATCTATGGCTGGCTGTTGTGGCGTCGACGGCGCCACAGCACAACGCACTAACCAGCGGGTGCCCGGCCGCCAGCGTGGGAGCCTCCCCACAACAGCCGTTCACGCTCCCCGCCGTTAGCGCAGCACCTCGCTGCCTCGCCTTAGTGCAGCAGGCTATCGCCCGAGGTCCGGGCCTAGGGTTTGAGCTCGAACTGATCGCCATCGTGGTAGGCCGGGAAGCGCTCGCGGAACGCCGCCAGATCGCGTGAGCGCAGCGTGCAGCGCAACACGGCATCACGCTCTTCGCCGTTCAGCAGCGTGTCACCCTTGAAGTCGAGCACCTGGCTGTCGCCACTGTAGGGATAGCCCTTGCCGTCTTCGCCGACCCGGTTGACCGCCGCGACATAGCACAGATTCTCGATGGCCCGCGCCGGCAGCAGGCGATTCCAGGCATCGCGGCGCGCGGCTGGCCAGTTCGCCGTATAGAGCAGCAGGTCGGTGCCGTGTGGATCGCGGCTCCACACCGGGAAGCGCAGGTCGTAGCAGATCAGCGGGCGCACGCGCCAACCGTTCACCTCGAACAGCGCCTGCTGCTGCCCAGGGGTGTAGTGCTTGTGCTCACCCGCCATGCGGAACAGATGACGCTTGTCGTAGTGCAGCACCTCACCATCCGGGCGCGCCCAGAGCAGTCGGTTGCGGTGACTGCCGTCGGCCGCCTCGATGATCACGCTGCCGGTGATCACCGTATCCAGTCGCGCGGCCTGAGCGCGCAGCCAGGCGTAGGTCGGCCCCTCTTCCGGCTCAGCCAGCGCAGCCGAATCCATGGAAAAACCGGTGGTGAACATCTCCGGCAGGACGATCAGGTCCGCACCGCTGGCCTGATCCAGCAATGCGGCGAAGCGCTCGCGGTTGGCCGCAGCGTCCTGCCAGATCAGGCTGGTTTGCACCAGCGCCAGTTCGAGGTCGGGCAGATTGTTCAGATCGCGCATAGTCTTTCCGCCGCCTGACGCAGCGTCTCCTCTCGTTTGGCGAAGCAGAAGCGCACCAGCCTCAGATCGGCCGGGGGACTCTGATAGAAAACCGAAATCGGAATGCTCGCGACCCCGTGCTCGCGGGTCAGCCACTCAGCCATGGCGACGTCATCCAGATCAGGACGGATAGCCGAATAGTCGGCGAGCTGGAAGTAGGTTCCGGTGGCACGGGTAAAGCTGAAGCGCGAGCCCGCCAGCAGGTCACAGAACAGATCGCGCTTGGCCTGGTAGAACGCCGGTAGCTCGCTGATGTGCTCGGGATGCTCGGCCATGAAATCGGCCAACGCCCACTGCAGCGGCGTGACACCGGTGAAACTGACGTACTGGTGCACCTTGCGCAGCTCGCTGCTGAGTGCAGGCGGCGCCACCACGTATCCAGTCTTCCAGCCGGTGACATGGTAGGTCTTGCCGAAAGAGCTGACGACGAATGCGCGCTGATAGAGCTCATCGTGGCGCAGCACGCTGGCATGCTCGCGGCCGTCGAACACAAGATGCTCGTAGACCTCGTCGCTGAGCAGATAGATGTCACGCTCGCGGATCAGCGCCGCCAGACGTTCGAGATCATCAGCATCGATCAATGCACCGCTGGGGTTGTGCGGCGTATTCAGCACGATCATCCGCGTGCGCGGGGTAATGGCATCGGCCAGGCGCTGCCAATCGATATGGAAATCCGGCAGGCTCAGTTGCTGGTGAATGCAGACGCCACCAGCCAGCTGCACCGATGGCTCGTAGCTGTCGTAGCAGGGATCGAAGACGATGACCTCGTCACCCGGCCGGATCACTGCCTGGATCGCACAGAAGATCGCCTGGGTAGCACCCGGGGTAATCGTGACCTCGGTGGCGGCATCCACTTTCCGTCCGTACAGCCCGGCTACCTTCACCGCGACCTGCTCGCGCAGGGCCGGCAATCCGGTCATCGGTGCGTACTGGTTGTGTCCCGCCATGACGTGGCGGGCCAGTGCCTCGCGCAGCGCGTCGGGGCCATCGAAATCGGGAAAGCCCTGGGAGAGATTCAGCGCACCGGCGTCCGCGGCCAGCTGGGACATGGTGGTGAAGATGGTCGTGCCAACGTTGGGCAGTTTACTGATGAGCATGTCAGCCTTCCGACAAGCCTGCCGCACGGGGGTTCGGCAGGAAGGCAAACAGGATAGCCGAACAGCGATGCACGATACGAGGGTGCACGGCGCCTGCCATCGGGCTGCTACAGTGCAGCGAACGAGCACCCTCGCGTATCGACCATAAGGAACCTCGCATGCCCAGTCATTCAGTCAGCACGCTGTGGAACGAGCTACGCGCCCAGGCGCTTCACGCGCTGGATGCGGAGCCGACCCTGGCCGCGCTATTCCAGCGGGCTATCCTCGACCATCCCGATTTCGGCTGCGCGCTTGCCCAGCGCATTGGGCAAGCACTGGCGGAAGGCACCGAGCAGAGCCGTACGCTGACTGATCGTTTCGCTGGCATTCACCAACAGGCCGCAGCGCTCGCCGAGGTGGCGTGCTCTGACCTGCAGGCAATCGTCAGCCGCGACCCGGCGTTCGACACCGCGCTGGAAGTGTTCCTGTTCTCCAAGGGTTATCTGGCGTTACAGGCCTATCGTGTCGGGCACCACTTGCATGAACGGGGCGAACGCCTGCTGGCAATGTTCATCCAGGCACGCAGCAATGAACGCCTGGGCATCGACATCAACCCGGCCAGCCGCATCGGCAGCGGCATCATGCTCGATCACGGGACCGGCATTGTCATCGGCGAAACCGCTGTGGTGGGCGATGACGTCTCGATCCTGCAGGGCGTTACCCTGGGCGGTACGGGCAAGGAAGGCGGCGACCGCCATCCGAAGGTGCGCAGCGGCGTGATGATCGGCGCTGGAGCGAAGATTCTCGGGAACATCGAGATTGGCGAAGGGGCCAAGGTTGGCGCCGGCAGCATCGTGCTGCATCCCGTTGCGCCGCATACCACGGTGGTTGGCAATCCGGCTCGTCAGGTCGGCACGCCGCGCCACGCACGACCGGCCCTGGATATGGACCAGTCGTTCGACGGAGATCGCTGAGCAGTCAGCGCTTGTCGCGGCGCTTCTTCTCGGCCTTCTTGTGGTGCGACATGAGACGGCGCTTCTTGTTGACCTGGCGGTCGGTAAGCGTGTTTTTCTTGCCCTCGTAAGGGTTTTCTCCGCCCTTGTACTCGATACGGATCGGCGTACCGACCAGCTTCAAAACGCGTCGGTAGGTGTTTTCCAGATAACGGGTGTAGGACTTTGGAATCGAGTCGACCTGGTTGCCATGGATCACGATCAGAGGCGGGTTGGCGCCGCCCAAGTGCGCGTAACGAAGCTTGATCCGGCGGCTGGCAACCATCGGCGGCGCATGCTCGCGAACCGCATCTTCAAGGATCTGCGTCAGACGGCTGGTGGGCCATCGCGTCACGGCTGANGTGAACGAGGCCTGNACNGACTTGTACAGATTNCCGACGCCGGTGCCATGCTTGGCGGAGATGAAGTGGATGTCGGCGAACTCGACGAAGAACAACCGGCGCTCCAGCTCGGTCTTCACATAGTCGCGCTCACTCGGCTCCATGCCGTCCCACTTGTTCAGTGCGATGACCAACGCCCGACCGCTTTCCAGCACGAAGCCGAGCAGGTTCAGATCGTGTTCGACCACGCCCTCGCGGGCATCCATGACGAAAATCACGACGTTGGAGTCCTGGATCGCCTGCAGCGTCTTGACCACCGAGAACTTTTCTACGGCCTCGAAGATCTTGCCGCGACGGCGCACACCGGCCGTGTCGATCAGTGTGTACTTCGCGTCGTCACGTTCGAAGGGAATGTAGATGCTGTCGCGGGTTGTACCGGCCTGGTCATAAACGATGACCCGTTCCTCGCCGAGCATGCGATTGACCAGCGTCGACTTGCCCACATTGGGCCGGCCGATGATCGCGATCTTGATGCCATCCTTTTCGCTCGGTCCAGGGATGCGCTTGAGCTCTTCTCCTTCGGCAACCGTCTCGCCCTCTTCACCCTCGGCTTCGGCAACTTCGGCGTTGTCCTTGGGGAACATGCCGAGTGCCTGCTCGAGCATATGGGTGATACCACGGCCATGGGCGGCGGCGATCGGCAGGGCGTCGCCCAGGCCCAACGGGCTGAATTCCGCTCGGGCGATATCCGGATCGATGCTGTCGACCTTGTTCGCCACCAGGAAGTGGCGCTTGTTCATCTTGCGCAGGTGCTCGGCAATCATCTGATCGCCAGGCGTCATGCCGGCACGCGCGTCAACCATGAACATCACCGCATCGGCCTCTTGCATGGCTTGCAGGGACTGCTCGGCCATCTTGGCGTCGATGCCCTCCTCATCGCCGGTCAGACCACCAGTGTCGATGACGATGTAGGTGCGGCCCTGCCATTTGGCCTCGCCGTACTGGCGATCTCGGGTCAGACCGGCGTACTCGGCCACGATGGCGTCGCGGCTCTTGGTCAGACGATTGAACANGGTGGACTTGCCGACGTTCGGGCGGCCCACCAGGGCGATTACGGGAACCATGCGGCTCTCCACTGCGATATTTCAGAAAACACGAAGGCCGCTGCATTGCAGCGGCCGAATATTCAGGGCTCCGCCAGGCGGAGCCGTGGGCGCAANTTGCGGTCAGTCAGCCTGACGGATAGTCAACGCCACCAGCTTGCCGTCATTGCCGAAGGCATACAGCCAGTCGCCCTCGACTACCGGACGGGCNCGGACGCCAGAGCTGTCGATACGCTCGCGAGCGACGAAACGACCATCGACCTGGCTCAGCAGGTGCAGATAGCCTTCGATGTCACCCACCACAACATAGCTGGAAAATACTGCGGGAGCCGAAAGCTGGCGGCGCGCCATGGACTCATTGCGCCACAGAGCAGTCGTGGAGCGCTCGTCGATCCCCTCGACAGTGCCGTCGGCAAGGCTCAGGTAAACGCTACCGTAGCCGAGCGCAGCACCCGAATAGCTGGACGCATCGCGCTGCCAGAGGACACGACCACTTTCCAGTTCCAGTGCCGCGGCACGGCCCTGATAGCTGGTGACGTAGAGCGTGCCACCGGATAGCAGCAGACCACCGTCGATATCGACGACCCGCTCAAGCTCCGAACGTCCTTGCGGAATGGCAACGCGCTGCTCCCAGACCGGAAGCCCGCGACGGGTATCCAGTGCGACCACTTTGCCGCTGGACAGGCCGGCAACGGCCAGCTGATTGGTCAGCAGCGGTGCGCCGGTCCCGCGTAGCGTCAGCACCGCAGGAGAGCTCTCGTAGCTCCAGCGCTGCGCGCCGGTATCCATCTCCAGCGCGATCAGCCGATCATCCTGCGTCTGCACCAGGACGATGTCGCCATTGACGGCCGGGGCAGCCAGCACTTCACTGCTGACCTGACTGCGCCAGCGCTCCTCGCCCGTGCTGACGTCCAGCGCCAGCACTTCACCGCGCAGGGTGCCAACCAGCACCAGGCCGTACCCGGCGCCTACCCCGCCGGAAACCGGCGTTTCGAGGTTCTTCTTCCAGTTGACCTTGCCGGTCAGGCGATCCATGGATACCACCAGCCCTTCGACATCGGCGGCGTAAATCTGGTCGCCATACACCACCGGCGTCAGCAGGTTGTAGGTCTTGCCCTGCCCTTCACCGATCGAACGACTCCACTCCTTCTTCAAGGAGATTTCCGCCTCGAACTTGGTCAGCTCCGCCGGTTCCGGCTCTTTAGTGTCCTTGCTGCTACAACCCGCGGCCAGTACGGCCAGGGTCAGCAATGCTGCAGTCTTCCAGCGCATCGTTTACGCCTCCCCTCGGGCCAGATCATCCAGCTTCATTTGCAGACCACCGATGGCCGCATCCTGGGACAGCGACTCTTTCGCCGCGGTGTAGGCCGCATGTGCCTCGTCGCGTCGGCCAAGCTGCACCAGCAGATCGCCGCGCAGCTCCTCGCGACTGGCAGCGAAGGCCTGATCAGCCTTGCCGTCCAGCAGCTTGAGCGCTTCTTCTGCCTTGTCCTGCGCAGCCAGAACGCGTGCCAGACGCTGACGAGCCAGCTCGTCCAGCGTCTTGTCGGCGGGCTTGTCGACCACGGCGCGAAGCTCGCTAGCCGCTTCGTCCAACCGCCCCGACTCGACCGCCACCTTCGCCACGAACAGGCTGCCGTACTGCGCATAATGCGTGCCGGCGAAATCTTTCTTCAGCAGATTGCCCAATCGCGCAACTTCCGCCGCATCGGCTTCACCTTCTTCCAGCGCTGCGCCGAGCAGCTGCTGATAGATCACCGAGGCACCCTGCGCCTGGTTGACCTGATGGTTCTGCCAGAATTGCCAGCCGAACACCAAGACCAGAGCGAGCACAGCCCCAAACAGAAGAGGCTTGCCGTTGCGCTGCCACCAGTCTTTGATCTGCGCCAGTGTTTCTTCTTCGGTACCCGAGGTCACGCTGTCACTCCTTTCATTCGCTTAGTCTCAGACCTGCTCGAGGCAGGCAGCCAGACGCTCGGGCAGAGCATCCCAGGCAATGCTTTGTTGCTCGCTGTCGTCGCGTAGCGGCTTGCAACCTACCACGCGCCCTGCCAGTTCGTCGTCACCCAGGATCAGCGCAAAGCGCGCGCCGCTCTTGTCCGCTTTCTTGAACTGACTCTTGAAACTGCCGCCACCGGCGTTCACCAGCAGGCGCAGCCCTGGCAGCATATCGCGCAGGCGCTCGGCCAGAGCCAGTGCTGCCAGCTCGGCAGGCTCACCGAATGCGCAGATATAGGCATGCGGCGCCGGGCTCAGGGCGTCCGGCACCAGACCAAGGGTTTCCAGCAGCAGCACCAGGCGCTCGACGCCCATGGCGAAGCCGACACCCGGGGTAGGCTTACCGCCAAACTGACTGATCAGGCCATCGTAACGGCCGCCAGCGCAGACGGTGCCCTGCGAGCCCAGTTTGTCGGTAACCCACTCGAACACGGTTCGACCGTAGTAATCCAGACCACGCACCAGCTTCGGGTTGATTTCGTAGGCGATGCCGACTGCATCGAGGCGCGCCTTCAGGCCTTCGAAATGCACGCGCGACTCATCGTCGAGGTAGTCATGCAGCGTCGGTGCATCGGCCAGCAGCGCCTGAGTCTGGGCATTCTTGCTGTCGAGAATACGTAGCGGATTGGTCGTCAGGCGCCGCTGGCTGTCCTCGTCGAGCTGATCGAAACGCTGCTGCAGGTAGGCCACCAGCGCATCGCGGTAGCGCGCACGTGCTTCGCTGGAGCCCAGGCTGTTGAGCTGCAGCGTTACAGCGTCGGCCAGGCCGAGCTGCTTCCACAGGCGCGCCGTCATCACGATCAGCTCGGCGTCGACATCAGGCCCAGGCTGGTTGAAGACTTCCACGCCGATCTGATGGAACTGCCGATAGCGGCCCTTCTGCGGCTTCTCATAACGGAACATCGGCCCGGTGTACCAGAGCTTCTGCACCTGGCCGCCACCGGTCATGCCATGCTCGAGCACGGCGCGCACACAGCCAGCAGTGCCTTCAGGACGCAGGGTCAGCGACTCTTCGTTGCGATCGAGGAAGGTGTACATCTCCTTGTCGACCACGTCGGTGCCTTCACCGATGCCGCGAGCGAAGAGGTCGGTGAACTCCAGGATAGGCAGGCGAATCTCGCTGTAGCCGTAGCTGTCGAGCAGTTGCGCGAAGGTGCTTTCCAGATAACGCCAGGTCGGGGTCTGCGCAGGCAGGATGTCGTTCATGCCACGAATGGCTTGCAGGGACTTGCTCAATGGGATTCCTTAAAGATCAGCTGCGCGCGATGACCGCCGCGTCGGCCGCGAGCTTCTCGGCGGCCTTGCGTCGGATGAGCTGCTCCAGCTCATCGACGAGATTTTCGTTGTTCAGTTTTTGCGCCGGCTTGCCGTCGATGTAGACCAGGTTGTTAGGGCTGCCACCGGTCAAGCCGACATGGGCCTCCTTCGCCTCTCCCGGACCGTTCACCACGCAACCGATCACGGCAACGTCCATCGGTACCAGCAGGTCTTCCACGCGGGTTTCCAGCTCGTTCATGGTCTTGACCACATCGAAGTTCTGCCGCGAACAGCTCGGGCAGGCGATGAAGTTGATACCACGTGAACGCAGACGCAGCGACTTGAGGATATCGAAGCCGACCTTGATTTCCTCGACAGGATCGGCCGCAAGCGACACGCGAATGGTGTCACCGATGCCTTCAGCGAGCAGCATGCCCAGCCCGACCGCGGACTTCACGGTGCCGGAACGCAGTCCACCCGCCTCGGTAATGCCCAGGTGCAGCGGCTGTTCGATCTGCCCGGCCAGCAACCGATAGGCCTCGACCGCCATGAATACGTCGGAAGCCTTGACGCTGACCTTGAAGTCCTGGAAGTCCAGGCGATCGAGATGATCGACATGGCGCAGGGCGGACTCCACCAGCGCCTGCGGGGTCGGCTCGCCGTACTTTTTCTGCAGGTCCTTTTCCAGCGAACCGGCATTCACCCCGATGCGGATCGGGATGCCCTTGTCGCGCGCCGCATCGACCACCGCGCGCACGCGATCTTCGCGACCGATATTGCCCGGATTGATGCGCAGGCAATCAACGCCGAGCTCGGCCACGCGCAAAGCGATCTGATAATCGAAATGGATGTCGGCCACCAACGGCAACTGCACCAGTTGCTTGATGCGCCCAAAGGCCTCGGCAGCCTCCATGGAAGGCACTGAAACCCTGACGATATCGGCGCCTGCATTGGCCAGGCGCTGGATCTGCGCAACCGTCGCCTCGACATCACAGGTCTCGGTATTGGTCATGCTCTGTACGGAAATCGGCGCATCACCACCGACCGGCACATTGCCCACCCAGATCTTGCGGGATTGGCGACGCTTGATAGGAGATTCGGAATGCATGGTCAGCTTACTGTCCGAGCTTGAGGCGCGCTGTCTCGCCGCGCATATGAGAGGCGAGGTTCACAGCTTCGCCGTTGTAACTGAGTTGGGCGCCGCGAGCGTAGCCCAGATGTACGTCCAATGGTGCCTTGCCGCTGACCGCCCTGCTGGTCCCGGCCTTGGCCAGCGCGCTGAACAGTACTCGTCCGTCGGCATCGCTGACTCGCGTCCAGCAATCGGCGGTGAAACTCAGCTCCAGCTGGGCCTCGCCTGCTACTGGCGGGGCGGTGTCGTTCGAGGCACTCGTGGGAGCCGGGGAGGCCGTTGCGTCAGCGCTTTGCGTGGGGCTGTCAGGCAGCGTCAGCGGCAGAGACTCCGCGGCCTCGCCCGCCGGCTCGGTGATGGTGCCCTGCACATCAGTGGTGGCTGGAGCCTGTTGCTCAGGCTCGATCGCTTCACTCTCGTTCGAATCGGCTAGCGGTGCTGTTTGCTCGACTGGCTGTTCGCTCTGCTGCTCGGCACCCTCGTCAGCGCGATCAAGCAGATGGATCTCGGTGGTTCCATCCGCGCCTTCCACTTCGATTCGCTCCAGCGCCGAGACCGGTGGCGTCGTGGCCTCTCGAGCCATGCGTTCCTGCCACCAATACCAGGCGACTGCAGCCAGGAGCAGCAACAAGGCAAAGCCGAAGAAACGCATGAAGCTTCGCGACAGACGGCCGGGCTCTTCGATGCGCCCCAGGCTGTTGACGTTGCTTCCGGAAGCGTTGGTACCGGTGTGCAGGTCGAACTCCTGAACCAGGCGATTCTGATCCAACCCCAGCAACTTGGCATAGGCACGAACGTAACCCCGGGCAAAGGTGTGCCCTGGCAACTGGCTGAAATCGCCGGCCTCGATGCGAGCCAGCGAGCGCTCGGTGAGATTCAGCTGCTGTGCAACTGCAGACAGCGGCCAGCCCTTGTCTTCGCGAGCTATACGCAGCGTCTCGCCGGGGTTGTTGCCCATCGGTGCAGCGGATTCTTGGTGCGGCGCGGTCATCGTTGCTCCGAAAGATATTGCTTGTATTCATCCGTACCGGGATACAGTCGCCTCAGCTGCAGCGCGAGGCTTGCAGCAGTGTCGCGGTCCTGATGGATGTTGGCCAGACGGATACCGAGCAGCAGACTCCGTGCGTTCTGCTCGGCCAGTTGGCTGAAGCTATCGTAGTAACGCTTGGCTGGAACGTATTGCTTGTCCTCGAAGGCCATGAGTGCAAGCTCGAGCAACGCGCGGGGCTGGCGACTGTCGAGGCGCAGCGAGCGGGTGAAATGGAGTTCGGCCTCTTCACGCTGGCCCAACTGCAGTGCAGTCATACCCAGATTCTGAAAGACCCGCGCCCGCTCGGAATACATGTTGTCTTCGGAAGCCTGACGGAAACGCTCCATGGCTTCGGGGTAGCGCTTCTGCTCGAACAGAAAGCTGCCGTAGTTGTTGAGTATGCGGGCGTCCTTGCGACTGGAGAGCGCTTCACGGTAGTGCTTGTCGGCCAGGTCGTTTTCCATTTCGGTCTGGAATACCAAAGCCAGGGCGGCGTGTGCATCGGCGCTGTTCGGATCAATTTCGAGGGCCTTGCGCAGTGGCGTCTTGGCGCGCGCGGCGGCGCCCTGCTGCAGGTAGCCGATCCCCAATTGAATATAGGCGTCGCGGGCCTGCTGGCGACCTTCGTCGGTTCTCAGCGGATCAGTGGATCCAGAAGACACACAACCGGCCAACAGGCCGGTCAGTAGAAGCAGCAGCGCAGCGCGCAAAATCATCAGCATCCCCCTCAGGATCGGTTCGAAGCAGTTTGCGCCGCACCTGGCTCGCTCTGTAGCTCACGCACAGCGATGTATCTCTCGCTTCGACGCGTCCGGTCCAGCACCTGGCCGACGAGCTGACCGCAAGCCGCGTCGATGTCTTCGCCGCGGGTGGTACGCACCGTTACATTGTGCCCACCTTTGTGCAGGATGTCCTGAAAACGGCGGATGGCATTGTTGCTCGGCCGCTCATATCCGGAGTGAGGGAACGGATTGAACGGGATCAGATTGATCTTGCACGGGATATCCGCCAGCAACGTGATCATCTGCTCGGCATGTTCGGGCTGATCGTTGATGCCCTTGAGCAGGGTGTACTCGATGGTCAGCACGCGCTTCTCGCCAAGCCTCGAGATATAGCCCTTGCATGCCGCCAGCAGCATGTCCAGCGGGTACTTCTTGTTGATCGGCACCAACTGATCGCGCAACGCATCGTTGGGTGCGTGCAGCGACAATGCCAGAGAAACGTCGATGACCTTGGCCAGCTCGTCGATCATCGGCACGACGCCGGAGGTCGAGAGCGTCACCTTGCGCTTGGAAATCCCGTAACCAAGGTCGTCCATCATGATGTGCATGGCAGCGACGACGTTGTCGAAATTCAGTAACGGCTCGCCCATCCCCATCATCACCACGTTGGTGATCGCGCGATCGATTTTCGCCGGGATGGAGCCGAATGATTTGTTAGCAATCCAGACCTGACCGATCACCTCGGCCGCTGTCAGGTTGCTGTTGAAGCCTTGCTTGCCGGTGGAACAGAAACTGCAATCCAGCGCACATCCGGCCTGCGAGGACACGCACAGCGTTCCACGTCCGCCCTGGGGGATGTACACAGTTTCCACACAGCTGCCCGAGGCGACACGCACGACCCATTTGCGGGTGCCGTCGCTGGAGATGTCTTCACTGACGACCTCCGGGCCGCGAATCTCGGCGCAGGCCTTGAGCTTTTCGCGCAAGGCCTTGCCGAGATTGCTCATGGCGTCGAAATCATCGACACCAAAATGGTGAATCCACTTCATCACCTGACCGGCGCGAAAACGCTTCTCCCCGATGGACTCGAAGAAGCTCTCCAGTTGCGACTGGGTAAGCCCGAGCAGATTCACTTTACCGGTCGTGGCAATCATTGAATTCACCTTCGCTCAATCAGCGAATGCGTGCGCACACTTCGGTGGCAGCAAAGAAGTAAGCGATTTCACGAGCAGCGGAAGCTTCCGAATCGGAACCGTGCACGGCGTTCTCGTCGATGGAAACGGCGAAATCGGCGCGGATGGTGCCGGCAGCAGCTTCTTTCGGGTTGGTGGCGCCCATCAGCTCACGGTTCTTGGCGATGGCGTCTTCGCCTTCCAGAACCTGAACGATGACTGGACCGGAAGTCATGAAAGCAACCAGATCCTTGAAGAAGCCACGCTCGCTGTGCTCGGCGTAGAAGCCAGCCGCTTCGCGCTCGGACAGCTGAACCATCTTGGAAGCGACGACGCGCAGGCCGGCCTTCTCGAAACGGGTAGTGATTTCGCCGATGACGTTCTTGGCGACAGCGTCGGGCTTGATGATGGAGAAGGTGCGTTGCAGGGCCATGTAGGACTCCAAAACTGATGGGTTAAAGCGAACGAGTAAACCCGCGGATTATACGCGGGTTCATGTCAAAAAACATAAGGGTAGAGGGTAGAAGCCCGGATGGCGCCAGGGACCGCCGAACGGTCCCGAGATACCCAACCAGAGGAAAACGAAAACTTCGAAACCGCTCTATTCGGCCTCTTCGATCCAGGCCGACTGGATGGCTTCGAGCACTTTCTCGCCGCCCCGACCGGGCTCATCGGCGAAGCCCGGAAGCTCCACCACCCAGCGATGCAGATCAAGGAAATTCACATAGCGCGGATCTACATCGGTCTTGCGCTCGGCCAGCTCGATGGCGATTTCCTGCACGTCACTCCATTTCAGCTGCATGACGCCCACCCTCAGTGCCCTTCGGAAACCTGATTGATTGTGTACTTCGGAATCTCCACGACGAGATCGGCATCAGCCACCACTGCCTGGCAGGACAGCCGGGAATTGGGCTCAAGCCCCCACGCCTTGTCGAGCATGTCGTCCTCCAGCTCATCGGAAGCTTCCAGTGACTGGAAGCCTTCGCGAACCACGACGTGGCAGGTGGTGCAGGCACAGGATTTTTCGCATGCATGCTCGATGTCGATGCCATTGCGCAGCGCGGCGTCCAGCACCGTCTCGCCGGTCTGCGCCTCGATAACGGCGCCTTCAGGGCAATGGTCGGCATTGGGCAGGAAAATGATCTGCGGCATCTGGGTCAATCCTCGATATCGTTTAGCCGCCGCCCGGCCAGCGCGGCCTTGACGGTCGAATCCAGCCGGCGCGCAGCAAAGGCGTCGGTGATCTGGCTCAGGCGTTTGGTCTGGCGCTCGATGGCCAGCACATCCTGGCTGTCCAGCAATCCGCGCAACTCGGCGACCTGGGAGTCGATCGCCACGCGCTCGTCAGCAGACAGCAAGCGCTCGCCATCGACGGCCAGCGCAGCCTCGACCGCCTCGAGCAGGCGCTGGGCATCAACCAGCTGCTCACGCAACGCCCGGGCGTCACGGTCCTCGTCCGCCTTGCGGAAAGAGTCCTCCAGCATCCTGGCGATTTCGCCATCGGTGAGGCCATAGGAAGGCTTGACCTGAATACTCGCCTCCACGCCGGATGCCAACTCACGCGCGGACACGCTGAGCAAGCCATCAGCATCGACCTGGAAGGTAACGCGAATCTTTGCCGCCCCGGCGACCATCGGCGGAATACCGCGCAGCTCGAATCGAGCCAGCGAACGGCAGTCGGAGATCAGCTCGCGCTCGCCCTGCAGCACATGAATCATCATGGCCGACTGGCCATCTTTGTAGGTGGTGAAGTCCTGCGCGCGCGCCACCGGAATCGTGGTGTTGCGCGGAATGATCTTCTCCATCAGCCCGCCCATGGTCTCCAGCCCGAGGGACAGCGGGATCACATCGAGCAGCAACAGCTCTTCCCCATCGCGATTATTGCCAGCCAAGGTCTCAGCCTGAATCGCCGCGCCAATGGCCACAACCTCATCAGGGTCGATGTCGGTCAGCGGCTCGCGACCGAACAGCTGCCCAACTGCCGAGCGCACTCTTGGCACTCGGGTCGAACCGCCGACCATGACCACGGCGGTAATCTCCTCAAGCTCCACACCCGAGTCCCGCACGGCACGCCGGCAGGACTTGAGACTGCGCGCAATCATCGGCTCGATCAGCGCATCGAAGGTCTCGCGTTGCAGCTCGCCTGACCAGCCGGCATACGCGACATCCACCGCATCCACATCACTCAGATGCTCCTTGGCATCGCAGGCAATCTTCAGCAATTCACGCTGCGCGCCCGGCTCGAGATCGTCGGACACACCGGCACGCTCGAGAATCCAGTCCGCTACGGCATGGTCGAAATCATCACCACCCAGAGCCGTGTCGCCACCAGTGGCCAACACCTCGAAAACGCCCTTGGTCAGGCGAAGAATCGAAATATCGAAGGTACCGCCTCCGAGATCGTAGATCGCGACGACGCCTTCGGCATGACGATCCAGACCATAGGCGACGGCGGCCGCGGTCGGCTCGTTGAGCAGGCGCAGCACGCTGAGCCCAGCGAGCCGCGCGGCGTCCTTGGTCGCCTGACGCTGGGCATCGTCGAAATAGGCCGGAACGGTAATCACCGCACCGACCAGTTCACCGCCCAGGGTCGCCTCGGCACGCTGACGGAGTGCGCGCAGGATCTCAGCCGAGACTTCCACAGGGCTCTTGGCGCCCTGAACGGTCTCGATGAACGGCATTTGCGACTCAGCCTGACGGAAGCGGTACGGCAGCTGTTCGCCCAACTGCTTCACATCGGCCAGCCCGCGACCCATCAGCCGCTTGACCGAACTGATGGTGTTGAACGGATCGGTGGCCGCGGCAAGTTTGGCTTGTGCGCCAACCTCAATGCGGTCAGCGTGATAGCGCACCACCGACGGCAGGATCACTTGCCCATCAGCATCGGCCAACGGCGCAGTGACACCACTGCGCAGGGCAGCTACGAGGGAGTTGGTGGTCCCCAAGTCTATTCCGACAGCCAGGCGCCGCTGATGGGGCTGGGGGGTTTGTCCGGGCTCGGCAATCTGAAGTAAGGCCATGTCTGTCTGATATCGGGCGCAACGCCGGGCGCTGCGCGGGGTTAATCGTCGAGGCGCTCTTCGAGTTGGCGCACTTCCTGGGTCAGCTTGTCGAGAAACTGCATGCGTCGAACCAGACGCTCAGCATCGGCACGCCGCTCAGAATCCTGCCAGATGCGGGCGAAATCATCGTTCAGCCCCTGCTGCGCCTGCTTCAAGCGCGACTTGAACGCCGCTACGCCATCCAGATCGGCCTGCTCATGGAGCTCTTCAAGCTCCTCGCGCCAATGCATCTGCTGCATGAGGAACGCGGGATCCTGAACAGTCGCTTCCAGTGGAACCTCATGCCCCTCGATGGCCAACAGATACCTTGCCCGGCGGCTCGGACTCTTGAGCGTCTGGTAGGCCTCATTGAGGTTGGCGGAGCGCTCAAGGGCCTGACGCTGCTCGCTTTCGCCAGCGTCGGCAAAGCGATCAGGGTGAACCTGGCGAGCAAGCTCTCGATAGCGATCGGCAAGAGACGCAAGATCCAGCTCGAACTCGGGCTTCAACTCGAACAATGCAAAATGACAGGGAGTACCCACGGCGTCCTCAGATATTGAAGCTCTCGCCGCAGCCACACTCGCCACGAACGTTCGGGTTATTGAACTTGAAGCCCTCGTTGAGCCCTTCGCGAACGAAGTCGAGTTCCGTGCCGTCGAGGTATACCAAGCTCTTGGGATCAATGATCACCTTGACCCCATGACTCTCGAACACCGAATCTTCGGCTGCCGTTTCGTCGACGAACTCAAGTACGTACGCCAAGCCGGAACAGCCGGTCGTACGCACCCCGAGTCGCACACCTACACCCTTGCCTCGCCCGTCCAGCGAACGGCGAACGTGCTGGGCTGCAGCGGGCGTCATGGTGATAGCCATCGCAACCTCCCTATTTAAAGCAGACCTTTCTTTTCGCGGTAGTCACGCACAGCTGCCTTGATCGCATCTTCGGCGAGCACGGAGCAGTGAATCTTCACCGGCGGCAGCGCCAGCTCTTCAGCCAGCTGCGTGTTCTTGATGGTTTCCGCTTCTTCCAGGGTCTTGCCCTTCATCCACTCGGTAGCAAGCGAGCTGGANGCGATGGCGGAGCCGCAACCATAGGTCTTGAACTTGGCATCTTCGATGACGCCCTGCTCGTTGACCTTGATCTGCAAACGCATCACGTCGCCACATGCCGGCGCACCTACCATGCCGGTACCGATGCTCGGGTCTTCAGCGTCGAACTTGCCGACGTTGCGCGGGTTTTCGTAGTGGTCGATGACCTTATCGCTGTATGCCATGGTGCAATCCTCTTAGATCAGGCTGTGCGGCGCTTGACGCCGGTCAGTGGGCTTGCCACTCGACCTTGGAAATGTCGACGCCGTCTTTGAACATGTCCCACAGGGGCGAAAGCTCGCGCAGCTTGGTGACGGCCTCGCAAACCTTCTGCGCTGCGTAGTCGATTTCCTCTTCAGTAGTGAACCGACCAAAGGTGAAACGGATGGAGCTATGCGCCAATTCGTCGTTACGACCCAGGGCACGCAGCACGTACGACGGCTCCAGCGAAGCGGACGTACAGGCGGAGCCAGACGATACCGCCAGATCCTTGAGCGCCATGATCAGCGACTCGCCCTCGACGTAGTTGAAGCTGAGGTTCAGATTGTGCGGTACACGGGCGGTCAGGCTACCGTTCACATAAAGCTCTTCGAGATGCTCGACCTGCTTGTAGAAGCGATCACGCAGGGAGCGGACGCGCTCGTTCTCCTGGGCCATTTCGTCTTTCGCGATACGAAAGGCCTCGCCCATGCCGACCAGCTGGTGGGTAGCCAGCGTACCGGAACGCATGCCACGCTCATGGCCACCGCCATGCATCTGTGCCTCAAGGCGGACGCGGGGCTTACGGCGAACATACAGCGCACCCACGCCCTTCGGCCCATAGGTCTTATGAGCGGAGAAGGACATCAGATCGACCTTCATCTTCTCCAGATCGATTTCGACCTTGCCGGTCGACTGCGCCGCATCGACATGGAAAAGAATGCCGCGAGAACGGGTCAGCTCGCCGATGGCGGTGATGTCGTTGATAGTGCCGATCTCGTTGTTCACGTGCATGACCGACACAAGAATAGTGTCGTCGCGCAGCGCAGCTTCGACCATCGCCGGCGTGACGATGCCATCCTCGCCCGGTTCGAGATACGTGACCTCGAAGCCTTCGCGCTCGAGCTGGCGAGTGGTATCCAGTACCGCCTTGTGCTCGATCTTGGTGGTGACGATGTGCTTGCCCTTGGACGCATAGAAATGCGCGACGCCCTTGATGGCCAGGTTGTCCGACTCGGTTGCACCGGATGTCCAGACGATTTCACGGGGATCGGCGTTGACCAGCTCAGCAACCTGACGGCGCGCATTCTCCACGGCTTCCTCGGCTTTCCAGCCAAAGGCATGAGAGCGCGACGCCGGATTGCCGAAGTTGCCTTCGTTGGTGAGGCACTCGATCATCTTGGCGGCAACACGCGGATCCACAGGTGTGGTCGCAGAGTAGTCCAGGTAAATCGGCAATTTCATTCAGATATCTCCTATCAGGCAGTCGCCCTGCTCAATCGATGGCGGACGTTTCTATCTTGTCCATATGCGGCGAAGTGCCGCCAGCCTTGCGCATGTCTTGGCGCAGGGCGACCTGCTGCACGTCCTGGCGCTTGACCAGGTCGGCCAGGCTGATGCCGCTGAGGAATTCATGAATCTGCTGGCTGAGGTCACACCACAGATGGTGAGTCAGGCAGGTATCGCCAGAGTGGCAGCCGCCTAGACCTTGGCAACGCGTGGCATCGACCGACTCGTTCACAGCGTCGATGACCTGGGCGACCTGAATGCCGGCCATGTCGCGAGAAAGCTGATAGCCGCCGCCGGGCCCTCGCACGCTGGTCACCAGGCTGCCGCGGCGCAGCTTCGCGAAGAGCTGCTCGAGATAGGAAAGGGAAATACCCTGCCGCTCGGAAATATCGGCCAGGGAGACCGGCCCATGCTGCGCATGCAGCGCCAGATCGAGCATGGCGGTCACGGCATAACGGCCTTTGGTGGTTAATCGCATCGGTCTGCACCAAGCATTACGGTTTGGCGCAATTATGCAATTCCCGAGTATTTGAGTCAACTATAAGACCTATTAATTCAGTAGGTCTTTAGTCTGGAACCACGCCCGGCCGGAGGCAGCGGGCCGGCATGATACCAGCTGCTGCCAGCCCGCGCACTTCAGGTGCGGGCATCGCCAGCGTCGGACTTCACTTCAACGAAGTCTTCTTCTCGCAGCTCCGGAAGGTCCTTGGCGCAATAATCGCTGCCCAGCGCCTTGAGCGCGCCACACATGCCCTCCAAGCGCTCCTCTACGGCCTGAACATGATCCAGCAACTGCCCAATGGCTCGCGCGACGGGATCAGGCATATCCTCGCTGACGCCATAGGCGTCGAATCCGATCTTCTCGGCAATGGCCTTGCGCTTGGCTTCCTGCTCATCGCTGGATTTGACGATCACCCGCCCCGGAATCCCAACCGCCGTCGCTCCCGGCGGCACTTCACGGGTAACCACCGCATTAGAGCCGATCTTCGCGCCCGCGCCGACGGTGAACGGCCCAAGGATCTTCGCGCCGGCTCCCACGATTACACCGTCTTCAAGCGTCGGATGGCGCTTGCCCTTATTCCAGCTGGTGCCACCGAGTGTCACGCCGTGATAGAGCGTCACGTCATCGCCAATTTCCGCGGTCTCGCCAATGACGATGCCCATCCCGTGATCAATGAAGAATCGCCGGCCAATCCTGGCGCCCGGATGGATCTCGACCCCGGTCAGCCAGCGCCCCAGATTCGAGGACATCCGCGCAAGCCACTTGAATTCATGCACCCACAGCCAATGGGACAGGCGATGAATCCAGATGGCGTGCAGCCCCGGATAACAGGTCAGAACTTCGAACGCATTGCGTGCCGCCGGATCGCGATGGAAAACGCTCTGAATGTCTTCGCGCATGCGTTCGAACATCAATCACTTCTCCGCTTGTGAGGCTCGCCGCGGGCAGCCTTTTGTGTCTCGGTGAGAATACCGCGCAGGATATTCATTTCCAGCTTGCTGATACCGCTGCGCCCGTAGAGCCGACGCAATCGGGGCATCAGATGCCTGGGCTTGGCCGGATCGAGAAAGCCGATATCCACCAGAGTCTGCTCAAGATGACCGAAGTAATTCTCCAGCTCGTCGACAGTCACGGGCTGGGCATCCAGCATCGCCGTGGTTTCCAGTTTTTCGACCTTGGTTGGCCGCCCCTCGGCAGCCAACCAGGCCATGCGCACCTCGTAGGTAAGCACCTGCACGGCCGCAGCGAGATTCAATGAACTGAACTGTGGATCAGACGGGATATGGACGTGGTACTGGCAGCGCTGCAACTCCTCATTGGTCAGCCCCGCGTACTCGCGACCGAATACCAATGCGACTTCGCCGCCCCCGGCAGACTGCTCCACGGAAACCGACGCGCACTCCCGAGGATCGAGCAACGGCCAGGGAATGCGCCGATCACGAGCGCTGGTTCCGAGCACCAGACTGCAACCAGCCAGCGCCTCTTCCAGCGTTGCAACGACCCGTGCACTATCGAGAATGTCGGTTGCACCGGACGCCCTGGCCACGGCGTTGGGACTCGGGAAATCCTCGGGATCGACCAATACCAGGCGCGAAAGCCCCATGTTCTTCATGGCGCGAGCCGCACCACCGATGTTGCCGGCATGACTGGTATTGACCAGCACGACACGAATGTTCTGCAGCGACACAATAATTCTCTGCTTGAAAGCGAGCAGAAAGCTTACAGGAAGCGGCTCNCGATCCGCCATCTGCCGCCCCCTGCAACCACCACCGTGACGCTACATGCGCCGGCGCTTTCCTGATAGAATTTCGCGCTTTCTTTAACGACCAGGTAATTGATCCATGCAGCCCATGCTGAATATCGCGCTGCGCGCCGCCCGCAGCGCCGGCGAACTGATTGTCCGTTCCACCGATCGCCTGGATGCAATCTCGGTCAACGAGAAAGAAGCGAAGGATTACGTCACCGAAATCGACAAGGCCGCAGAGCANAGCATCGTCAATGCGCTGCGCAAGGCCTACCCGAATCACGGCATCCTGGGCGAGGAAGGCGGACTGCTCGAAGGCAGCGGGGACGGCGCCGATTACCTGTGGATCATCGACCCGCTGGATGGAACCACCAATTTTGTCCGCGGCATTCCTCACTACGCCGTCAGCATCGCCTGCAAGTACCGCGGGCGCCTGGAACACGCGGTCGTGCTGGACCCGGTACGCCAGGAAGAATTCACCGCCAGCCGCGGCCGTGGCGCCGCCCTGAACGGCCGCCGCCTGCGCGTTAGCGCACGCAAGAGCCTGGACGGCGCACTGCTCGGCACCGGCTTTCCGTTCAAGGATGGCCAGATGGACAACCTGGACAGCTACTTGAAGATGTTCCGCAGCCTGGTCGGCCAGACCTCCGGCCTACGTCGTGCCGGCGCCGCAAGCCTCGACCTGGCTTATGTCGCTGCAGGCCGCTTGATGCGTTCTGGGAGTTTGGCCTTTCCGAATGGGACATGGCTGCAGGCGCACTGCTGATCCAGGAAGCCGGCGGCTTGGTGAGCGATTTCAGCGGCGGCCATGACTTCCTTGAGAAGGGTCAGATCGTTGCCGGCAACACCAAATGCTTCAAGGCGGTACTNACCACCATCCAGCCGCACCTGACACCNTCTCTCAAGCGCTGAGAACGATAGCGGCATAAAAAAACGCCCCAACGGGGCGTTTTTTTGTTGCTGCACAATCGCTCAACTCACTGCTGCGNTAGCGANAACTGTCCATCCTGCACCGGGATCTGGCTACCCGGATCGCGATCCATGCGTACGCGACCCACNTTGCCGGCGAGGTNGTACTTCACGTCGTAGCCGACGATCTTGTCGTGCGNATCGGTTACCGTNCTGCAACGTGTTTCGGTAGTGGTATAGGTGCTGCTGGCCTGCATGCGGCCCTGCACCTGATTGCCTGCATAACCGCCACCGACCGCACCGGCGACCGTCGCAATTTTCTTGCCGGTACCGCCACCAACCTGATTGCCGAGCAGGCCACCAACCACCGCACCCACTGCTGTACCTGCGATGCGATGCTGATCCTGCACTGGTTTCTGCCGAGTCACCGCGACATCCTTGCAAACCTCTCGCGGAGTCCGAATGGTTTCCTTGATCGGCTCCACCGCCAGCACATCGGCGAATTTCGGCCCGCGATCAACCAGACTATAAGTAGCGAAAGCGCCGCCAGCCGTGGCGACCACCACTCCGAGCGCCGTACCGACCAACATGGACTTGTTCACTGTGACTTCCTCTTCCTTCGGGCTGCGCCCGTTCCGCAGCCTTGGACTCCTTTAGGCTGCGGAAGTTCGAAGAAGATCAGGGGCGCTCGTCCGCTTCCTCTTCCACCACTGGTGGAATCAGGTCGTCACGGGTGAGCTTCAGCCAGACGAGCAGCATGCCAGCGACATAGACCGACGAGTACGTGCCTGCCCCAACGCCGATCAACAGCGCCAGCGAGAAGCCCCACAGATTCTCGCCACCAAAGACCATGAGCGCACCGACAGCCAGCAACGTGGATACCGAAGTTGCCATGGTGCGCAGCAAGGTTTGCGTCGTGGAGATATTGATGTTTTCCAGCAGCTCCGCCTTGCGCAGCATGCGGAAGTTCTCGCGGATCCGGTCAAAGATGACGATTGTGTCGTTCAGCGAATAGCCGATAACCGCCAGCACAGCGGCCAGCACGGTGAGATCGAACGATATCTGGAAAAAGGAGAACACCCCGAGAACGACGATCACATCGTGGAACAGCGACAGCACGGCACCGAGACCGAACTTCCACTGAAAGCGAAAGGCCACGTAGACCAGAATACCACCCAGCGCGAGCAGCATGCCCAGACCACCCTGGTCGCGCAGCTCCTCACCCACCGCAGGCCCGACGAACTCGACTCGCTTGACGCTCACCGAGTTGGCACTGTCAGCGCCGCGCAATGCATCAGCGATGCGCTCTCCCAGCTGAGGATCGTCGCCCGGCATGCGCACCAGCACGTCAGTAGTCGCACCGAAGCTCTGCACTACAGCGTCGCCAAAACCGGATTGCACCAGCTGCCCACGCACCTGCTCGAGTTCAACCGGGCGCTCATAGCCGAGCTCGATCAGTGTACCGCCAGTGAAGTCCAACCCGAAGTTGAGCCCCTTGACCACCAGGCTCGCCAGTGACGCAACGGTCAGCACCACGGTCAGGGCGAAGGCCACATGGCGGACACCCATGAAATTGATTACGCGTTTCATCGTGCTAGCCCCTTAAATCCACAGCTTCTTGAGATCGCGGCCACCGTAGATCAGGTTGACCATGGCGCGCGTCACGATGATTGCGGTAAACATCGACGTCAGGATGCCGATCGACAGGGTGACCGCGAAGCCCTTGATCGGGCCGGTCCCCATGGCGAACAGGATGCCGCCGACCAGCAGAGTGGTCAGGTTGCCGTCGACGATCGCCGAGAAGGCCCGATCGAAGCCTTCATGGATGGCGCGCTGGATCGACATGCCATTGGCGATCTCCTCGCGGATTCGCGAGAAGATCAGCACGTTGGCATCCACCGCCATACCCATGGTCAACACGATACCGGCAATACCCGGAAGGGTCAGCGTGGCATTGAGCATCGACATCAGGGCTGTCAGCACGACCATATTGAACAGCAGCGCAATGGTCGCCAACACACCGAAGAACTTGTAGATCAGCACCATGAAGATGGCGACGAAGAGGAAGCCCCACATGGCTGCCTGGACGCCCAGCTTGATGTTTTCAGCGCCCAGGCTCGGGCCGATGGTGCGCTCTTCTGCGAAGTACATCGGCGCCGCCAGACCACCGGCGCGCAGCAGCAACGCCAGCTCTGACGACTCGCCCTGGCCATCGAGGCCGGTGATGCGGAACTGGCTGCCGAGTGGCGACTGGATAGTTGCAAGGCTGATGATCTTCTTTTCTTCCTGGAAGGTCTCGACGCGCACTTCCTGCTCAACACCATCAACCGTCTGCCGCACATAGCGAGTCATCGGCCGCTGCTCGATGAAGATCACGGCCATGCTGCGCCCGACATTGTTGCGCGTGGCGCGATTCATCAGATCGCCGCCGTGGCCATCGAGCCGGATATTCACCTGCGGACGGCCATTCTCGTCGTAGCTGGCCTGGGCGTCGGTCACCTGATCACCTGTAATGATCAGTGTGCGCTCAAGCTGAACCGGCGGGCGGCCCTCTTCGCGGAACTCGAAGGTTTCGGTGGAAGCACGCGATGCATCTGAATCGGCAGCCAGGCGGAACTCGAGGTTCGCCGTCTTGCCGAGGATACGTTTGGCCTCGGCCGTATCCTGCACCCCCGGCAGCTCGACGACGATCCGATTGGCACCTTGACGCTGAACCAACGGCTCAGCCACGCCGAGTTCGTTGACGCGATTACGCACCGTGGTCAGGTTCTGCTTGATCGAGTACTCGCGAATTTCCGCCAGCTTGGCTTCGGTCAGCGTCAGACGCAGCACGTACTGGCCGTTGCGTTCTGCGGACGTCAGCTCGAAGTCGGTAAATTCCTTGCGGATGAGCGATTGGGCGGCATCCAAGGTAGCCTCATCGGCAAAGCCCAACTGCACCGAATCCTTCAGATTCGGCAGACTGCGGTATCGCACACGCTCCTTGCGCAGCAGACTCTTGACCTCACCCTCGGAGACGTTCAGGCGCGTTTCAATTGCCTTGTCCATGTCCACTTCCAGGAGGAAGTGCACACCACCGGAGAGATCCAGACCAAGCTTCATCGGGCTTGCGCCAAGATTGCGCAACCAGTCGGGAGTCGTAGGCGCCAGATTGAGCGCAACTACGTAGGCGTCGCCGAGCGCGCGGCGCACGATATCTTTTGCCGGCAACTGATCATCCTGACGCTCGAGACGCACAAGGCCACCTCGGCCCTGCTCGTCCAGGGACGCAGACTTGACCGCGATACCGCCATCCACGAGTGCTTTGCTGATGCGCTCGAGGTCTGCCTCGCCGATCTCCTGCGATGTGCTGGCACCGGTAACCTGAATCGCCGGGTCATCCGGATAGAGGTTGGGCGCAGAGTAAATAAAGGCGATCGCGAGCACTGCCAGAATCAGCAGGTATTTCCAGAGAGGGAATCTATTGAGCATGACGCAGCCCGTTTAATGAACGCGGGGCGCCTTGCGCGCCCCGTCGATATTGAATGAAGTCAGCTCAGATGGCTTTCAGTGTGCCCTTGGGCAACGTTGCGGCGATCGCTACTTTCTGGAACTTCAGCTCAACGTTGTCGGACACCTCGATCACCACGAAGTCATCGGCGACCTTGGTGACCTTGCCAGCGATACCGCCGGAAGTGACCACTTCGTCGCCCTTCTGCAGGCCGGCGATCAGGTTCTTGTGTTCCTTGGCACGCTTGGACTGGGGACGCCAGATCATCAGGTAGAAGATGACCAGAAAACCGACCAGAAAAACCCACTCGAAACCAGTACCAGCAGGACCAGCAGCAGCCTCCTGGGCATAGGCGGCGGGAATCAGAAAGCTCATGTAGCACTCCTGTTGCAGAAAGGATTGTTTTGTTCTGGCACGTCACGCAAGCGGCGGCGTTGGCAGACCGCGCTTGGCATAAAAGGCGTCGACAAAGGCCGCCAATGTACCCTGTTGAATGGCGTCGCGTAAACCAGCCATAACCCGCTGGTAATGCCGCAGGTTATGGATGGTATTCAACATGCTACCCAGCATTTCGCCGCATTTATCCAGATGATGCAGATAAGCGCGGGAGAAATGTTTGCAGGTGTAACAGTCACAGCTCGGATCCAGCGGAGAATCGTCGTGTTTGTGAACGGCGTTGCGGATCTTGATCACACCGCTATCAACGAAAAGATGCCCATTTCGCGCATTGCGCGTTGGCATCACGCAGTCGAACATATCGACGCCGCGCCGCACACCCTCGACCAGGTCCTCCGGCTTACCCACCCCCATCAGATAGCGTGGCTTATCCGCTGGCATCTGTGGCGGAAGGAAATCCAGCACACGGATCATCTCTTCCTTCGGCTCGCCAACCGAAAGGCCGCCAATCGCCAGGCCGTCAAATCCGATCTCGCAAAGCCCTTCCAGCGAGCGCATGCGCAAAGATTCGTGCATACCGCCCTGAACAATGCCGAACAGCGCAGCCGGACTGTCGCCATGGGCGACCTTCGAGCGCTTGGCCCAGCGCAGCGACAGCTCCATCGAACGCCGCGCCACGTCCTCGTCAGCGGGATAAGGCGTGCATTCATCGAAGATCATCACGATATCCGAGCCCAGGTCACGCTGGACCTGCATCGACTCCTCCGGCCCCATGAAGACTTTTGCGCCATCTACCGGAGAGGCGAAGTAGACGCCCTCCTCCTTGATCTTGCGCATCGCGCCCAGGCTGAACACCTGAAAGCCGCCCGAGTCGGTGAGGATAGGCCCCTGCCACTGCATGAAGTCGTGCAGGTCCCCATGGCGCTTGATCACTTCAGTGCCAGGGCGCAACCAGAGATGGAAGGTGTTGCCCAGAATGATCTGCGCTCCGATCGCCTCGATGTCACGTGGCAGCATGCCTTTGACGGTACCGTAAGTGCCCACTGGCATGAACGCCGGCGTCTCGACGGTGCCGCGCGGAAAGGTCAGACGTCCGCGGCGCGCCTTGCCATCGGTGGCAAGCAGCTCGAAGGACATATGGCAGGAGCGAGTCATTGGGTTTCCTCGGGGCCGCGCGGCGCGGGATTGCGGGTGATGAACATGGCATCGCCGTAACTGAAGAAGCGATAACGCTGAGCCACCGCTTCGGCGTAGGCCGCCATGGTCTCCGGATAACCGGCGAAGGCGGAAACCAGCATCAGCAGCGTGGATTCAGGCAGATGGAAATTGGTGACCAGTGCATCCACCACATGAAAGCTCTTGCCTGGGTAGATGAAGATATCGGTGTCGCCACTGAACGGCTTGAGTTCACCATCGCGCGCCGCCGTCTCCAGCGAACGCACGCTGGTGGTACCGACAGCGATCACGCGCCCACCACGGGAGCGACAGGCCGCCACCGCATCGACGACATCCTGGCCGACCTCCAGCCATTCGCGATGCATGTGATGCTCTTCGATACGCTCCACGCGCACCGGCTGAAAGGTGCCGGCGCCGACATGAAGGGTAACGTAGGCCGTTTCCACGCCAGACTCACGCAGCGATCTGCAGCAGCGCCTCATCGAAGTGCAGTCCTGCGGTCGGCGCAGCCACGGCACCGGCGCGCTGCGCGTAGACGGTCTGGTAACGCTCGCGGTCGGCGGCGTCGTCAGGCCTGTCTATATAAGGAGGCAATGGCATGTGCCCGATGCGCTCGAGCAACGGCAGAACATCCTCGTCGAACTCGAGTTCGAACAGCGCATCATGCCGGGCGATCATTTCCGCTTCGCCGCCGCCATCGAGCAGGATCTTCGATCCGGCCTTGGGCGACTTGCTGGAACGGACATGCGCCAGAACGCTGCGATTGCCGACTACCCTTTCGACAAGGATTTCCAGCTTGCCGCCGGTAGCTTTCTGACCGAAAAGGCGCGCTGGGATCACCCGGGTATTGTTGAACACCATCAGATCGCCAGGCCGCACATGGTCCAGCAGATCGGCGAAGTTGCGATGCGAGAGCTTTCCCGTTTCGCCTTCGAGCACCAGCAGACGACTGGCGCGCCGCTCCGCCAGGGGATGTCGTGCGATCAGGGCATCGGGCAGCTGGAAGAAAAAATCGGCAACTTGCATGGATCGGAGGTCGGGACGCGGAAAGGGCGCAAATCTTATCCGAAACACGTCGACCTGACCACGCCAAGCGATTGACCACCCCGTCGCGCATCCCTATACTGCGCGCCCACTGTGCCTCGATGGCGGAATCGGTAGACGCAGCGGATTCAAAATCCGCCGTTGGTAACAACGTGAGAGTTCGAGTCTCTCTCGAGGCACCATCAGTGAATCGCTACAACGCAGCCAAGCTGCATGCTTAGCGAAACGGGTAACCGGATCGCCTGCAAGTCTAACGCCGTAGCGAAGCTTCAAAGCGCATCAGGCCGCATGCAAGCATCCAGACAATCTGGATCGGCAGCACGGCAAGCAACGTCAGCTACATCGCTTTTCCTCAGACTGACACTCGATATCGATGCAGTCGACTCGTGGCATTGCCTCTCTCGCAACAGCGAATAAGGCGAGTCAAAGCCACGTCAAAAAGCGCCAAATGGCGCCGCCTGGACAGGCAAATTCTATGGCTCCGAGGGGTTGGCATTCCCTGGCGAGTTATCGTAGAGTGTGCCCACTGTGTTTGCATGGGTCGCTGTTGAATCGTGACCTGGTGCAGTAGATCTTCAGATCCGCTACTCCGCTCGACTCTCTTACTCCTTGCAACCAGTTCCAGCTTCCTGCTCTGCGGGGGGCAATTCTACTTTTGAGTTTCAAGGATACAAAGACATGTCGAATCGTCAGAACGGTACCGTCAAGTGGTTTAACGACGAGAAAGGTTTTGGTTTCATCACTCCCGAGAGCGGTCCGGATCTGTTCGTGCACTTCCGCGCGATCGAAGGCAACGGCTTCAAGAGCCTGAAAGAAGGCCAGAAAGTCAGTTTCGTCGCAGTGCAAGGTCAAAAGGGCATGCAGGCAGACCAGGTTCAGATCCTGGGCTAAGCCTCTTCTCCGAAAAGCCCCTGATGGCAACATCAGGGGCTTTTTTATGCGCGCAATTCCGTAGAATGCGCCGCCCACCTCTTTGATCGAGACACCCAATGCGCAGACACCTGCTCAGCCCGCAGGGCCAGTTTCCCGCCGCCGGCCTGGTACGCCGGCTTGCTGCAATGTTCTATGACAGCCTGCTGTGCATCGCCTTGATGATGGTAGTGACACTGCTCTATCAGCAAGTGCTGCTGCGNCTGCTCTACGGCAGNGAACAGCTGCANCAGCTCGCGNATGCCGGCCGCCTGGACATCGACCCCCTGCTCTCGACGCTGCTGCTGTTCAGCCTGTTCGGCTTTTTCGCCAAGTTCTGGACCCACAGCGGCCAAACGCTGGGCATGCAGGTCTGGGGCATCCGGATCCAGAATGCAGACGGAACCGCCATCGATCTTTGGCAGGCGCTTCTGCGTTTTCTGATCGCACTGGTTTCGCTGCTGTGCCTGGGCATGGGTTATTGGTGGATGCTGCTCGACAAACAGAACCGCACCTGGCACGACATGTACTCGGAGAGCCAGGCCGTTCAGCTACCGAAGAACATTCACAAGAAGTGACTTTGCTCTGCGCACCGAGCCAACACTGACCCAAACCTTGTCGACAGCGCCTCCGGCGGTTCGCGCCGGAGGCACCCGTCATCCCGCCCGACGCAGCAACCAGGCACCGATGAGTGCACAGATGCCCGCTGGCAGCACCACCGCAAGCAACGGCGAGAAGCCGAACACCTGGCTAGCCGGCCCGAGCAAATCCTGAATAATGCGGAACACGAAGCCGACCACTACGCCGGTAAAGATGCGCTGACCAAGCGTGACCGAGCGCAGCGGCCCGAAGATGAACGAGATCGCCAGCAGCACCAGCGCAACGGTGACGGCCGGCTGCAGCACCTTGGTCCAGAACGCCAGCCAGTAACGACCGTTGTTCAACCCCTGCTCACCCAGGTAGTGGATATAGCGCCACAAGCCGGTGATCGATAGCGCTTCCGGCTCCATCACCACCGTCCCGAGTAGCTGCGGCGTCAGCTGAACATCCCAGCGTTCCTGCGGCGTGCGCACCACCTCGGTGTGATCGCCGCGAAAATGGGTGGTCGAGATATTCTCGAGCAGCCAGTGATCAGCCTGATAGCTGGCGCGACGGGCAAAACTGGACGACAGCAAGCGGCGCTCGTCATCGAAGCGATAACGTGTCACCCCCACCAGCATGCCGCCGGGCTGCACGGCGTTGACGTGCACGAACTCGTTCTCCTGCCGGTGCCACAGGCCGCGTTTGCTGCTCTGCGCCTCGCCTGCGCCCTGCGCCAGGGAGCGCCGCGCCTGGGCGATGTCCTCGGTCGCTGGCGCAACGTACTCACCGATCAGAATGCCGGCAATGAGCAGCACCAGCATCGGCTTCATCACCGCCACCACGATGCGCCCCAGCGAGACACCAGCCGCGCGCATGATGGTCAGCTCGCTGCTGCTGGCAAGCGTGCCAAGGCCGATCAAACAACCGATCAGTGCCGCCATAGGCAGCATTTCATACAGACGCCGAGGCGACGTCAGCAGCACGTACTGCAGGGCATCGCCCAGCCCGTAGCTGCCTTCTACATCACTCAATTCATCGATGAACGCGAATAGCAGAGCCAGACCCACGATGATGCCGAGGACAGTCAGAATCGCGAGAAAGACATGGACTCCGATGTAGCGATCCAGCTTAACCACGAGCCACCTCCCGCTGCGCACTGCCCTTCTTCATCCGCAGCCTGATCGGCTCCCAGTACAGCATCAACAGGCCTATCGCCAGGAACAGCCCGTGCACCCACCAAAGGCCCAGCGCCATCGGGATTCGCCCCTTGTCCAGCGCACCGCGCACGGCGATCAGCAACGCGAGGTAGGTCATGTACAGAAGGATCGCCGGCAGCAGCTTGAGAAAACGCCCCTGTCGCGGATTCACCTTGGCCAGCGGCACCGCGAGCACGGTAACGACGAACACCAGCAACGGCAATGAGAAGCGCCACTGCAGCTCGGTGCGATGACGGATGTTGTCGCTGCCGAGCAGCTCCCGAGTCGGCAGCGCCTCACGCTCGCTCAGCTCCATGCTCACTTCCGGCTTGGGAAGCAGCACGCCATAGGTGTCGTACTGGATGGCGCGGTAATCGGCCTGCCCCGGGTTGCCGTCATAGCGATAGCCGTTTTCCAGAATCAGATAGCGACTGCCATCGGGCTGGACTTCCTGCCGTCCGCTCTCGGCAACCAGCACCGACAGCCCGCTTTCCTTTCCGGTCTGACGCGAGACATTGGTTTCGGAGATGAACACCCCGCCGAGCTCGCTGCGGTCAGCCGACAGCTCGCGGGTGTAGGTTACCCGTGAACCGCCGCGCAACGTCTGGAAGCGCCCCGGCACCAGCGTGTCGAACTCGGTCAGGGAGTCCTGCTGATTGAGGATACGGTCCACCTCGGCGATGCCCTGCGGCGCCAATCCCAGGCTCAGCCATCCCACCACCACCGCCACCAAGGCGGCGGGCGCCAGGCTGTAGACCAGCAGCCGGCGCTGGCTCATGCCCGTGGCCGAAAGCACCGTCATTTCGCTTTCCAGATAGAGGCGCCCGTAAGCCAGCAGAATGCCGAGAAACAGTCCGAGCGGGAGGATCAGCTGCAGAAAGCCGGGCAGACGAAAGCCCATGATCAGCAACAGCACCCCTGGGTCGAGCAGTCCCTGCGCAGCCTGCGCCAGATACTTGATGAAACGGCCACTCATGATGATTACCAGCAGCACGGCACTGACCGCGCTCATGGTGACCAGCAGCTCTCGGGACAGGTAACGAAAGACGATCAAACCAGACACTCCAGGGTTGTCAGGCTCTGGCGGCAACGCTCAAACTAGCCGCCAGTTGCCGGCCCGCCGGAGCGGGCCGTTGGAAATTGGGTAATGACGCACCGAGCGGACGCGGACCGCCGCGCCGAAACAATCGCCGAAGCATCGACGATTGCAACGTTTCTAGCCTAGCGCAGTCGTTAGCAACGACCGAACAGGCGAACCACCGGAAAAATAAGCCCGGCATTATCCTGCAAACCCGACTCTTTGTCTTGGGGACACCACGTCATGGAATTTGTTGTCAAAAGCGCCAAAGCCTCCACCCAGAAGACCGCCACCCTGGTTCTGCCGCTCGGCGATGACTGCCTTCTCGGCAGCGTCGCGCAGAGCGTAGACAGCGCCAGCGGCGGCGCGCTCAGCACTGCGCTCAAGCGTGGCGACATCCAGGGCAAAGCGGGTCAGACCCTGCTGTTGCATGGCCTGCCCGGCCTCAAGGCTGAGCGCGTACTGCTGGTCGGGATCGGCAAGGTCGACGAACTGGACAACCGCCAGTGGCGCAAGATCGCCAATGCCGCACTTGCCGCAATCAAGGGTCTCGGCGGTGCCGATGCGGCCTTCGCCATGCAGGATGTTCAGATCAAAGGCCGCGACAATTACGGCCGCACTCGCCTGCTGGTGGAAATCCTTGCCGACGGCCAGTACGTGTTCGATCGCTTCAAGAGCAAGAAAGCCGACCCGCGCGCTCTGCAGAAGATCGTCCTGCTGTGTGACAAGAGCGAGCAGCCCGACGTGGAACGCGCGACCCGTGAAGCCTCGGCGATCGCCAGTGGCATGGCCTTTACCCGCGACCTCGGCAACCTGCCACCGAACGTCTGCCACCCGACCTACATCGCCGAACAGGCAAAGCAGATGAGCAAGGCCTACAAGGGCCTGAAGGTCGACGTGCTCGACGAGAAGAAGCTGCGTGATCTCGGCGCCGGCGCCTTCCTCGCGGTTTCCCAGGGCAGCGACCAGCCCGGCTGCATCATCGTCATGCAGTACAACGGCGGCAAGAAGGGGGATCAGCCGTATGCCCTGGTGGGCAAAGGCATCACCTTCGATACCGGTGGCATCAGCCTCAAGCCGGGCCAGGGCATGGACGAGATGAAGTACGACATGGGCGGAGCCGCCAGCGTACTCGGCACACTCAAGGCCGTGCTGGAGCTGCAGCTGCCGATCAACCTGGTCTGCCTGCTGGCCTGTGCCGAGAACATGCCCAGCGGCGGCGCCACCCGCCCGGGCGACATCGTCACTACCATGAGCGGCCAGACCGTGGAAATCCTCAACACCGATGCCGAGGGCCGTTTGGTGCTGTGCGATGCGCTGACCTACGCCGAACGCTTCGAACCGCGCGCGGTGATCGACGTGGCCACGCTGACCGGTGCCTGCATCGTCGCCCTGGGCAGCAACACTTCCGGTCTGCTGGGCAACAACGACGCCCTGGTGCAGCAACTGCTGCAGGCTGGCGAGAACGCTGCCGACCGCGCCTGGCAGCTGCCGCTGTTCGACGAATACCAGGAACAGCTGGACAGCCCATTCGCCGATATCGCCAACATCGGCGGCCCCAAGGCAGGCACCATCACCGCTGCCTGCTTCCTCTCGCGCTTCACCAAGAAGTTCGCCTGGGCGCACCTGGATATCGCCGGCACCGCCTGGACCAGCGGCGGCAAGGAAAAAGGCGCCACCGGCCGGCCCGTGCCGCTGTTGACCCAGTACCTGCTGGACCGGGTCAACTGAGATGCACCTGGCCGTCGCGCCTGATCCCTCGGGCCGGAGCCGCCTTGCGCTGCCCGGCCAGAGCGGAGCACGCCCATGACGCGGATCGAATTCTACGTCCTGCCCGACGCCAACCCGACCGGCCGCCTGCGGGCGGCCTGTCAGTTGGCGGCCAAGGGCTGGCAACACGGCATGCAGGTATTCATTCGCTGCGTCGATGAAACGCAGTCGAGCGAAGTCGACGAGCTACTCTGGGGCTTTCGCGCCGAGCGCTTCATTCCCCACGAGCAGCACGTCGACGACCCGAAGGCCCCGGTNGTGATCGGTGTCGACCAGGCACCTCAATTCACGCAGGGCCTCTTGATCAACCTGGGATCAACGCTTTCNTCNCACATCGACCAGTTCAGNCGGGTCATCGAGATCGTCAACCAGGAACCGCAACTGCTGACCGCCTGCCGGGAGAATTTCCGCCTGTATCGNCGCCAGGGCTATGATCCGAAACGGGTCGAGCTTTAAGACCAACCATTCGACAGCAAGGGAAAACCCCTGGCAGCCGCCGGGATGCTCAAGCCCCGGAAACTTCTCAGATGACACCGAAAGCCCCGAACAAACCCGCCGAACTGCTGAGCGATCTCGAGTCCATTCGCGCCCTGCTCGGTGACGATTTTCCAGACGAGGCTCCGGCCGGCGCAGCGCTGGACCCGGACAGCATTCCGCTGCTGTCCGATATCGTCGAGCCAGCGCCTGCCGTTCCGGCCGCGAGCGCCAGCGACGACGAGCCGCGGGAAACCAGCGTGCGTAGCGCGTTTCGCTCCCTGGCCGAACGGCACATCGACCACGAGCTGCGCACCGCGGCCAATCTGATCCTGCAGGAAGTGATCGACGACTTCGTGCCGCAGATCGAGGCGGAACTCAAGCGTCGCCTCGAGAGCCGAATCGAGCGCCTGGTACGCACGCCCCCGCCTCGCTCCTGAGTCATCCGCGACAATGCGCAGTTAATAAGCACGGCCGCGAAATCTCGCGGCCGTTTGCCTTTATACTTGCCCGTTTTTCCGACCAGCCGTTTTAAGGGTCCCGCCGCATGGACAAGACCTACCAGCCGCACGCCATCGAGACTTCCTGGTACCAGACCTGGGAATCGAACAACTATTTCGCCCCGCAAGGTTCCGGCGAGCCCTACACCATCATGATCCCGCCGCCGAACGTCACCGGCAGCCTGCACATGGGTCACGGCTTCAACAACGCCATCATGGATGCTTTGATCCGCTGGCGCCGCATGCAGGGCCGCAACACCCTGTGGCAGCCAGGTACAGACCATGCTGGTATCGCCACGCAGATGGTGGTCGAGCGCCAGCTCGGCGCGCAGGGCGTTTCGCGTCATGACCTTGGACGCGAGAAGTTTCTCGAGAAGGTCTGGCAGTGGAAGGAAGAGTCCGGCGGCACCATCACCCGGCAGATCCGTCGCCTGGGCTCCTCGGTGGACTGGTCGCGCGAGCGCTTCACCATGGACGACGGCCTCTCCGAGGCGGTCAAGGAAGCCTTCGTCCGCCTGCACGAGGACGGCCTGATCTATCGCGGCAAGCGCCTGGTCAACTGGGACACCAAGCTGCACACCGCGATCTCAGACCTCGAAGTCGAGAACCATGACGAGAAAGGTCATCTCTGGCACCTGCGTTATCCGCTGGCCGACGGCTGCAAGACTGCAGACGGCCTGGATTACCTGGTGGTCGCCACTACCCGTCCGGAAACCATGCTCGGTGACGCCGCCATCGCCGTGCACCCGGAGGACGAGCGCTACAAGAGCCTGATCGGCCGTCACGTCATGCTGCCGCTGGTCAACCGCCTGATCCCGATCGTCGCCGACGACTACGTCGACCTCGAGTTCGGCACCGGCTGCGTGAAGATCACCCCGGCGCATGACTTCAACGACTACGAGGTCGGCAAGCGTCATCACCTGCCGCTGATCAATATCTTCGACCGCAACGCCGCGGTGCTCGCCAAGGCCCAGGTGTTCAACATCGACGGGACGCCGAACGACAAGATCGATGCCAACCTGCCGGACGGCTACGCGCACATGGACCGCTTCGATGCGCGCAAGGCCATCGTCGCCGAGTTCGACGCCATGAGCCTGCTGGAAAAGATCGACGACCACGCGCTGAAAGTCCCCCGCGGTGATCGCTCCGGCACCATCATCGAGCCGTGGCTGACCGACCAGTGGTACGTTTCCACCAAACCGCTGGCCGAGAAGGCCATCGCCGCCGTCGAAAGCGGCGAGATCCAGTTCGTGCCCAAGCAGTACGAGAACATGTACTTCAGCTGGATGCGCGACATCCAGGACTGGTGCATCAGCCGTCAGCTCTGGTGGGGCCATCGCATTCCTGCGTGGTACGACGAAGCCGGCAACGTCTACGTTGGCCGCGATGAAGTGGAGGTACGCAGCAAGTACAACCTCTGCAACAACGTCGAACTGCGTCAGGACGAGGACGTGCTGGACACCTGGTTCAGCTCCGGCCTGTGGACCTTTTCCACACTCGGCTGGCCGCAGCAGACCGAGTTCCTGAAGACCTTCCACCCCACCGACGTGCTGGTCACAGGCTTCGACATCATCTTCTTCTGGGTCGCCCGGATGATCATGCTGTCCACTCACCTGACCGGGCAGATTCCGTTCAAGACCGTCTACGTGCACGGTCTGGTACGCGATGGTCAGGGGCAGAAGATGTCCAAGTCCAAGGGCAACGTGCTCGACCCGCTGGACATCGTCGATGGCATCACCCTCGATGAACTGCTGACCAAGCGCACCAGCGGCATGATGCAGCCCAAGCTGGCCGAGAAGATCGCCAAGCAGACCCGTGCCGAGTTCCCCGAAGGCATCGCCAGCTACGGCACCGACGCCCTGCGCTTCACCTTCTGCTCGCTGGCCTCAACCGGCCGCGACATCAAGTTCGACATGGGCCGCGTCGAGGGTTACCGCAACTTCTGCAACAAGATCTGGAACGCCGCCAACTTCGTCTTCGAGAACACCGAGGGCAAGGACACGGGGGTCAACGGCGAGCCCGTCGAGCTCTCGTCGGTGGATCGCTGGATCATCTCCGCGCTGCAGCGTACCGAGAGCGAAGTGAATCGACAGCTGGAGGCGTTCCGCTTCGACCTGGCCGCTCAGGCGCTGTACGAGTTCATCTGGGACGAGTACTGCGCCTGGTACCTGGAGCTGGTCAAGCCGCTGCTGTGGGACGAGACCGCAAGCGCCGAACGCCAGCGCGGCACCCGCCGCACCTTGGTGCGCGTGCTGGAAACCGCGCTGCGCCTGGCGCATCCGTTCATGCCGTTCATTACCGAGGAAATCTGGCAGCGCGTCGCGCCGCTCGCCGGCAAGTCCGGTCCGACGCTGATGCTGCAGCCGTGGCCGGAGTTCAACCCGGAGCGTATCGACGAAGCCGCCGAAGGCGATATCGAGTGGCTCAAGGCCTTCATGCTGGGCATCCGCCAGATCCGCGGCGAGATGAACATCTCCATGGCCAAGCGCATCGACGTGGTGCTGGGCAACGCCTCGGCTACCGATCAACGCCGCCTGACCGACAACGAGCCGCTGCTGAAGAAACTGGCCAAGCTGGAAAGCGTGCGCCTGCTCAACGACGGCGAAGAAGCACCGCTGTCGGCCATCGCNCTGGTGGGTGACATGCAGGTGCTTGTGCCGATGGCTGGCCTGATCGACAAGGATGCCGAACTGGCTCGCCTGGACAAGGAACTCGCCCGGCTGGACGGCGAGGTCAAGCGCGTNGGCGGAAAGCTGTCGAACGCCGGTTTCGTCGACAAGGCACCCGCCGAGGTGATCGACAAGGAACGCGCCAAACTGGCCGAGGCCGAACAGGCCAAAGCCAGGCTGCAGGAGCAGCGCGACCGCATCGCCACGCTCTGATCAGGACGCGGTAAACGCAAAAGGCCAGCCCGAAAGGTGCTNGCCTTTTTGCTTAAGGAGGTCATCTTGATTGATGACAAGTTATTACCGGCAACGCTGATACACTATGCCGCACATGAAACACCCCTTTACAAACTGGCAGGCCGTTAANGCCAAGACGAACAGCTCGACGATGTGAAATGAGCCCCCTGCTGCGAAGCGCAATGCCCCACGTATTTCGCCGAACGCGCAACCGTCTCCCAGGGCAGTCCACCGCCCCGATTTGTTTCACCTCGCTAGCGAATCGTTCCCCTGCCAGCCGCTGAGGCTGCGTCGACACACCCGCATGCCCGGCAAGGTTCCTCAAGATGGAGTCCCTCCGATGTATGCACTCATGGCTGTCGTGTTCGTCATAGGCTATCTATGCATAGCCTTTGAACATCCCCTGAAGATAGACAAGGCCGCTGCCGCGATCCTGACCGCGGTTGTGACCTGGACCATTCTGGTGCTGGGCGCCGACCAGATACTTCCGCTGCTGCAACCCGGCAGCCACAACCCCGGGGACTCCTCGGCGGTGGTGGTCGAATCGCTGCGTCATCACCTGGGAGAAGTCTCGGAGATTCTCTTCTTCCTGCTCGGCGCGATGACCATCGTCGAGCTGATCGACTCCCACGAAGGTTTCAAGGTAATCACCGACCGCATCCAGACCCGCAAGCGCGTGCACCTGCTGTGGATCATCGGCTTCCTCACCTTCTTCCTCTCCGCAGCACTGGACAACCTGACCACCACCATCGTCATGGTCTCGCTGCTGCGCAAGCTCATCCGCGGCCGTCCCGAGCGCTGGTTGTTCGTCGGCGTCGTGGTAATCGCCGCCAACGCCGGTGGTGCCTGGTCGCCGATCGGTGACGTGACCACCACCATGCTCTGGATCGGCAACCAGATCAGCGCTTCCGGCGTGATCACCGGCCTGTTCCTGCCAAGCCTGGTGTGCCTGCTGGTGCCGCTGATCATTCTCAGCTTCCGTCTGCGCGGCGAGGCACCACGCCCGCGTCCTCGTGCTCACCTGGCCGAGAAGCACCCACCGACCACCACCGTATTCGAGCGCAACCTGGTACTCGGTCTTGGCCTCGCTGCCCTGCTCTTCGTCCCGGTGTTCAAGACCGTGACCCACCTGCCGCCTTACATGGGCATCCTCTTCGGCCTCGGCGTGCTCTGGGTGACCACCGAGTTCATCCACCGCAACAAGAATGCCGAAGACAAGCACCCGCTTTCGGTAGTCGGCGTTCTGCGTAAGGTGGACACCCCCAGCGTGCTGTTCTTCCTCGGCATTCTGCTGGCCGTATCCAGTCTCGCTACCGCGGGCCACCTGACCCAGGTCGCGACAGCCCTGCGCGAATCGCTCGGCCACATCTACCCGATCACCTACGCCATCGGCCTGCTTTCGGCCGTGGTCGACAACGTGCCGCTGGTGGCCGGTGCGATGAAGATGTACCCGCTGGTCAGCGAGAAGATGCTGGCTGCAACCGCGGCAGAGGAAATTAGCTGGATGTCCCAGTTCGTCGTCGATGGCAACTTCTGGGAGATGCTCGCCTTCTGCGCCGGTACCGGCGGCAGCACGCTGATCATCGGCTCGGCTGCGGGGGTCGCGGCGATGGGCATGGAGAAGATCAGCTTCACCTGGTACGTCAAGCGCGTCAGCTTGCTGGCCTTCCTCGGTTACACTGCGGGCGCCGCGACCTACATCGGCATGCTCGCCCTGCGCTAAACCGCAGCGAGCCTGGCCAGGTCGCTGCCCCCACAGACGACCTGGCCAGGGACCTTCCATGACCGTCAGCAAGACCAAAACCAGTTTCTATCGCCGACTCTACGTCGCCTGGCTGATCGACAGCGGCACCGCCTGCAGTGTCCCTGCACTGATGGCCGCGACCGGCATGCCGCGGCGCACCGCCCAGGACACCCTTGCCGCGCTCGCGGAGCTGGACATCGACTGCAGCTTCGAGCAGGACGACGGCGAACGCCACAATGCCGGCCACTACGCCATCCGCGACTGGGGTGCCATCGACAAGGGCTGGATCGAGCGCAACCTGCCGCGTATCAAATCCATTCTCGAATATCCCTGATCGACCATGAGTGGCGACCTGCTGCTGGTTCTCGCCTGCTCACCGGCTGCATCGGCCTGTTCGCGCTGAACAAGCCACGCATGGACGTGGTGGCGGTACTGGCCATGGTCGCGCTGCCGCTCACTGGTGTGCTCAGCGTACAGGAGGCACTGGCCGGCTTCAGCGATCCGAGCGTGGTGCTGATCGCCACCCTGTTCGTCATCGGCGACGGCCTGGTGCGCACCGGCATCGCCTATCGCCTGGGCGACTGGCTGATGCGTACCGCCGGCAGCAGCGAGACCCGTTTGCTGATTCTGCTGATGCTGGCCGTCGCGGCGCTCGGCTCGGTGATGAGTTCGACCGGCGTGGTGGCGATCTTCATTCCCGTGGTGCTCGGCATCGCCAATCGCATGAAGGTCTCGCCACGGCGGCTGATGATGCCGCTGGCGTTCGCCGGCCTGATCAGCGGCATGCTGACGCTGGTGGCGACGCCGCCGAACCTGGTGATCAACAGCGAACTGCGCCGCGCCGGGCTCGACGGCTTCGCCTTCTTCGATTTCACCCCCATCGGCCTGGCGATTCTGTTGCTCGGCGTCGGCTACATGCTGCTGGCGCGCCGCTGGCTGGGCAGCGACAAGCGCAGCGAAGCGACAGAACATCGCCATACGCTGGCGGATCTGGCGCGGGAGTATCGACTGGAAGAACGTGAGCGGCGACTGCGGGTGATGCCGGGATCGATTCTCGCCAACCAGGCGCTGGACGAGCTGAAGCTGCGAACCCAGTACGGCATCAACGTGATCGCCGTGGAACGCCATGACCGCTTTCGCAACCTTCTGCTGATCGCGACGGGCAATACCGAACTGTTCGTCGGCGATGTGCTGCTGGTCGATCTGGCCAGCCCGGCCATCGGCCTGCTCGGCGCCTATCAGGAGCTGGGCCTCGAACCCCTGCAACTCAGCACCTCCTACTATTCGGTGCACGGTCGCGAGCTGGGGCTGGCGGAAGTGGCGCTGCCACCGGATTCGCGCCTGCCGGGCAAGACCATCCAGCAACTGGGTTTTCGCAGCCGGCACAAGCTCAACGTGGTCGGTCTGCGCCGCAATCGCCAAGCCCTGCAGGGGCTGCTGGTGGATGAAAAGCTCAAGCCAGCCGATACGCTGCTGGTGGCCGGCAGCTGGAAGCA
>JGI25317J35169_1000466_pt1 | contig 42069 bp, 37 predicted proteins | sample AutmiccommunBRH5_FD_35169 | JGI IMG/M metagenome (IMG submission 35169) | reverse complement strand
CCGCTCCTACAAAACCCTCCCACCCTCGTAGGAGCCGTCGATCGACGGCGAAACCTTTTCGCGGCCGATCGGCCGCTCCTACAAAACCCTGCCACCCTCGTAGGAGCCGTCGATCGACGGCGAAGCCTTTTCGCGGCCGGTCGGCCGCTCCTACAAAACCCTGCCACCCCTCAAAATCCTGCCGCTGTTGTAGGAGCCCTCGACCGACGGCGAAACCTTTTCGCGGCCGGTCGGCCGCTCCTACAAAACCCTCCCACCCTCGTAGGAGCCGTCGACCGACGGCGAAACCTTTTCGCGGCCGATCGGCCGCTCCTACAAAACCCTCCCACCCTCGTAGGAGCCGTCGATCGACGGCGAAGCCTTTTCGCGGCCGGTCGGCCGCTCCTACAAAACCCTGCCACCCTCGTAGGAGCCGTCGATCGACGGCGAAACCTTTTCGCGGCCGATCGGCCCCTTCGGGTTATTCAGCGCTTCCCTGAGCTTGCCCACGCGGCTGCTTGCTCGCTTCTGATAGCGCCTCTACTATGAATCACTGACTCTGAGCGAATGAGCCGTGATGAATATAGTCCAGCAACCCTCCGCCAATACCGCTGAGATTGTCAGCGCCGTTACCTCGGTCTTGCCCTCTGTACAGCTCATTGTGCTGTTTGGCTCCATTGCCCGGGGACAAGCGCGGGTTGATAGCGATGTGGATATAGCCATTCTTTCCGGCAAGGCGATCGATGCCGTCACCAGGCTGGCACTGATTGAAGAGCTTGCGCTGAAAACAGGACGCAGTGTTGATCTGGTGGATCTTGTCACCGTTGGCGAACCCTTGTTGGGCAATATTTTGCGGGAAGGAATGGTACTGCTGGATACCAATCATCACCGCGGCAACTTGCTGGTACGTCACCTCGGCAACGTAGAGGATTTTATCCCCCTGCAGGAGTTAATCCTGCGCACCAGGCGGCAGGCATGGACCGGGCAATAATCTCACAGAAACTGGAATCTCTGCGGCGATGCATAGCAAGACTGGAAAGCCGTCGGCCATCAAGTGCGGAACAGCTGAAAGCTGACCTGGACCTGCAGGATATCGTTGCCCTGAATCTCACCAGAGCCGTGCAACTCAGTGTGGATATTGCAGCACACTGGCTTGCCGAGCATGCCGAAGTGGCATCTCCCCAGACCATGGGGCAGACTTTTTCCCTGCTGGCAGAGTGCGGCGTCATTGATGAAGATCTTGCCCGGCGCCTGCGCAAGTCCGTCGGATTCCGTAACATTGTCGTGCACAACTACGAAGCAGTGGACTGGGACATTGTCTTTGCCATCTGCAGCCGCCAGCTGGAAGATTTCCGCAAATTCGCCAGCGCCATCGCCACCCTGTTGTAGGAGCCGTCGACCGAGGGCGAAGCCTTTTCGCGGCCGATCGGCCGCTCCTACAAAACCCTGCCGCTCCTACAAAACCCTGCCACCCTCGTAGGAGCCCTCGACCGAGGGCGAAGCCTTTTCGCGGCCGATCGGCCGCTCCTACGGGTGCTCTGCGGTTTTCGCGGCCGGTCGGCCGCTCCTGCAAATCCTGCGGCCGTGTGTCACGCGTATTGGCCGGCGCACCAGGCCGACGCCCAGGCCCATTGGAAGTTGTGGCCGCCGAGGTGGCCGGTGACGTCGAGGACTTCGCCGATAAAAAACAGGCCGGGCTGGTTGTGAACCATAAAGGTTTTTGATGACACCGCATCGGTATCGACGCCGCCCAGGGTCACTTCCGCGGTGCGGTAACCTTCGGTGCCGGAGGGCTTGATGCGCCAGTTCTGCAGTTGCTCGGCCATGGCATCAAGGCGGGCGTTATCAAATAACTGCCAGGTTTCCTGCCAGCCGTACCATTCGCATAGTGTTTGTGCAAAGCGCTTGGGCAGCACGGTGGCCAGCCAGGTTTCCGGGCAGGCATTGGGAGAGCGATCGCGCAGTGTCTGCAAAGTAGCGCGCAACGGCACGGTGTCTTTGGCTACTGCCTGCGACAGGCCGACAAGATCAATATCCAGCTCATCACCGGGCTGCCAGTAACTGGAAATCTGCAGCATCGCCGGGCCGGACAAACCCCGGTGGGTAATCAGCATCGGCTCGGCAAACTCACCATCACGACAACGCACCCGCACCTCGGCGCTTAATCCCGACAAGGGTGCCAGTTTTTCCTTTTGCGCCGGCTGCAGGGTAAACGGCACCAGTCCGGCACGGGTTGGCAGCACCGGCAAACCGAACTGCCGGGCAATGGCATAACCGAACCCGCTGGCGCCCAAGGTCGGAATCGACAGGCCACCCGAAGCAATCACCAGGGACTCGCAGCGGATCACCCCGGCAGTGGTGCGCAACCGGTAACCACCCTGCACCGCCTCGACCTGCTCAATAGAAACCTTCAGCGACACTTGCGCGCCAGACCATTCGCACTCGCGCAGCAACATATCAAGAATGTCGCGACTGCTATCCGCGCAGAACAATTGCCCCGGCGCCTTCTCCACCCACTCAATACCATGGCGCTCCACCAGCTCAAGAAAATGCTGCGGGGTATAACGCTTCAGTGCGGAAATACAAAAATGCGGATTAGCAGAAAGAAAGTTCGCCGGGGTGCTATTCAAGTGGGTGAAATTGCAGCGCCCGCCACCGGACATCAGGATTTTCTTGCCGGCCATATTGGCATGATCCAGCACCCGCACCCGGCGACCACGATAGGCCGCCACCGAGGCACACATCAGTCCGGCAGCGCCGGCACCGATAACCACAACATCGACATCACTCAAATGTCGGCCACCATCGCCGTCAACGCCTCACAGACCTTGCCCATGCCGGCATGAATCACCGCCTCGATTTCTTGCATGGTAATTTCCCGGTCCGATTTGCCGGCGCCGGGGTTCACCACCAGCGACAACATGGCATAGGGAATATCCAGCTCGCGGGCCAACACCGCTTCCGGCATGCCGGTCATGCCGACAATATCGCAGCCGTCATTTTCCATCCGGCTGATTTCCGCAGCCGTTTCCAGCCGCGGCCCCTGGGTGGCGCCGTAACAGCCACCGTTCACTGCGTGGGCCTCTACCTTCGCCAGTGCATCCAGCAAACGCTGGCGCAGCGCAGGCGTAAATGGCCAGGAAAAATCCACATGCACAACCGGCGCCTCTTTTTTATCAAAGAAGGTGGACTCACGGCCCCAGCTGTAATCAATAATCTGGTCCGGCACCACAATAGACGCCGTCGGCGCTCGACGGGTAATGCCACCCACGGCATTGACCGCAACAATTTCCGACGCCCCGGCCTGCTGCAGCGCGGCAATATTGGCGCGGTAATTGACCTGATGCGGCAGCAATACATGCGGGTCACCGTGACGGGCCAGAAACAGCACACGCTTGCCGGCCAGCTCGCCCTCGACCACCGGTGCCGACGGCGCCCCCCACCGGGTGCTGATATCATGTCGATCAATAACCGTCAGGCCATTCATCCGGGTGAGGCCGGTGCCGCCGATAAACGCCAGCATGATTACAGGCCCTCCACGGCAAACAGGCCCGGCGCGTTGCGCCAGTACTCGCGATAATCCATGCCGCAACCGAACAGGTAGGCATCTTCCGCTTCGACACCGGTATAGGTGGCCTTCATGCCTGGCCGTGCCTTGCGATCATGCACCTTGTCCACCAGTACCGCCGTGGCCACGGACGCCGCGCCCTGTTTTTCGCAGGCATCGATAATCGCCAGCAGGGTCGAGCCGACATCGAGAATGTCATCAACAATAATCACGTTGCGGCCTTTCAGCGAGGTGCCCGGTGTGATAATCCACTCGATTTCAGTGCCGGCCGTCTCGCCGCGATAACGGCTGGCGTGCAGGTAGTCAATCTGCAACGGAAAATCCAGTTGCGGCAACAGCTTGCCCATCAGCACCACCCCGCCATTCATGATCGTCAACATCAGCGGATCATGCTCGGCGTAATCACGGTTGATCTGCTGCGCCATACGGCTGATGGCCTCATCAATCTGTTCCGCCGAGTACAACTGGCGGGCATTGTTGCGCACTTCCAGCAAATGCTGACGAAACTCCGGGGTCATGGGCGACGCTCCTCAGTGATCTTTTGCAAAATAGCGGCTTCATCCGGATGGCCGTCGGCAGCGATATGCAAAGTGCGGGTCGGGAAGGCAAACTCGGCGCCGTGGCCTTCGATAATCTGCATCACCTTCAACAGCACATCTTCCTTGACCGCATGGAACGGCACCCACTCACTGGTTTTGGTAAAGGCATACAGCATAAACTCCAGATGAGATTCGCCGTACCGATTGAAGTGAACGATGATGGTCTGCTGCTGATCAATATCCGGGTGTGACTTGAGCATGGCACGAACATCATCACAGATAGCCTTCATCAGATGACCGTCACTGTAACGGACCCCGAGATTTTCAAAAATGCGCCGATTACTCATGCGCGACGGGTTCTCCACCACGATGCTGGCAAACATGGAATTGGGGATATACAGCGGCCGCTTGTCGAAAGTGCGAATCCGGGTCAGGCGCCAGCCGATGTCTTCCACCGTGCCTTCGATCTGGCGATCCGGCGAGCGCACCCAGTCACCCACCACAAAAGGCTTGTCCAGGTAGATCATCATGCCGCCAAAGAAATTGGCCAGCAGGTCCTTGGCAGCAAAGCCGATGGCAATGCCACCGATACCACCAAAGGCCAGCACCCCGGACACAGAATAGCCCAGCTCCTGCAGAATAATCAGACCCGCAGTAATCATCACCGACATGCGCAACAATTTCGCCAGTGCCCTGGCGGTGGTCTGGTCCATCGGCTTGGACATGCGTTCCGGGTCGACAATATTGTGCTCGGCAAAGCTGATAAAGCGGGTGAAGAACATGCTCAGGATAACGATATAGGCAATGCTGCGAACCTGTGGCAAATAGCCGAAGGCGGCAGTCTCAGTGACGTTATCCAGAATATCCACGGCGAAGGTAATACCGATGGTCCAGACAAAAAGACGCACCGGAATACGCGCCGCTTCCAGCAGCGCGTCATCCCACAGGGACTCGGTCTTGTCGACCAGCTTCTCGGCAATATCAATCACCCGCATCAACACAAAGTTGACCGACACGGTGGCAAACACGACGATAAATACCTGGGTCAGCCAGATTTTCATCTGATCGGATTGCTGAAAAAACGGCTGCAAGGTCTCCAGCATTATGTCACCTCCTCAAACAGTGCGGCGGCGGTTTTTCTGGCCGCGTCAAGAACGGCAGGCGCCAGCTGATGTTGCCGCTCACGCTGCGCCCGCATGGTCAGTGCCGGCACCACCGGGCTGGCCGGACGCCGCTCAAGATAGTTCAGCACTTCAACAGCTCCGGCACGATCGTTACAGACCAGCACCATGTCACAACCGGCATCCAGTGCCGCGGCGGCACGCTCGGCATAACTGCCGGCACCGGCCGCGCCGGCCATGGACAGATCATCCGAGAAAATCAGGCCGCGATAACCGAGCTCATCGCGCAGCACCTGCTGCAGCCAGATTTTCGAGAAGCCGGCCGGCTGGCTATCCACCTGATGGTAAACAATATGCGCAAGCATCATCCCGGCCAGACGGTCGGCCAGCTTCACAAACGGCACCATATCCTGCGCGCGAATTTCATCAAGGCTGCGATGGTCCACCGGCAGCTCCAGATGCGAGTCACCCTGAACAAAGCCATGCCCGGGAAAATGTTTGCCGGTGGCAGCCATACCGGCATCGGCCATGCCATCAATAAAAGCACCAACCAGTGCCACCACTACATCGGCATCGGCATGGAAACTGCGATCGCCAATCACCGAGCTGGCACCGAAATCCAGATCCAGCACCGGGGCAAAACTGATATCGACACCGTGCGGAACCAGTTCCGCCGCCATCAGCAAACCAAGCTGATGCGACGCGCTCAGGGCGGCGTCCGCATCACGGTCATACAGGCGCCCGAGCGTTCGCATCGGCGGGATGCCGGTAAAACCGTCGCGGAAGCGCTGAACCCGACCGCCCTCCTGATCCACCGCAATCAGGATATCGGGGCTCTCGGCGCGAATTGCTGCAATCAGCGCATCCAGTTGCGCCGGATTATCGTAATTGCGGCTGAACAGGATCAGCGCACCGGTACCGGGGTGACGTAGCAGCTGACGATCTTCCGCCGTGAGGGACTGGCCGGCAACATCCAGCATCAGCAAGGGCTGGGCAGACATGAAATTTCCCCGGAAATTATTCAATCAGAACAGGACAACCGACCGTAACAAGGTCGAACAATTCAATGACATCTGCATTGCGCATGCGCACACAGCCATGGGAACGCGGCACGCCCATGGGCTGGTCCTCCGGCGTGCCGTGAATATAGATGAAGCGGCGCATGGAATCCACGCGGCCAAACCGGTTGCGGCCCGGTTCATTGCCACACAACCAGAGAATGCGCGACAGAATCCAGTCACGTTTCGGAAACGAAGCCGCCAGCGCCGGCGACCAGATTTCCCCGGTAAAGCGCCGGCCAACCAGCACCGCACCGGCAGGCAAGCCGGCGCCGATACGGGCACGAACCCGGTGCAAACCGCGCGGCGTACAGCCACTACCCTGCTGTTCGCCGGGACCATTGGCAGCCGTGGACACCGGCCAGACCCGGACATGACCGGCAACGTCGGTCAGCGTCAGTAACTGCCCGGCAATCGAGATATGAATATGCATGGGCTCAGGATGCCGGCAGCGCGGCACGAATACCACCGGCAAGGAAGCTCAGCAACCGGTCGTTGACCTGCTGGGCCGACAGCGTCACGCCAAAATCACTGCGACAGATTGCCCGTAACGAGTCCATGCCGGACAGCGCAAAAATGGTCGCCCCGAGAGCAAAATGGACCCGCCAGAACACTTCCATCGGCGGCACATCCGGCACCGCCACGGCCAACTGGCGCAGAAACCGGCGGAATACCTCGCCGTAATGCTCGCGAAAAAAAAGCCGCAAATGCCCCTGTGCCTGGCTGTAGGCAAGGCCACTCAAACGAAAGAAGATTGCCACCCGCTGCGGGTCGCCGCGCTGCACCGCCGCCGCACTTTGCGACAGGGTTGCCAGCAAACGTTCGACGGTGACGCTACCCGGCTTGCGCTCAAGCTCCGCCAGCAAGCCATCCAGACGGGCGCAGAACAGATTCAGAAAGCGCTCGAATACCGCCTGAATCAGCGCCTCCTTGGAACCGAAGTGGTAATTGACCGCAGCCAGATTAACCCCGGCCTTGCTGGTGATGGCGCGCAAACTGGTTTCAGCAAAACCCTTATCGGCAAACAGGACCTCTGCACTATCCAGAATCCGGCCAACCGTGCCTGCCTGCGCCATAAAGCCCCCCGAAACAAACGTTTGAAACGTATGTTAGGGGAGCCACTGCGGCCCGGCAATGCCGCGTTTCAATGGCCCAGACTTTCGTCTTCCTCGCCGATATCCCGGGAGGCGATCTCGGCCTTCTCGATCGCCCTGAGCAACTCCCGGTGCCCCTGTGCACTGCTCCCGGAGTGCAGATATTGCTTGGCCTTGTGCAGGACATCCTCGAGCAGATGCAGTCGGTAATTGTGATTGAGCAGTGACTTGCCGAGAAAATGCTCATCCATGTCGTGCTCGCGCAGCCAGGCGGCCTGCGCCAGCGCCTGCTCCAGCTGATCCGTGGTCGGTTTCCCCATGCCCCGCTCTCCGTCTTGCCAATGACTGTCCCTGCCAGCAGTTTGCCACAGCGCAGCAGGGGTTTAACATCGGCGCAACGATAGCCATGGATACCGGAATGACTGCCTTCACCTTTGCCACTACCCGCAGCCTGATTTGCGAGCCCGGCGCCAGCGAACGACTGGCACAGGTCGCCAGCGATCTCGGCATGCGGCGGCCCTGCATCATCACCGATGGCGGCATTGCCGCCAGTGGCATGCTCGAACCGCTGGTCAATCGGCTGCAGCAGGCTGGCCTGGCGGTCAGCGTATTCAAGGATGTGGTGGCCGATCCGCCGGAAAGCGTGGTCGAGCAGGCCCTGAAAGTGGCCCGTGATGCCGGCTGCGACGGGGTGATCGGCTTCGGCGGTGGCAGCGCCATGGACACCGCCAAGCTGGTGGCCCTGCTGGTCAGCGGCGAACAGACCCTGCAACAGGTGTATGGCGTCGGCAATGCCAAAGGCTCCCGGCTACCACTGATTCAGGTGCCCACCACCGCCGGCACCGGCTCGGAAGTCACCCCGATTGCCATCGTCACCACCGGCGAAACCACCAAGATGGGCGTGGTTGCGCCGCAGTTGCTGCCGGATGTCGCGCTGCTGGATGCCACCCTGACCGTCGGCCTGCCAGCGGCCGTGACCGCAGCCACCGGTATTGATGCCATGGTCCATGCCATTGAGGCCTACACCAGCAAGCATCGTAAAAACCCCTATTCCGACATGCTCGCCCGCGAAGCGCTGAAACTGCTCAGCAGCAATATCGAAACCGCAGTCAATAACGGCAGCGATCTGAACGCCCGCAGCAATATGCTGCTCGGCGCCATGCTCGCCGGGCAGGCATTTGCCAATGCCCCGGTCGCTGCAGTACACGCCCTCGCCTACCCGCTTGGCGGCATTTACCACATCCCGCACGGCTTGAGTAATGCACTGGTGCTGCCGCATGTGATGCGTTTTAACCTGCCTCAGGCCGAGAGGGCCTATACCGAACTGGCGCCACACGTTCTGCGCGGCGGCACATTGGTGGGCAGCAACGCCGCCGTCACCCTGATCAACTGGCTGGCCAACCTGTGTGGTGAACTGGGCTTGCAGACCCGGCTGCGGGAAATGAATATCCCGCAGGATGCCATTGCCCGTCTGGCTGCGGATGCCATGCTGCAGCAACGGTTGCTGGTCAATAACCCGCGCGAAGTTACCGAAGCGGATGCCATTGCCATCTATCAGGCCGCCTGGTAAATACTGAATCGGGACAAAATCGCATGAGTGAAAAAAAGCCCCTCGGCCGGCGTGCCGATTATTTCTATTTCCAGCCGATCAGCACCCGCTGGAGCGACAACGACATCTATGGACATGTGAACAACGTGATCTACTACAGTTACTTTGATTCGGTTGCCAACCACTTTCTGATTAACGAAGGCGGGCTGGATATTCATGCCGGCGATATTATCGGCCTGGTAGTCAATTCCGGCTGCAGCTACCACAAACCACTGGCCTACCCGGAAAAACTGCACGGCGCCCTGCGCGTCAACAAGCTGGGCAATTCGTCGGTGGAGTACGGCCTGGCGATTTTTCGCGAAGGCGAAGACGCAGCAGCAGCGGAAGGCTACTTCACCCATGTATTCGTTGACCGGCAAAGCCGCCGCCCCACCCCGATCCCGGAGAAGCTGAGAGCAGCCCTTGCAGAGGCTGCTACAAACTGAGCCACGATGGGTGATTGACGAATAGAGACGTAGTACCCGAAGGAAGCCCTGAATAACCCGGAGCGGCTGACCCGTAGGAGCGGCTGATCAGCCGCGAAAGCTTCGCCGTCAATCGACGGCTCCTGCAACACAACCGCCATCCCCACGTAGGAGCGGCTGATCCGTAGGAGCGGCTGATCAGCCGCGAAGCCTTCGCCGTCGATCGACGGCTCCTACAACACAACCGCCATCCCCACGTAGCAGCGGCTGACCCGTAGGAGCGGCTGATCAGCCGCGAAGCCTTCGCCGTCGATCGACGGCTCCTGCAACAGCATCGATCAGGCCGTTGGTGGAGGAATCCATGTCCCCGCCAGCGGTGCCGCGCTTGATCAGCTCAAGGGTTTCAGTGGCAATCCGCTTGCCCATTTCCACGCCCCACTGATCAAACGGGTTGATCTGCCAGATCACCGCCTGGGCAAATACCTTGTGCTCATACGCCGCCAGCAAGGCCCCCAATGCAAACGGGCCCAGCTCGTCCAGCAACAAGGTGCTGCTCGGCTGGTTACCGTGATAGCGCATATGCATCGGCAACTGGTCGCCCGGCGGCAATGCAGCTTCACCAAAGGCCAGCAGTCTCGACTGGGCAAAACAATTCGCCAATGCAAGTTCATGCTGGGCAAGCAGTTCCGCCGCCGCCGCGTCATGGCGCCCTTCGTGATAACGCCTTGCCGGTGCAATAAAATCACAGGTCACCGGCTCGGTGCCCTGATGTAACAGCTGATAGAAAGCGTGCTGCGCATTCGGGCCCACCTCCCCCCACAATACCGGGCAGGTTCCCGTTGCCACCGGCTCGCCATCCCGGGTCACCGATTTGCCGTTTGATTCCATTTCCAGCTGCGACAAAAACGCCGGCAGATACTTCAGACGGCCGTCATAGGGCAACACCGCGTGGGCATGAATGCCGAGAATATTGGTATTCCAGACCCCGGTCAGCGCCATCAGCACCGGCACATTGTCGCGCCACGGCGCGCTGCGGAAATGCTCATCCATCTGATGCGCACCGGCCAAAAGATCACGAAAACCCTGCATGCCCAGGCGCAAGGCAATCGGCAAACCGATCGCCGACCACAGCGAAAAACGTCCACCCACCCAATCCCACAACGCCAGCTGGTTAGGGCGCGGAATACCCCACTGATCCATCTTGTCGGTGGCGGAGGACACACCAATAAAGTGACAACCGGTCACCGCCGGATCATCGCCCAGCGTGCGCTGCAGCCAGGCACGGGCGGTGCCGGCGTTATACAGGGTATCGATAGTGGTAAACGACTTGGAGGAAATAATAAACAGGGTGCTATGCGGCCGCAGCCGGCGCAGCAACCCGGACACCTGACTGCCATCCATGGACGAAACAAAATGGGTCCGCACGGCGCGTTCATCGCTGGCGTCTTCCAGTGCCCGGCACACCATCATCGGCCCCAGATCGGAACCGCCAACACCGATATTCACCACATCGGTAATCACTTCACCGGTAACGCCACGCCACTGGCGCGCATGAATGCGTTCCACCAGCCGGCTCATCCGGTCGAGCTGCTCCTGCACCTGCTGTTGCACCGGCGACGGCTGCGGCGCCGGCACGCGCAGCGCCCAGTGCATGGCGGCGCGTTGCTCGGTGTGGTTAATCGGCTCGCCGGCAAACAGACGGTTGATCCAGCCGCGCAGATCACGGCTATCGGCCAGGCTGCCAAGCAGACCCAGAGTGCGGCCATCCAGACGCTGCTTGCTCAGATCCAGCAACAACGGGCCGGCACGGCGCGACAACCGGGCAAAACGATCCGGCTGATCGGCAAACATCTGCGCCAGATGAATATCCTGCAAACTGGCCGCGTGCTCGGTTAACTGCTGCCACACGGTATCGGCAGGCACCCCGGTTCGACTACGCATGGCAAAACTCCGTTTTTATCCGGTCCTCGGTAAAGCGCACTATTGCCGACCAATACCGTAATAAACAAAACCGCTACTGCGAACAAAATCCGGATCCAGAATATTGCGGCCATCAAGCAGCAACGGCTGCGCCATCAGGCTGCGCAGGCGCGGATAATCCGGGCTCCAGTAATCCTTCCACTCGGTCACCAGCATCAGTGCATCGGCGCCGCGCGCGGCCTCGTAAGGATCATCACACAACAGCAGATCGGCGCGCTCGCCGTAATGCGCACGCAGGGTTGGCAGTGCCTTGGGATCATGCACCCGCACGGTAACACCCTGGGCCCATAACGCATCAAGCAGTTTCAGCGCCGGTGCATTATCAATACGGCCGGTGCCGGGCTTGAATGCCGCGCCCCACAGGGTCACGGTTTTGCCATGCAGATCGGTGCGGTAGTGCTGCCACAGTTTGCGAAACAATACTTCCTTCTGGCGCTCGTTAATCAGCAGCACCTGTTCAAGCAATTCGGAACCGACCCCGGACGATTCCAGCGTGTCGGCCAGACTCATCACGTTGCGGGAAAAATTCAGGCCGCCAAACCCGCAGCCCGGATAAAGATACGCTTCGCCGATACGCGGGTCGGCGCCCATACCCATGCGTACCTGTTCGATATCCACCTGCAAGGCATCGGCCAGCGACGCCATGTCATTCATAAAACCGAGCCGGGTGGCCAACATGCCGTTAATGGCCAGCTTGGTAAACTCCGCCTCGCGCGGACGCAACAGGTGCATTACATCACGCAGCCGGTTAAACGGCCGCAGTATCTCGCGAATATGAACTTCGGCCCAATCACTGTCGCAGCCCACCAGAATACTGGAAGGACGCATAAACGATTGCAGCGCGGCACCTTCCTGCAGCATCTCCGGCATCACAATCACAGCGCGATCGACACCGGCATCGGCGCCATCACGCAAACGCTGTTGCAAACTCTCGGTGGTACCCACCGGGAAATTGGATTGATTGACCACCAGCCAGCTGTGTTCACGCCGCAACGCCAGCTGATCAATCACCGATTCGGCAAACGGCAACGCCGCCGGAGACAGCGCCAGAAACACCGCTTCGGCCCGGTCGCCGGGCATCTCGTCGGCACTGCCGGCAAGCAATCGGCCGGCCTGCTGCTGCTGATCGAGCATCGCCTCCAGGCCCGGCTCCTGATACGGCATGCGGCCCGCATCCAGATCATCCGCCACCTGCCCGGCCGGCACCCGCAATGTCACCTGATGCCCGGTGGAGGACAAGGTCGCGGCAGTCACCAACGCAGTCAGGGTGTCGCCGTAGATGTCGAGATGCATGGGATGGATCTCCTGATGCCATTGATTCACCGTAGGAGCCGTCGACCGACGGCGAAAGATTATCGCGGCCGATCGGCCGCTCCTACAAAACGGCAGCGCTCCTACAAAACGGGCGGCTACTGCCACCTCCGTTACACACTCCGTAGGAGCCGTCGATCGACGGCGAAATCTTTTCGCGGCCGATCGGCCGCTCCTACACAACCGCGGCGCTCTACAAAACTGGCGGCTACTGCCACCTCCGTTACACACTCCGTAGGAGCCGTCGACCGACGGCGAAAGATTTCGCGGCCGATCGGCCGCTCCTACAAAACGGCAGCGCTCCTACAAAACGGGCGGCGCCTACAAATTATTGATCAGGTCGCGGAATGGGGCGCCAACTTCGGGGTGGCGCAGGCCGTAGCGCAGGGTGGCTTCAAGGTAGCCGATTTTGCTGCCGCAGTCATAGGTGGCGCCCATCATCCGATAGGCTTCCACCTTTTGTTCCCGGATCAGCGCGGCGATGGCGTCGGTCAGCTGGATTTCATTGCCGGCGCCGGGGGCGGTATTGGCCAGCAGTTCGAAAATCCGCGCCGGCAACACATAACGGCCCACCACAGCAAGATCCGACGGCGCATCGGCAGGCATCGGCTTTTCCACCACGCCAGTCATCGGCACGCTCTGCCCCGCCTGCGGTGCGGCGCCGCTGAGTGACACCACACCGTACTGATCCACCCGCGACATCGGCACCTGCTGCACCATCACCTGGGCAGCCTGATGCTGCTCACAGGCCTGCAGCATGCGCGCCAGATCATTGGCGCCGGTCAGGCCATCGCCATCCACCAGCACATCCGGCAGCAACACGGCAAAAGGTGCAGCGCCGATCACCTCGCGGGCGCACAACACCGCATGGCCCAGACCCAGCGGCCGGCCCTGACGCACGCTGATCACCCGGACACCGGCCGGCACGATATTGCGCACGACCTCCAGCAGCGCGGTCTTGTTCTTTTTTTCCAGTTCCGCTTCCAGTTCGTAATGAACGTCGAAGTGATCCTCGATGGCTTTCTTCAGCGCGTGATTGACCAGCACGATCTCGGTAATACCGGCGGCCACGGCCTCTTCCACCACATACTGCACCACCGGCTTGTCGACCACGGTGATCATTTCCTTGGGAATGGCCTTGCTGGCCGGCAGAAAACGGGTACCCAGACCGGCCACGGGGAGAACGGCTTTTTTAATCATGATGGCTGGCTACCTTCGATGCTTTTGCCGCGGCCTACGGCCCAGTATTGCAAACCGGCTGCCGCCACTTGTTCCGGGTCATACAGGTTGCGGCCGTCGATCACTACCGCATCTTGCAATTGCGCTTTCAGCCAGGCGAAGTCAACCGCGCGGAACGCTTTCCATTCGGTGCAGATCACCAGCGCATCGGCGCCGGCAACGGCAGCCTCCCGGGTTGCCACCAGGCTCAGGCCGTCGCGCTCGCCAAAAATGCGGCCGGCTTCGTGGGCCGCCTGCGGATCAAAAGCCTGCACTTTGCCGCCGGCAGCCAGCACTGCTTCCACCAACACCCGTGACGGCGCTTCGCGCATATCGTCGGTTTCCGGCTTGAACGACAGGCCCCACACGGCAATGGTTTTACCCGCGACGGAACCAAGCGCCCTGGTCAGCTTGGCAAACAGGGTCTGCTTCTGGGCATCGTTAACCGCTTCCACCGCATTGAGCAGCGGCGCCGCATAACCCGCCTGCGAGGCGGTACGGGCCAGCGCCTGCACATCCTTCGGGAAACAGGAGCCGCCGTAACCGGCACCGGGATAAATAAAGTGGTAACCGATACGCGGATCCGAGCCGATACCGATACGCACCGCTTCAATATCGGCACCGAGACGCTCGGCCAGATTGGCCATCTCGTTCATAAAGCTGATCTTGGTGGCAAGCATGGCGTTGGCCGCGTACTTGGTCAGCTCGGCAGAGCGCACATCCATCACGATCATCTTGTCGTGATTGCGGTTATAGGGTGCATAGCACTCGCGCATCAGCTTTTCGACGCGCTCGGAATCGGTGCCAATCACAATACGCGCCGGCTTCGAGAAATCCTCGATGGCGGCGCCTTCCTTGAGGAATTCCGGATTGGAGCAGACGTCGAATTCAATGCTGGCGCCACGCTCGGCCAGTGCTGCCCGCATGGCGGCCCGGACCTTGTCGGCGGTGCCCACCGGCACCGTGGACTTGTCGACCACAACCTTGTAGCCATCCATATGGGTAGCGATAGTCCGAGCCACCGTGAGCACATACTTGAGATCCGCCGAGCCGTCCTCATCCGGCGGGGTACCCACCGCGATAAACTGGATCTGGCCAAAGGCAACCGCCGCCGCCGCATCGGTAGTGAAATGCAGCCGGCCCTCGGCGACATTGCGCTTCACCATGGGTTCAAGGCCCGGCTCATAGATCGGGATCACACCATTTTCAAGCCCGGCGATTTTGCCGGCGTCGACATCCACACAGATGATGTTATGGCCGACATCGGCCAGACAGGTACCGGTGACCAGACCGACGTAGCCGGTACCAAAGATAGTGATATTCATAAAGATCCCTTGGCTAAAAGCCGGGGCATTATACCCGCAATATCAGTTAGTTGCTGCCACCCCCGTAGGAGCCGTCGATCGACGGCGAAATCTTTCCGCCACCCCCGTAGGAGCCGTCGATCGACGGCGAAATCTTATCGCGGCTGATCAGCCGCTCCTACGAAAGAGGGGGCCGCCCCTGCGAAATGCTGCCACCCCCGTAGGAGCCGTCGATCGACGGCGAAAGGTTTTCGCGGCTGATCAGCTGCTCCTACGAAGATTATCGCGGCTGATCAGCCGCTCCTACGAAGATTATCGCGGCTGATCAGCCGCTCCTACGAAACAGGGGCCGCCCCTGCGAAATGCTGCCACCCCCGTAGGAGCCGTCGATCGACGGCGAAAGGTTTTCGCGGCCGATCGGCCGCTCCTACGGAAGAGGGGTTGCCTATAAAAGTCCGCGTAGCCGGGCTTCAGTGACGGCATGAACCCGATTGGTTACTTTTAGCTCGCTGAAGATCTTTTTCATATGCCATTTAACAGCATCCTCCGTCACAAAAAGCCGCTCGGCGATCTCTCTGTTGGTCATTCCGTTGCTTACACATTTCAGCACGGAAATCTGCTTTACCGTAATAACAGAGTCGGCATCGCCTGGCCCCGGCCGGGGGCCGGATTCTTCTGTTTGGACGTCGCGATCCCTGGCAGTTCCAGCCACAGAGTCATCTGGCAGATCGTCAAAAAGATCCTGCGCAATGGGGCTAACAGAAAGTAGCGCTTGTTTGCTCCAGAGCTGTGTAAAGTGGCATTTCAGATGCTCTGCAAGCAGGTTGGCATCAAGAATCATACGCTTCGCTGACTTTGATGAACCAAGCGCAAACGCTGCCAGCGCCTGACAATACTGGGCTGCTATCCTGGTTCTGGCGTCTGAAATTGCACTGGCACTTTGTATTGCCTGTTTGGCATATTTTTCTGCCACACCAAACTGCTTCCCGGACCTTAACCGGTACATTGAGTTTAACAGGGCAATACGTGCCCGAATCGCCTGGTTCTGATTTGGCAGAAATGTCAGCTCAGTTTCATCGGGGAGCATGGATTGGTTCAATTTATCGTTGTTCAGAAGCGCAAACTCCGCCATCTGAACTTTAGTCAGGATGTTCAGGCGAGGGAGCTCCCGCTCGCAGGCGGCCAGGCGGGTTTTTTCCAGCAAGGCCATGGCCTGATCCCGAAACCCATGATGATAAAGAAAAATACTGCAGGTACGGGCACACTCCCAAAGAATATCCGTGACGCCATATTTCAAAGCGAAATCGAACGAAGCCTGGACAGACTCATGGGTAACAAGCTGATGGTTGTTTTCGTGCAGGATTTGCAACTCAAGAACCCCGAACATCTTGCTTAAAAATGTCCTTGATATCTGGATTTTATCTGCTGCCTTATTCGCCTGAAGCAACACACTCATCGCCCCGGCTATGTTGCCTTTAAAAAGTTCAGCCTGAAGCTCTGCAGCTTTAAGCCAGATAAAGGCGTAATGCTGATTGGACGACTGATTAGCCACGGCGGCTCTGTGCGACAATCGCTCCAAATCCTCGAAGCGGCGGTCACTGGATGCAATGAATGCCTGGCAGGTAAGAGCAGCACCCTTACCGACCATGTTACGTTCGCCAAAGGCGTCAATCCATTTTTGACAAAGAATATCGCTCTCCAGTAATTCGTCCTGCGTAGCCTTGCCTACCGCATTAACCAACTCCCGCCATCCTTCCTTATCAAGACCGCCCAGCCCCCTGGAGCCGGGGTGCAGCGAACTGGCCAGTATTTCCTCTGCCTGGCGAGCTTGCTGGCTGAAATACAGGATCCACGCGTAGCCAATACTCAAAGAAGCGATTTTTCGTATCGTCCGAACCGGTACCTTTTCAAACCATGCGCGAAGCACTTCGATTTCGCCCTGCCTGAGCGCCACATCCAGAATAATGCTGTCACTGACGACGCTAGCCCAGCGATGGTCGCTGGCCTGCAGAGCAGCATTGATTGAATGAAGGTACTCTCCCCTGCGCCAATGCCAGAACGCGATACGTTTCAGCACATAAGAACGACGCTCACGCTGGGTAGCATTAAACACGCTACGCAAATAATCCCGCAAGACAGGGTGCATAAGCATACTCTCACCGGAAGATCCGCCGAGAGTTAACAGAGCATACTTCTCGTTAAGGAACGAAATTTCCTGATCAGCATCTTCTGTTTTATATACATAGCCATAGCATTCAGCGCTGATAACTTCGAGCATCGCCGCATTGCAAACGAAGGAGCGGGTACTTTCGGGCAACACCGTCAAGAGGTTGTCCTTGAAATACGAGCGCGTTTCCGGCCACGTCGCTGCCGGAAGGTTCGGGTTCGAGGTTCGGCACATAAGCCTGACGAGGGCTGGCCAACCCCCGGTGGCCTTTATGATGTGTTCAGCTGCAAGGCCATGCATGCCTGACAGGCTACCGGCATCTTCTTGTGTAAATGCAAGTTCATCAGCACCACAGGTCACAACACCGGCCATCATAGACAAACGTGCCAGCGCCCCGGCATTAGCAGGCGCAATAAAAAATGTTACGTTGCCGGGTGTCTCACAGATCAAATTCTCGACAAGAGCCGCGCTGTATTGATCTTCGCCAATCCCGTCAAGGCAGATTTTTATGGTGTTTTTTGCATTAACAAGAGCATCCCGAAGAGACTCGATGGTGTCGATATCACTTCCGTGATCGCGCCAGAATTCAGGCCCTTCAATCTGATATAAAAGCAGCGCAGCAAACAGGCTGCCAGTGACTTCGCCCGCGTCAGGGTACGATCGCGTATTGACATAGACGGCGCGCTCCGTTGCCGGGTCGCCGGTGTTTGCTGCAAAGGCCACCTGCACAGATTTTCCATAGCCCGGCGGGGCCCGATACAACACCACCTTCGATTCGTCCGGCACAGCGGCAGCGCTCAGGCGATAGCGGTCTATACAACCCTGAGTAATGAAACGCTGCCGGGCCCACATCCTGCCAGACATCCTCCGACACCAGTCTTCCAGGCCATGGCGTGTCATGACAATAAAGTCTCCGGCTTCTCCTGCCCCGGTATCTTGACAGGCACCGGGGCGAAAAACTACCCATTGGAGTAGTTGTTTGGTTTCCGGCTCTGGCCAAGCCTGTACATGTCTACAGATTCTTGTCCGCTCACCTGAATACCCGGTGCCCGCACAATGTAGAACAAAACAATCAAGCCGATAACAATAAGGTGACCCCAATGTCAATGTCAGAAAACCTCGCAACAGAGTACCCAGGGAGAGGTCCGGACACGGAAGAATATGTCGACAGAAAACGCCACCTGTGGATCCTTTCCGTGCTGTGGCCTGCGACGCCTCTTATAGGTCTTTTTTTGGCATCCCAGACTGGCTGGAGCATCTGGTACGGGCTGGTATTGATCCTCTGGTATGGCGCAGTTCCCTTGATTGATGCCATGTTTGGCGAGGATTTCTCCAATCCACCCGAGTCGGCTGTGGCCCGGCTGGAGCAGGATCGTTACTACCGGGTACTAACCTATTTAACCGTTCCCATTCACTACGCGGCCCTGATCGGCTGTGCCTGGTGGGTGTCCACCCAGCCAATCGGTGTGTTCGAGTTTCTGGCATTAGCCCTGTCGCTGGGAATCGTGAATGGTCTGGCCCTGAACACAGGCCATGAACTGGGCCATAAAAAGGAAAGCTTTGACCGCTGGATGGCCAAATTTGTCCTCGCTGTGGTCGGATACGGTCACTTCTTCATTGAGCACAACAAGGGGCACCATCGGGATGTAGCAACGCCGATGGACCCGGCAACATCCCGCATGGGTGAGTCAATTTATACGTTTTCACTGCGTGAGATTCCCGGTGCTTTCAAGCGGGCATGGGCTCTGGAGGAGCAACGCCTCGGCCGGAGTGGAAAAAGTGTCTGGAGCCTGGGGAACGAAGTGCTTCAGCCTATGCTTCTGACTGCTCTGCTTTATGCCGGACTGCTGGCGTTTTTTGGCCCACTCATGCTGATCTTCCTGCCCATTCAAATGGCCTTCGGCTGGTGGCAGTTGACCAGTGCCAACTACATTGAGCATTACGGCCTGCTGCGGGAAAAGCTGCCGAATGGACGTTACGAGCATCAAAAGCCGTACCATTCATGGAACTCGAACCATATTATGTCGAACCTGATTCTGTTCCATTTGCAAAGACATTCCGACCATCACGCCCATCCTACGAGGTCCTATCAATCGCTTCGCGATTTCAAAGACCTTCCCACCTTACCTTCGGGGTACCCCGGAATGTTCTTTGCAGCACTTATCCCCGCCTGGTTTCGCTCGATGATGGATCACCGGGTGCTGGAATGGGCTAAAGGCGACATCAACAAGATTCAGATTCAACCCGGAAAACGTGAATTCTATGAGCGTAAATTCGGTGTTGTCAGCTCTGAATCAGTCGATGCCACGGCCGGGGAATAACCGGACCGGATCACGGAAATATATCTGACAGTTCTCGTTCAGCTTTACGCTGAAAAAGAGCGCCGGACGCGCACATGAATCATGTGCGCGTCACATGGCGCCATAAAAACGACAACATACCAATTTGACAGGTACATTTTATGACTAGATATCAATGCCCCGATTGTGGCTATGTATACGATGAAGTTACTGGCCACCCCCACGAAGGCTTTCCTGCAGGAACGAAATGGGAGCAAATTCCTGAAGATTGGTCCTGCCCGGATTGCGCGGTGCGCGACAAGGTTGACTTCGTAGTATTGCAGGAAGGGCTGACGGAAGCGCCCCGGAAACCCGCTTCCTCAGCTACCAATAAAGCAAACACTGAAACGATACCCGAGCCCGCACCAGCAAAATCTTCGGAAGAGACGACGCACAAAGACACATATCAGAAGTGGATCTGCATTACCTGCGGCCATATCTATGATGAAGCTCTGGGCGATGAAGCCGAGGGATTTCCGCCGGGCACTCGCTTTGAAGACATCCCGGACGATTGGTGCTGCCCGGAATGTGGTGCCACGAAAGAAGACTATGTCCTCCATGAACAATAACAATCAGGTTTAAACCAACCACAGGCTCCGTCGGCAGACGGATCTTTAATAATACCAATTACCAGCCTGGGCAAGGCTTGGGTGACCAATATGTCAACCAACCATACCATTGATTCAACTTTCGCGAATCTGCAAATCGCGCAACTTGCGCGCCGCGGCAGCTTCACTCTGGCAGCTCGAATAGCGCAGCTGGACCAACTTCGCGGCGCGATTAAACGCCACGAATCAAAAATCATCGCAGCCTGCGCGGCGGACTTCAAAAAGCCCGCCCCGGAAGTCAAGTTAACCGAGCTCCTACCGGTGCTTCAGGAGATTCGACATGCCAAAAAGCACCTGCGTAAATGGATGCGCCCCAGGCGGGTAGCTGCATCCATCGGTGTTCTGGGCACAAGTTCGTATGTTCAGCCGGAACCCAAGGGCGTGTGTTTGATTATTGCACCTTGGAATTACCCGTTTAATCTTGCGCTTGGCCCCCTGGTCTCCGCCCTGGCTGCAGGCAACAGCGCCATAATCAAACCCTCGGAAATGACACCACACATATCCAGGGTAATTGCCGACATTGTCGCCGAAACCTTTCCCCCCGATCTGGTTTCTGTGGTTGAAGGTGATGCCGCAGTATCACAGCAACTGCTGGCCCTGCCGTTCGACCACATCTTCTTCACTGGCAGCCCTGCGGTAGGAAAGCTGGTGATGGAAGCTGCCGCGAAAAACCTTTCCTCAGTCACACTGGAGCTGGGCGGCAAATCCCCTACCATCGTCGGCCAGGATGCCAACATAAAAAAAGCCGCCCGAAACATTGTCTGGGGCAAGTTTGCCAATAACGGTCAGACTTGTATCGCTCCGGATCATGTGTTTGTGCACCGCAGTATCGCAAACCGGTTTAACCAGGCACTTAAAGCAGAAATCGGACGCGTCTATGGAAAAACACCGGAAGCGCAGAAATCCACGACTGACTATTGCCGGATAGTAAACGAGCGGCATTTCCAACGAGTTTCAGGCCTCATAGACGACGCCAAAGCCAAAGGCGCGAATGTTTTTGCAGGCGGCGTTACAGATATTGAGCAGAACTTTATTGCGCCGACACTAATTTCAAACATATCCGACGATATGGATATTTCCCACCAGGAGTTATTCGGCCCGATCCTGCCCATTATTGAATACGATGACATTGACGTGGTTATTGGAAAAATCAACGAAAATCCAAAGCCTCTGGCTCTTTACGTATTCGATAAAAGAAAGTCTTTCGCCAGGCACATTATCGATCGAACCAGTTCTGGCGCTGTAGGTGTCAACCTTACAGTAGTGCATTTTCTGCATCCCGGCCTGCCATTTGGTGGCGTGAACAACTCCGGGATAGGAGCCGCACACGGTGAATACGGATTCCGATCTTTTTCGCATCACAAGGCTTTGATGGAGGATAAACATTCTCTCATACACCTTCTTTTTCCGCCCTATACAGATTGGGTTCGGCGCCTAATAGATGCCGCCGTCCGAATTCTGGGCTGAGTACAATCAAACAATAAGAGAACCATTATGTACGATTACATCATTGTAGGAGCAGGGTCGGCTGGCTGTGTGTTGGCTAACAGGCTTAGTGAAGATCCATCAAAGCGGGTAGCGTTGCTTGAAGCCGGGCCACGGGATAACAATCCGTTCATACATATGCCTATAGGCATTGCGCTGCTGGCCAATAGCAAGACGCTAAACTGGGCCTTCGAAACCGAAGCTCAAAAGAATCTGAAAGGGCGTCGGCTGTTTTGGCCTCGGGGGAAGACGCTTGGCGGCTCCTCTTCTATTAATGCCATGGTCTATATCAGAGGCCACAAAGCCGATTATGACTACTGGGGCCAAGAGGCTGGAACCGACCTGTGGGGATGGGACCGGGCACTGGAATTGTTTCGCCGGCTGGAAGATAACCAGCGTTTCGGTTCGAGTCCTTACCATGGCAAGGGCGGCGAGCTTACCGTAAGCGACCTCAAGTCGGTCAATCCATTGAGCCGTGATTTTGTTCGAGCAGCCCCTCATGTAGATCTGCCGGTAAACGCGGATTTTAATGGAACAACACAAGAGGGATTGGGGTTTTACCAGGTGACACAGAAAGATGGTCGTCGCTGGAGCTCCGCGCAAGCATTTCTGCGTGGCGCAGAGCAGCGATCCAATCTTGATGTGTTGACGGACGCACGGGTAACCCGCGTGGTGATGGGCGGCAAACGGGCAGTTGGCGTAACCCTGAAACTGGCCGGCGAATATCAACAGCTCAGGCTCAACGACGGCGGCGAAGTCATATTGTCTGGCGGTGCGGTTAATTCGCCACAACTTCTGATGCTGTCCGGAATTGGTGACAAGGACGAGCTTGCAAAGCACGGAATTCCCCTTGTGCATCACCTTCCGGAAGTCGGCCAGAATCTGGTCGATCATCTGGACATTACCCTCATGCATGCGGCCAACTCACGCTTGCCGATTGGTGTTGCGCCCAGTTTCCTGCTTCGCGGAATTAGCGCACTGTTCTCATACTTTTTTAAGCGACGTGGATTTCTTACCAGCAATGTTGCCGAGGCCGGGGGTTTTTTTAAATCCGGGCCGGCGTCTGAACGAGCAAATGTGCAGTTCCATTTCCTGCCAGCCTACCTGAAAGACCATGGGCGAAAGGTAATGACCGGCTACGGCTACACCCTGCACATTTGCGACCTGTTGCCAAAAAGCCGCGGCTTTATCGGACTGAAAAGCCCGGATCCATTGGCCGACCCGTTGATTCAACCCAACTACCTGAGCAACCCCGAAGATATCAAAACAATGGTTTCAGCGGTCAAATTCGGGCGCCGCGTACTCGGGGCGCCGACAATGGCCCTGCATAGCAAACGGGAAGTCATGCCCGGAAACTCCGTGTCTTCGGACAGTCAGATTGCGGAGTTTATCCGCGAAAATGCCGAGACCATCTACCACCCCGTTGGCACTTGTCGTATGGGCGCCGATCCGGAATCAGTCGTTGATCCGGAACTGAAAGTCAGGGGAGTTGAAGGGCTGAGGGTTGTCGACGCCTCGATAATGCCCAGCCTGGTTGCCGGCAACACCAACGCGCCCACCATGATGATTGCTGAAAATGCAGCCGACATCCTGCTGGGAAATATCCATGCCGGATCCGGAAAGCCATCACATTCACTGTAGCCGCGGCCGACCTGCCGTGAACCTGATTTGCATTAAATAAAACCAATAAGGAAAAAAAACATGAAACATCAAATCAATAAAGCTTCGTTAGCGGCGTTAGTTTTACTTTCAGCTTCTGCAAACGTGGCGAACGCTCAATCCGGGCCTGCTTACAACAAAGGTGACTGGGTGATCGGGCTGAACGCCACCAGAGTTCTGGTCGATGAAGACTTGCGCTCAGCCTCTGCAGGTGGCGCCCCCGTTCCAAATGCCGACCTGTCCATTAAAGATGCCACGACCGTTTCATTGGACGCGTCGTATTTCCTCAGCAATAAGGTGGCATTAAACGTTTTTGGCGGCATTCCCGCCAGTGCGGACCTGCGCGGCGAAGGCTCGCTTTCCGGGCTTTTTCTTGGTCAAACAGATTACGGCCCGCTGATTGTTTCACTTCAGTACCATGTCTTGACGGGGAAAAAATTCTCTCCGTACTTCGGGGCGGGGGCAGGACGGGTTATTTTTCTGAATGAAGAAGACCGTACATTAACCAACTTCGATATCAAAGACACCTGGGCGCCGGCAGTTCAGGCTGGTTTTCGCTGGAAGATGGACAACAACTGGTCGGCAAATTTTGACGTTCGATATACGCCATTCAAAGTGGATATCACCGGCAACCTCGGCCCGGACCCTGTCAAGGCAAAAGTAAAAATAGATCCCACCATCCTGGGTATCGGCGTCGCATACCGCTTCTAAAGTACCGGCCGCTCCTACGAAGATTATCGCGGCCGATCGGCCGCTCCTACAAAATCCCGCCACCCCGTAGGAGCCGTCGATCGACGGCGAAAGATTATCGCGGCCGATCGGCCGCTCCTACGAAATCCCGCCACCCCCGTAGGAGCCGTCGATCGACGGCGAAAGATTATCGCGGCCGATCGGCCGCTCCTACAAAGAGGGGGTGGTTATACGCGGTAGTAGTCGCGGTACCAGTCAACAAAACGGGCCACGCCGTCGGGCATCTCTACCTCCGGGCGGTAGCCGGTGGCGGCTAGCAGTGCCGAAGTGTCGGCCCAGGTGACCGGCACATCGCCCGGCTGCATCGGCATCAGGTTGCGCACGGCAACCCGCCCGGCGGCCTGCTCGATGGCACTGATAAAATCCACCAGCTGCACCGGCTGGCCCCGGCCGATATTAAAAATCCGGTGCGGCACCGGGCCGTCCGACGCCGGCAGCGGCACACCAAGAACCCGTACCACGCCCTCGACAATGTCATCCACATAGGTGAAATCACGGGCCATATTGCCGTGGTTATACACATCAATCGGCTCGCCGGAAAAAATCGCCCGAACAAATCTGAACAGCGCCATATCCGGCCGCCCCCACGGACCGTACACGGTAAAAAACCGCAACCCGGTGGCCGGAAAACGGTAAAGATGGCTGTAAGTATGCGCCATCAGTTCATTGGATTTCTTGGTCGCAGCATACAGCGACAACGGATGATCAACATTGTCGGTTTCGGCAAATGGCGTCTTGCCGTTCTCGCCATACACCGAGCTGGACGAAGCATAAACGAGATGCTTGACGCCATGATGGCGACAGCCTTCGAGAATATTGACGAAGCCAACCAGATTGCTGTCGACATAGGCATGCGGGTTATCCAGCGAGTAACGCACGCCGGCCTGCGCCGCCATATGGCCGACCTGATCAAAACACTCTTCGGCGAACAGCGCCGCCATGCCCCGGCGATCGGCCAGATCCATGCGGACAAAACGGAACGCCGGGTACGGATTCAACTGATCCAGCCGGGATTGCTTCAGGGAAACATCGTAATAGTCATTCAGATTGTCGAGCCCGACCACCTCATGGCCGGCCTCCAGCAGCTTGCGGGCCAGATAAAAGCCGATAAAGCCGGCAGCGCCAGTAACCAGAATTTTCATCCTAACCCTCTGAATAATGTGTGGCCGTCGTTTGCATGCTCAGGCCATGGTGCTGATGGTGCGCCGGAACCGGGCCAGCGCCAGGCCGAACAAGGCCGCGCCGATGGCAGCAATGGCAAGGAACTGCGGCCAGACCGTGGCCATGCCCGCGCCACGATACAGCACCGCCTGGGCCAGCATCACAAAATGCGTGTTGGGTGCGGCAAGCATGATGTACTGCACCGCCTCCGGCATGCTCTCGCGCGGCGTCGCGCCACCGGACAGCATCTGCAGCGGCAGCAGCACCAGCATCAGCAGCAGGGCGAACTGCGGCATGGAGCGGGCCACAGTGCCGAGAAAGATACCCATCGAGGTGGTCGCGAACAAGTGCAGCGCCGTGCCAAACAGAAACAGCAGCAGCGAGCCTTCTATCGGTACCGCCAGCAAGCCCTGCACCACAACGGTAAGCGCGAAGGCGGTGGCGACAAGTACGATCAGCCCCATTGCCCACACCTTGCTGGTCATGATCTCGAACGGTGTCACCGGCATCACCAGCAGATGCTCCACCGTGCCGTGCTCGCGCTCGCGAATCAGGGCCGCACCAGTGAGAACAATGGAGAGCATGGTCACATTGTCGATGACCTGCATGATGGCGCCGAACCACGATTGGTTCAGCTCGGGATTGAAGCGCGCCCGCAGCGCCAGATCGACCGGCAGCTCCGGCACCTCGCGGTAGCGCTGGACAAAGGTGCGCACCTCGTCGCTGACGATAGCCTGGATATAGCCGCTGCCGGTGAACGCCTGGCTCATCCGTGTGGCGTCGACATTGAGCTGGATGGTGGGCTGGCGCCCGGCCAGCAGATCGCGCTGGAAATCCGGCGGGATATCCAGCGCGAAGGTATCAAGGCCGGCATCCATGCGGGCGTCCATTTGGGCCTGGTCAATCACCACCGGGGGCACAAAGTGCGGCGGGTAAAAGGCGCTGACAATGCGCCACGACAGGGGCGAGCGATCCTCGTTGACGATGGCGATCGGCGCCTTGTTGAGGGTCTCCGGCATGGCCGTGGCCGCCGTGTAAACGGAAAAAGTGAAAGCGTAAACGATCAGCACCAGCATGATCGGGTCACGCACCAGACTGCGCAGCTCCTTGACCCCGAGATGAACAATATTGGCCATACCCATGGCTTAGCGCTCCTGCTTCTTGAGCAACGCTGCGGACAACCCGATCAGCACCGGCACCGCCAGCGCAAGTGGCACAAAGGCAGCATGCAGGTCAGAGAAATCAAGCGCCTTCGAAAAAGTCCCGCGCGAAATGGTGAGAAAATGCGTGGTCGGGTAGATCTCGCCGATCAGCCGCCCTGCCCCTTCCAGCGAAGAGACCGGATCGATCATGCCGGAAAAGCTCGCCGCCGGCAGGATGGTAAGCACCGCCGTGCCGAAAATCGCCGCAATCTGGCTGCGCATAAAGGTGGAAATCAGCAGCCCCACGGCCGTGGCCGCGCCAACATAGAGCAGCGCCGCCGCTGCCAGGGTCAGGAAACTGCCCTCCAGCGGCACGCCAAAGACAGTAACCGCCAACAGGGTAAGCAGCAAAAAGCTCAGGAACGACAACACCACATAAGGCAGCTGCTTGCCCAGCAGGAATTCGAGCCGCGTGGTTGGCGTAACGTAAAAATTGGTGATCGAACCCAGCTCTTTTTCGCGCACCACACTAAGGGCCGCGAGCATCGCCGGAATCAGCATCAGCAACAGCGGGATCACCGCCGGCACCATCGCCACCAGGCTTTTGACGTCCGGGTTATAGCGGAACCGGGTCTCGATATTGACCAGCCCCGCCAATGCATCGCCGTAGCCGGCCTCGCGCGCCCGGGCCATCAGCCAGTGGCCATGCATGCCCTGTACATAGCCGCGCACCGTCTCCGCCCGGGTCGGCATGGCGCCATCAATCCAGGCACCAATCTCGACCCGGCGGCCGCGGGCAATATCACGGGCGAAGCCCGGCGGAATCTCGATCGCCAGATTGATCTCGCCATCGCGCATGCGCCGATCAAGGTCGGCATGGCTGGTAATCGGCGCCCGCTCAATAAAATACCGGGAGCCTGAAAGGTTCAGGGTATAGCCGCGGCTGAGGCTGGTCTGGTCGTGATCCAGCACCGCGAAGGTCAGGTCCTCGACATCAAGGCTGATGCCATAGCCCATCACGAACATCAGAATAACGCTGCCCAGCAGCGCCAGCGTCATCCTGACCGGATCGCGGCGCAGCTCCAGGCCTTCGCGCCGGGCATAGCTGATCATGCGGCGCGGGTCGAACCGGCGCCGCCAGCCCGGCGGGTTGCTCCGGGCGGGCGCAGCCTCGACGGATGCCAGCGAAGCGGGGTCATTTTGCTGGCCTGCCGCGCCTGCACCCTGGGCCGCGGCCTCCTCCAGACAGGCGACAAAGACATCTTCCAGGCTGTCCAGCCCGCGCTGGCTTGCCAGGGCGGCGGGCGTGTCGGTAACCAGCACCCGGCCGGCATGCATCAACGAAATGCGGTCGCAGCGCTCGGCCTCGTTCATAAAGTGGGTGGAGATGAAAATGGTCACCCGGTCGCGGCGCGACAACTCCACCAGCATGCGCCAGAACGCATCGCGCGCCACCGGATCAACCCCCGAGGTGGGTTCGTCAAGAATCAGCATCTCCGGCTTGTGGATCATGGCGACAGCCAGCGACAGGCGTTGCCGGAGCCCAAGGGGCAGCTGGCCCGGCAAGCTGTCTACCTCCGCAACCAGATCAAACCGCTCAACCATTTCGTCCACCCGCCCGGCAACTTCGGCAGCGGGCACCTGGAACAAGCGCGCATGCAGCGCCAGGTTCTGGCGCACGGTCAGCTCGGTGTAAAGCGAAAAAAACTGCGACATATAGCCAACCCGGCGGCGGGTCGCGAGGTCGTGCGGGTCCACTTGCTGGCCGAACAGCCAGGCCCGGCCCTCACTCGGCGGCAGCAAGCCGGTGAGCATCTTCATGGTGGTGGTCTTGCCGCACCCGTTGGAGCCGAGAAAACCGAAAATCTCGCCACGCGGAACACGCAGATTGACATGATCCACCGCCGTGAAATCGCCAAAGCGCATGGTCAGATCGCGGGCCTCGATGGCGGTATCGCCCTGGTCCTGCGGCTGTGGCGGAATCTCGACCGCCCGGTAATCGCGCCGTGCATCCTCCGGCAACAGGCGAATAAAAGCCTGTTCCAGTGTCGCCGCACCGGTGCGGGCCAACAGGTTCTGCGGGCTATCGCTGGCCAGCACCCGTCCGCCGTCCATCGCCGCCAGCCAATCAAAGCGTGCCGCTTCTTCCATATAGGCGGTGGCCACCAGCACACTCATGCCCGGCCGGGAACGGCGGATCCCGGCGATCAGATCCCAGAACTGGCGGCGCGACAGCGGGTCGACGCCGGTGGTCGGTTCGTCAAGGATCAGCAAGTCCGGGTCGTGGATCAGCGCGCAGCACAGGCCGAGCTTCTGTTTCATGCCGCCGGAAAGCTTGCCCGCCGGGCGGTCAAGAAACGGCTTCAGCCCGGTGGCTTGTGTCAGCGCGGCAATACGGCGCGCCCGTTCGGCGCCAGCATGCCCGAACAGGCTGCCGAAGAAGTCGAGGTTCTCAAACACCGACAGCGTGGCATACAGGTTGCGCCCCAAACCCTGGGGCATGTAGGCAATACGCGGGCACACCGCGCGGCGGTGGCGGGCATTGGCCATATTGCCGTCAAGCACCTCCACCTGGCCCTGCCGGACAGCCCGGGCGCCGGATATCAGCGCCAGCAGGCTCGACTTGCCAACCCCGTCCGGGCCAATCAGCCCGGCCATGCAGCCCGCCGGAATATCCACGGTGACCTTGTCCAGGGCACTTACCTTGCCATAGCGCAAGGAAACATCCTGCAACCGGGCAATCAACGGGGCGCCGTCCCGGCGGGTCATTGCGGCAACCTGACCTGCAGCTCCGCTGGCCACTGCAGCTGTGGGTCCAGCCGCACATAAGCCATCCCCGGCAGGCCGGTCTTGACCTGCTGCAGGTGTTGTTCAAGCAAGGCCGGCGGAATCCGCGCCTTGACGCGGAACATCAGCTTTTGCCGTTCCTGTGCTGTCTCCACTGTCTTGGGCGTGAACTGCGCGACATCCGCCACAAAGGAAATCTCGGCCGGGATCACATATTGCGGCGCGACGTCGAGCACGATCCGCGCCTCGCCTGCCAACGCAATTCGCCCGGCCTGTTCCATCGGCAGGAAAAAAGTTACGTAAACATCGGCAAGATCCACCATATTCAGCACCACCCCACCCGGGGAGAGCACCTCACCGGGCTGGGCAACGCGGTACTGCACACGGCCGTCACGCGGCGCTTTCAGCACGCTGTCGTCGATATCGGCCTGAATGCGCTGGATCGTGGCCTGGGCCGCCTCCACCGCCGAACGCACCGAAACCACATTGGACCTGGCCTGGCTGATGGCCGCCTGCGCGGCGGCCGCCTGGGCCTGCGCCGCCGCAACCGCCGCCCGGGCCGCCTGAACGCTGGCGCGGTGATCATCCAGCGTCGACATCGGCACGGCATCCTTCGCCGCCAGTTCCTCGCTGCGCGCCAGACGCCGGCGCGCTGCATCAAGCTCGGCCTCGCGCTGCACAATAAGTGCATCGGCGGCGCGTTTCTCGGCCTCGCGCTGACTCACCTGGCTTTGGGCGGTATCAATGCCTATGCGCGCCTGCTGCAAACGCGCCCCGGCTTCGCGCAGCTGCGCCTCCAGCACCGCCGTATCCATTCTCGCCAGTTCCTGCCCGGCCCGGACAAAATCGCCCTCGCTGGCCAGAATGTCCCTGACCCGGCCGGCGGTGCGGGTGGCAATATCGATCTCCACCGCCTCAACCCGGCCGTTGCCGGCGGCGAAACCCTCCGGCAACTCCTGCGGCTGCAAATACCACCAGGCCGAAACGCCCAGGCCAATAACAATCGCGGCGGCAACGCCTTGCATACCTGCTTTAAAAAATTTATTCACGCCCTGCATAACTCCACACTAATCAGCCCGGCCAATAATGGCCTAAAAAACAGCGATTCGTAAGAGATATCAAATTCGTGTCGGGTTTGCCCCGAACAAAAAGACGGCGCCCGAAGGCGCCGCGCAAAAGGAAGGGTTGTGCCAAAAATTGCTCCGCAGTCCGGCTTACTGCTGCTTGCCTTTACCGTTGCGGTTTGTAATTGCCCAGGTTCCGTCGCGACGCTCGGCCTCGGCGTGCTGGATGTTAACGAACAGGGTATTGGGATCCTTGCCGAAATAGATGCCCGTGGCCTCAGCGCCGTTATCGCTCCAATCGAAGCATTGGCCGCCCTGGTCATCATCACAGCTCCAGAAACCGTCACGCAGGGATGCGAACAGGTGGACCGCATCGGCCATGCCGTCACCATCACGGTCCGGCTCGGCCACCCAGATGTCTGAAGGTGAATTATCCTCGACAATCCACAACCGACCGTCCGGCCCCTGTGCCAGGTTATCGGGGTCATCAAACCCGGACACGAACAGCTCGGTCGGCGGGTTATTCACCGGGCCCACAGCGCTCAGATCCTGATCGGGCACATTGACACCATCCTGCACAAAGGTGGTGATGATCTGTTGATCGAGATCAATTGCCAGAACACGGTCTGAGGAGGTGGTCGCAACATACAGGGTGTTGCCGATGCGCTCGATATCCTCAGGGCGGCCATATTCGGTGGCGTTGACCGCGTCAGCGGCAACCTTGGCGTCGATCTGAACCTGGGTGCGGTCCAGTGCCACCCACTCGAACATCCCGGTGGCGCCTGCGTCGCCATTCCAGTTCTGCTCGGCATCGGAGATGCCGCTCACCTTCAAGGCATACAGCTGACCGGAGGACAGATCGCCATAAGCATCCGGAACGAACTTGAAGATGGAGCCGCCATTCAGTTCGTCGATAACGTAAACCTCGCCAGCGCGGCCGATTTCAATGCCTTCGTGACGAACGCGGCCAACTGCCGGCCGGTCCTTCACATCCATTGCGATGCCGGGGTTGTTCTGGTCCAGAATAATTTCATAGAGACGGCCCTGCGGATCTTCCTCGGCAAACAGCACCACAGTTATCCACTTCATGGGTACGGTACAGGAACCGGCCGGCTTGCTTGCCGGTCTCGTTGACGGTGTTCATGTCCGTAAGGTCAGGATAATCACGGCCTACGTCTACGCCGCCGGGATGGGAATGTAACGTTGCGTTACAATGTAGCTAAAATTGCAGGGAGAAGACCTTCAGGAATCCGGCATAAAAAAACCCGCCACTCTCGTGACGGGTTTTTTTATTGCTTTACTTCTTTTCCGGCTGACCGTGCAAAGATCAGGGGCCGGTGGCGCCGGTGGCGCCGGTAGTCGGGGGCTGGCCCGTTGCCAGATCGCTGATGGCGGCCAGCACATTGGCATCGTTGAAGAACTGGTCATCAATCTCTGCAGCCGAGGGCACCGCCGGATCGGTTACCGGCACTACGGTCGAATCGAAGCTCGGGGCAACCAGATCGTTCAGGGTCAGGCCGTTGCCAGTGATGTAGGTTTCCAGCTCGGTCAGCACCTGAGCCGCGTCCATGTTGGCCAGCAGCGCGGCATAGGCAGCCGACTCTTCGCCCGGATCCGCATTGAGCAGCGCCTGCGGCAGGAACTCGACGATCTGGGCGCTGAGGATCTGGCTAACGATATGCAGCTTGGCCGCAACCAAACGATCCGCGTCCGCCAGCGAGGTATCATTCTTGGCCGCAATCGGATCATAGGTGGTCAGGTCGGTGCCGGCCGGCAGGCCAAGCTCAGCGGCCAGCTCAGCGATTGCCTGGGCCTTCAGCGTGGCCAGGCTTGGCACCACAATCGGATCGGTGCTCAGGCCGGCAGCGATTTTCTGCTCAATGCGAATCTGGATCAGCGTACTGAAAGCACTGACTGCCGTGCTGCCTGCCGGGGCCAGAAACTTCAGCCCGGCCGGCGCAGCCAGGCCGGTGTCCAGATCAATGGTGGTGCCAGGGATAACCACGGCAACGATGGGCAGCAGCGCCTGCGCCGGGCTCAGGTTTCTCAGCTCGAAATTACCGTTGGCATCGGTAAAGGTGGCCGGCTCCGGCGGATCATCGCACTGGCGGTTAACAATCTCGTCCACGCACACTTTCGCATTGGCCAGATAACCGTCATAGACGACACCGTTGGAGTCGCCACCAATAAAGTTGTTGCTGAGGTCCGAGCAACCGGCAAGCAACACCAGCGGGGCCAGCACGGTGGTGACAAACAGATTTCGCATTGCTGCATCCTTCTTGGTTCGAGTCATCGCAAGCTCCCTGAATCCGGCGTAGTCACCGCAGGCGCAATGCCAGCACTATAACGGAGCCCCCGGTAAATGCAAAGGAACTGGCCCGTATGTCGGCCCCCGGAGCGGTCTCAAGCGGTTCAGGTAGACCCGCTCCAGGCTGTTGGCAGGCCGCACCATGGTGGCACTACCGAATGACACTATATTGGCATCTTCGTTAATCCGGGTCTGGATGGTGTAGCTCCAGTCGGGATTGCCGCGCACTTGCAGGTAGCGGAACTGGCGATCCTTGCGCGGGGTCAGCGGAACCATTACGCCAAGGCCGACGAATTCCGCGTCAGTGTTCTTGTAGCTGAGCAACACAGCGGTGTCGCCAAACCAGAAGCGGCTGTCAAAACGGAACCCGGTATCTCCCTCGAAAAACTCACCGGCATGCACGGTCAACTGCACATCGGTGCCGGGGTGTGTGTAGGTGTAGCGGCCCAGCAACTGGCGCGGCTGGATGGCGTCATCGTCAACATGGCGGAAGTTGCCACTGAGCATGCCCAGAGCATGGCGGCGGCCGGGGCTGAGCAGCAGGGTCTCATTGAGCCAGCCGTAATAATCCGTGTTGTAACGGCCAGCGTAGAAGCCGGTAAACAGCTGCGGATGCAGGCGGAAAGCCTGCTGCAGCTCGGCTTCGCGCACGCCGTTGCGCTGGCGGCTGTCATAGAACACCCCGCCCCTGTCGAAGTCCGCGCTGGAATAGAGCTCCTGATTCCAGCTCACCGACGCCAGCGCCCCGCTCCACAACGACGCCGACAGCTCCGAACCCAGTGCCAGCGAGGTATCCAGCACACCGTACTCAGTCGCCACGCCGGTGGTCAGGTTCGGGCTCAAGGTCAAACGCGGCCGCCACACCGGCCCCGCACTGCCCTGAAAATCCCACTGCTGCGGCAAGGCCTGCTCTCTGGCCGAAACCAGGTGCGGCTGTTCGCCCTCCAGCAACGCCATGCGCGTCATCACCGGAATATTCTGGTTAAGCAACACCAGCCGAACCGAAGCCTCACCAATCTGCGCCGCATGCAGGCGCTGCGCCACATCCGCAAGGGCGTCCCGCTCATCGCGGTTAAACAGGTTGTTCTCGAAGCGGATGGTCAGCCGGGAGGCGGCATAACCCACCGAAACACGCTCGTAGCCGGCGGCGACGAGGATCTGGCCAACTGCTGCTGGCTCTGCCACTCCCGCAGGAGCCGCCGCAGCCGCGATTTCCTTCGATTCGGGAAAAACATTCGCGCCTGAAGCCGCGCCTGAAGCCGCGCCTTCAGCGGGCGCTCTGCCCCCCAGCGGGATGGAAAGGCCCAGCGAGAAAAACTCCCTGCCGTTGTCGGTATCACCCCGGTCATACGCCATCACCTTGCCCTTTACCTGCAGCCCACCGGGCAGCCAGCCTTTCGGCGAGGTCAGGCCGGCGCCCAGGCGCACGTCCATGGCGTCGTATTCGGCGATCAGGTTCAGCCAGCGTGTGGGCCGGTAGGAAACTGCACCGAAGGCACCGTCCAGGTAACGCCCGGCTTCCTCCGGGCGGCCATAGCCCACGGCCATTTCCACAGGCCCGAACTGCCGCCCTGCCACCACATACACCGACTCAAAGCCGCCGGTTTCGCCGGCAAAATCCTGGGCACCGACAGCCAGAGTGAACCAGTTTTCCGGAATCAGCGGTGCCTGCACCTTGAAGTTGGCCGACAGGTCGCGGTGGCCCTGGCCATTAGCAAACAGATTCGAGTGGGTTTCCTCCCACGAGATACGCCCGCCCACTTCCAGATAAGGGAAAACCCCCACCGCGCCGGCGGCGTTGCGAAAATGGCCATACTCGCCGGCAATCCAGGCCTGGTCGGAATACTGCACATCCGCCTGGCCGTGATTCAGCACCGTGGCAGAAGGCACATTAAGAAAGCCGCTATAACCCGGCAGGGCAAGGTCATCAGCAGCAAAAGCAGCGATGGGAACCAGCAGGAGCGGGGTTAACCGCGAAATCTTTTTCATAAACCTTCGCGACTGCAGCCGCTCTACAAGGTAACAGTTCTAGTGGACGGTCGGGCGTTCGGCATTTTCCGCCGCTACCGGCACGTCGTGACTGGCGGGGCGGTAACCGCTGACGCAGCTTTGCAGCAAGGTGCGGATCTGCTCATCATCGCGCTGCTCCAGCAGGTCAACCAGGTTTACCAGCACGGCAGACAGCCGCTTCCAGGGGATCATTTCCTCATGGGCGCGCAAAATTGCCGGGTGATCCGTGCCGCTGCTGTCTTCGCCGATCAGCAGCTCTTCATACAGCTTTTCGCCCGGGCGCAGGCCTGTGAAGCGCACTTCGATATCGCCATGGGGATTATCGGCATCTTTCAGGGACATGCCCATCAAGTGAATCATGGTGCAGGCCAGATCATAAATACGCACCGGCTCGCCCATATCCAGCACAAACACCTCGCCGCCATGGGCCATGGAGCCAGCCTGAATCACCAGCTGCGAAGCCTCGGGAATGGTCATGAAATAGCGCGTCACTTCCGGGTGGGTTACGGTCAGCGGGCCACCGTTGCGGATCTGCTCGCGGAACAGCGGCACCACCGAGCCGGACGAACCCAGCACATTGCCAAAACGCACCATGGTGAAAACGGTTTTGCTGCCGCGTGCGGCAATCGACTGCAACACCAGCTCGGCCAGGCGCTTGCTGGCGCCCATAACATTGGTGGGGCGCACGGCCTTGTCGGTGGAAATCAGAATAAAGCGCTCTACCCCGGCGCGCTCGGCCTCCTCGGCCGCCACTTGCGTGCCGATCACATTGTTACGCACCCCGGCGCAAACATTGTGCTCGACAATTGGCACATGCTTGTAAGCCGCCGCGTGATACACGGTCTGCACCTTATGGCTGGCCAGCACCGAGGCCAGCAGGTCGCGGTCGGCAACCGAACCCAGCACGGCAACCAACTCCACCCCGCAATGGCCGCACAGGGCGCGCAGCTCCTGCTCGATGGAGTACAAACCGATCTCGCTGGCTTCCAGCAGCACCAGACGGCGCGGGCCCAACTGCACAATCTGGCGGCTCAACTCACCGCCAATGGAACCGCCGGCACCGGTGACCATCACCACCTTGCCTTTCACCGCGATCTCCAGCAGCTCCTGACGCGGCGGCACCGCATCACGGCCCAGCAGATCCTCGACACAGACATCGCGCAGCTCTTCGATGCGGGCCTTGCCGGTGATGATGTCCGGTAGCGCCGGCACGGTCTTGATCCTGATGCGGGCGTCCAGTGATTCCAGATAACGCACCACTTCCATACGCTGGCTGCGCGCAGCCGAGGGCATGGCCAGCAGCACCGCATCCACCTCACGGTGGGCCAGCAAGCTCTCCAGCCCGGCACGGTCCAGCACCGGCAAACCGTGCAGCAGCTCACCAAGGCGCGACGAATCGTCGTCCACAAAGGCAACCGGCTGATAGGTGCCGGCATTAATCAGCGCCGCCGCCGCCTGAATCCCGGCGCCGCCGGCGCCATAAATCACCACCTGTTTGCGCTCGGAGTGCCGGCCCGAAGCCCACAGCAGATAACGGCGTGCCGCAAAGCGGCTGCCGCCCAGATACAACATGCCAAGCAAGGCGTAAATGATAAACACGGAACGGGGCGTGGCCACCGCCGGCACCATAAAGGCCAACGCCGCCAACACAGCAGAAGACAGCACCATACTGACGACGATGGAATACGCCATCTCGCTGCCCATAAAGCGGATCACCATGCGGTAAAAACCGCTCAGCTGCAGCATGGCAATGGTGACAACAGCCGCCGCCGGCAGCAGCCAGATATCCACCGGCAGGAAAAAGCCGCTGTCCAGCCGGATCATAAAGGCGGCCAGCATCAATAACGGCAACATCGCCGCATCGACAAAAAACATCAGCAACCGCTTGGCCATCCGGGGCCAGGCAATCAGATCAAGATGGAGCAAACGAAACTGTTCTCTCATAACTGCAAGATCCGTTGCACGATTGAAAAGCGGGAACATCCGTCCCAAGTGGCCGGTAAGTCTAAGTGATTCCTGTCACAAAATCATTACACCCGCGCAGGAGCGGCTCCGGCGACGACTTCCTCCAGCACCTGGCAGGTCTTATCAATCTCCGCCTGCGTCAGCGTCGGGTGCACCAGAAACATCAGGCTGGTCTCCCCCAGCTCGCGGGCCACCGGCAGGCCCGGCTCGGGGCGCCAGCCGGTGCCGTCAAACGCCTTTTCCAGATACACCTCGGAACAGGAACCGGAAAAACAGGGCACACCGCGCGCATTGATCGCCTGCATGATGCGGTCACGATCCCAACCGGCCGCCAACTGCCCCGGCTCAACAAACACATAACATTTGTATGCCGCATGCCCGGCCCACTCCGGCACTTCCGGCACGCGCAAGCCCGGCAGGTTACGCGCCACCTGCCACAGCCGCTCGGCATTGGCGCGGCGCTTTGCCGTCCAGTCCGCCATGCGAGTCAACTGGATGCGGCCAATCACGCCCTGCATTTCTGTCATGCGCCAGTTGCTGCCAAAACTTTCATGCAACCAGCGAAACCCCGGCGGATGCTCACGCTCGTACACGGCATCCCAGCTTTTGCCGTGGTCCTTGTAACTCCACATCTTCGACCACAGCTGGCGATCACTGGTGGTGACCATGCCGCCCTCGCCGCCGGTGGTCATGATCTTGTCCTGGCAAAACGACCAGGCACCAACATGGCCGATACTGCCGACAGAACGCCCCTTGTAACGGGCACCATGGGCCTGGGCACAATCCTCGATCACAAAAAGATTATGCTCGGCAGCAAGCTGCATAATCGGATCCATATCGCAGGGCATGCCGGCAAGATGTACACAGATCACCGCACGGGTATTCGGCGACAACACCGCAGCAATGGACTGCGCCGTAATGTTCTGGGTATCGCGATCCACCTCGGCAAACACCGGCGTGGCACCGGCCATAACCACGGAAGAGACCGAAGCCAGAAAAGTGCGCGGCGTTACCACAACCTCATCGCCCGGGCCGATACCCAGGGCCTTCAGCGCCACATCCAGCGCCAGCGTGCCGTTACCCAGGGCCACCGCATACTCACAATCAGCGAATGCAGCAAACTCCTGCTCGAACTGGCGGCACTCGTTACCCGTCCAGTAATTCACCTTGTTGGAAAGCAGCACCCGCGATACTGCATCGGCTTCTTCCTGCGTAAACGCAGGCCAGGGAGAAAACGCCGTATTCAACATAGAAACTACCTAACAAACTGTAGGAGCGGCTTCAGCCGCGAAATCCTTTACGGAAATCATTCGTCCTGATACGGATTCATCCGGATCGCAACCAAGGGGAGAGATGCTTTGGCCGCCATTTGCATGAAGTCCTGTCGCCAATATGGCCATGCCGCCAATACGACCTGCTTGGCGATCTCCGAATTGTGTGCAGCACCCTCGAAATCATCTGGCGCGACAAAAAGCATGCCGTACTCGGCCTCAACGGTGGCAACGGCGCTCGCCTCGTCAGCTTCAGGCTTCCAGCGAAGTCCTGCCGTAACGACAAAGCGCACAAACGTTTTATCGCCCTCTCTCGGGAGTAGCTTCCATGAAATTACTCCAGCCTTCGTTTCCACGATATATTCAGACCAATCGCTAACCAGAGCGGGCAAAAATTCCTCGTCCATGGCCAACGCATGTCCGCGAAGCGCGATATCTACCAGTTCCAGCTGCATCAGTGCCTCCATTCGCCTGCTGGATTATCGAATGCTTGCCACTCCACCGAAAACGCCTTTTCAGGCTCATTGCCAGCATGCCTCAGCCCTCGCCCAAGCCGTTCACGAACAACGTCCTCAGCGTTAAGCCGGCGCCTGATACCTACAAATGGAATTACCCTCTCCAAATGGTAGGCAACGGCCAGATGATGCTCGATGAACAGCTCTGCCTGAGGCCTTCGGGCAGCGCGACCCGACAACATGTCTCGGGCCGCAGGCAACTGATCAAACACCCTGATCAAACGATCCATCGCCTGCGACTGCGCGACATCGTCTGCTTCGTACTTGGCAAACGCCACCGGCCCACCGCCAAAAATCTCGGCAGCCTGCTTCTGGGTCAAGTTATGCCGTTGGCGAATAGCTCTGATCTGCTCGCCGGCCAGCAGCCCTTCAACCTGCTTGCGGAACGCCAGACGCTGACGTTTGTTGAAACGCTCCTGCTCCGAGGTATAAAAGCTGCAGCCACAGGACTGACACTCGGTCGCGTGCATAACCATCTCGCGCACAAAATCACCCGCCGTCAGAGGCACATTTTCCTCTAACTGGACAACTTGCTCGCTTTCGCACACTGGACATTTTTTATCATTCATAAGCCACCTCATCGCGAGGGATGACAAGAGATCATGTGCACCACAACCCCAGTCGCTGCTATGGAGAACTTCAGATAGTAAGCCACAGTAAATTCCTGCCAACTTCTGCCCAAAGCTCTCTCGTATTTGAATTCATAGGTATAGACATCTGATGCGAGCCAGTTACCTCTGCTGTTCTTGCACCAAACCGCCTCTTTCCAGTCGCCACGTTTTATCGCATCCAGCAAAAAATCGGGGAAATCGATTGAAGGTTCCTGAGCTTCCAGGGTTTCCATCAGATCCTGCCATTCTTGACGACATTTAACCGATGCGAACGCTGTTGCCCCCTTCAAAGCCCGGGCTATCTCACTTTCCTGATACAGAGGCCCGGGCGTCGGTATCGACCTGTCACCGTCCTCTGTGTCAGGTGGCGGCGGTGGCCCTTGATACTGGCTAAGAATCTTAACGCTTACCATAATGGTATGTCCATTGCCATTACGTGAAGGCGCTCACAAAGCCGCCCTACCCAGAAAACATATAACATATTGTTTTTTAAGGACTAGAAGTCAGCCGGACTGCCCCCTCCCCCCTGTGGAGCGGCTTCAGCCGCGAAACTCTCTCACCGCTCCATCACCCTCGCCGGGTTCCCAACCACCGTCACCCCGGCCGGCACATCCTTCACTACCACCGCCCCGGCACCGACAACCACATCACTACCAATACAAACCAACTGCCGCATCGAAGCACCGATGCCTACCCAGCCACGATCACCCACCGAGACACCACCTGCCAAACAAGCGCCAGGGCTGACATGCACCGCACTGCCCAGGACACAATCGTGATCCACCGAAGCACCGGTATTAATAATCGTGCCAGCGCCAATACTGGCATCGACATTGATCACCGCACCGGCGAACACAACGGATCCGACACCAATCAACGCATAACGGCTAACAATTGCCTGCGGATGCACAACAGACACCACTTTAGCCCCGGCATCCAGCAGCTGATGTAACTTGTCCTGACGAATACGATTATTGCCGATGGCAACCAGAACGCCATCAAACTGGCTCAGATTAGCAAGCAATGCTTGCGTATCACCACGCACTGGCCAGTGCCCGTTGACCTCGCGGGATTGCCAGGCATCATCGAAAAACACCACAGACTGCCAACCGCAAAGCTCGGCACAATCCGCCACAACCTTGCCATGGCCACTTGCCCCCAAAATCGCCAAGGACTTCATGAGCCGGGCCCGGTGAATTTGGACATCGTCACTTCGCCTTCCGCAGAAATGCCCTCGCGAACCAGCACTTTCTTGACAGTCATAAACAGTATCTTGATATCCAGCCACAAAGACTGATTATCCACATACCAGACATCCAGCTTGAACTTTTCATCCCAGCTCAGCGCATTGCGGCCATTTACCTGGGCCCAACCGGTAACACCTGGCCGCACATCATGGCGGCGGGCTTGCTCCGGAGAATACAAAGGCAGGTACTCCATCAGCAAAGGCCGGGGACCAACCAGACTCATATCGCCCTTGAGGACATTCCAGAGTTCGGGGAGCTCATCCAGGCTGGTGGAGCGCAGGAAACTGCCGAGGCGGGTCAGGCGCTGGTCGTCAGGCAGAGGATTGCCCTGGGCATCGACCGCGTCAAGCATGGTGCGGAACTTGATCATCCTAAATGGCTTGCCACGCAGGCCCGGGCGAACCTGGCCGAAAATCACTGGCGACCCCATGCGGACACGGATCAGAAGTGCCAGCACCAGCAAAAGCGGAGCGAGAAGAAGCAGCCCGAATGACGCTGCCAGGATATCAATCAACCGCTTTATCATGCTGCTCACTCAGCCCGATAAGAGACATCATCTTACGATTAACAGCATGCACATCATATTTCTCGGCGGCCCGCCTGAACGCAGCTTCGGCCATGTTTTGTGTTCCTGACGGGTCATCCAGCATGCGCTTCATGGCAATAACCAGAGCCTGACTATCCCGGACCGGCACGAGGAAACCCTCAACGCCATCGCGTATGGTTTCCCGGCAGCCCGGTGCATCAGTGGTAATCACCGGGCGCCCCATGGACATGGCCTCCAGTACCGAGCGAGGTGTGCCTTCCCGATAGGAAGGCAATACATAGACACGTGCCTGAGCCAAGGCCAGACGCACATCATCCTGCGGCCCAAGATACTCCAGCCCCCCGCCAATCCAGCGGTCAAGATCGGTCTTTGATATACCGTCCGGCCCTTCGCCAAACGGCCCGACAAGAAGGCAACGCACCTCGGGGTACTGCTGCAAAATGGAAAGCGACGCCTCTGCATACTCGCGTACGCCCTTGTTGCGAAGAAGCCTAGCGATCATAAGAAAGACCGGCTGGTCCGGCAACGGAGCGCGCTGGTAATGGGCCATATCCACCCCGGAACCATTCACCATGCCGGCCTTGCCTACATCGGCAAGACACCCCGCCTTACAGAAGTCATCCCGATCATCCGGGTTCTGAAAAATAACCCAAGCATTGCAGTTGGTGGCACTACGGTAGAGAAACCGTGCAACAAAACGCACAAGCCGCTGACGAAAAGAATTCACCCCCGAATCTGTGAACGCATAACCGAGCCCCGTGACCATGGCGACGGATGGAACTCCGGCAAGCCTTGCGGCAAAAGCGCCCCAAATATTCGGTTTGATAGTGTAGGTAAGAACAGTATCGGGCTGAATACGGCTTATCAGACGACGCAGCACAAGACCGTAACGCAAATCGGCAAGAATACCAGTGCCAGTACGCTGTAAAGGTGTGTCATAGACCTTCGCGCCTAACTCTTCAAGCCGGGCACGAATCTCCGGAGTAATATCCGGTGCGCCTACGCTGACGCGATGTCCGGCTGCAATAACATCGCGGATTAGTGGGCCGCGAAAATTAAGTAGCGACGGAGCATAAGAAGCCAGAAAAAAAATATGCACTCTCTTTAGAGATAGCTTCATTAAAAGACCTTCAAAAAGTCTAGGCCTTGAACCGCCCCGGGTTTCGTGGAGGCCATTTCGTTTAAGTTCAAGCCGCCTGCCGTTGTTCGTCGGCGAGTGACTGCCAGTAGTTTGCCTCAGCTTCCGCA
>JGI25317J35169_1000460_pt1 | contig 42526 bp, 32 predicted proteins | sample AutmiccommunBRH5_FD_35169 | JGI IMG/M metagenome (IMG submission 35169) | reverse complement strand
TACACGACCGACGTGCGCGCGATAACGGAGCTGCTGGGCATTGCGGCGAGCGCGGCGAATGCGAGTCTTGAAATGATCGAACTGCTGGTCGAGTCCGGGGCGGATCCCGATGCCCGTCCCGTCCTGTCTAACGGCGTCGCGACCCTGACACCGCTGGACCATGCGATCAACGGAACATTTTACAACCGGCCGGAAGGCGAAAAGATGTTCCGGGATCAGGTGAAGCTGGGATCCATCCCGGATACGCGGGCCACGGCGGAGGAGCGGTTGCGCATCGTCCAGTATCTGATCGACAACGGGGCCGACCCGGCGGGCACATCTCTGATGGGCAACGCCATCATCGCGGGGCCGGACTATGTCAGGCTGCTGATCGAGGCGGGTGCCGATCCCGATCCGGTCACCCAGAACGGTATGTCCACCGTCGCCATGATGCGCGCCACCATCGATCTCTACGAGAAGCGGCTTGCGTTGCTGGAGGCGCAGCAATGAGCCGGGTCCGCTTGCGCCGCCTGACCACCCTGGCGGCGATCGCGGCGATCGCCTCGGCAGCGCCGGTCCGCGCCGAACCAGCCGCCTGCGTCAACATGATGGCCGACATCCAGGACGCGACTGCCACCAAGGGGCAATATGCCAGTGACGACGGGTCGATGGAATTGCTCAACCTGTCGATGGCGGGGCGACTGACGGCTGCCAGCCTTGACGACCTGATGCAGCGCAAGCCGAATCTGAAGGCAGCGGTGAACAAGGACCAGCAGGGTTCGACGGCGATCGAATCGGTATTCAATGCCTGCCTTTACGCCGGTTCGGGGCCGTGCGGGATCGATGTCCTGGAACGGCTGATCACGCTGGGCGCCGATCTCAACAAGACGGGGTTCAACGGCGTGCGACCGATCGACCAGTTGGTTTATTCCGAAGGCTTCAGTTTCGGCTATCAGGCGCTGGATCCGTTCCAGACGCCGGAAACGGTGGCGGCCTATTGCCTGCCGCGCCAGACCAGCCTTGCCGAACGGCTGGAACGGCTGCGCTGGCTGATCGACCAGGGCGCGCGCAGCGGCAATATCAATGCGATTGGCCAGCCGGTCATGATGGATGCCGCGAAGCTGGGCCCCGACCATATGGCGGAGATGCGCAGGGCGGGGGCAACGCTGGGCAACAGCGTCGAGCTGCTGCGTGAGCAGATTGATCGTCTGAAGGCTTCGCTGGCGGTGATCGAGGCGGCAGGGGGCCAGTAATGGCCCCGGTGATCCGCACGATGCTGCTGACAGTGGTTGCGCCGGTCGCGGCGCTGCTCTCGTCGGAAGCCGGAGCCGAGACCATCGACATGAGCATGGTGGTACAGATCGCACCGACGGTGGTCGCGCATCCGGAACTGAAGGGCGTGCCCGCCGGTAAAAATTCCGATGCGGCCTTCCGTGCGGCGGTCATGGCAGAGGCGGCGCGCCGGTTCACCGATGTGGCCGAATTCTCGCCTGAGCTGCCCGCCAACAGCTTCATTCAGGCGCGGTTGATACGCGGCCAGTATGTCCGCACGGGACGCTACATATTCCAGAACAAGGACCATGTCTGCGTCACGCTGGCATCCGAATTTCTGAAGCGCGAAGGCACTGAAACCTGCGACAAGAATCTGGGCAAGGCGGTGCGAAAGTCTTTCGAAAAGCTGGAGGACGACCTGGCCCCGACCTGGCGTGCGCGGGCGGCCAGTGGGCTTGTCTACGAATGGACGGCATTTCTCGATTCGCCATCGCTCAGGACTTCGACGGGAGATCCTGCGGGCTATGTCGGAGTGCCGCCAACAGACCCGATACTTGCCCTTGAATATCGCATGGATCCCAATGGCCAGATGGCTCGCAAGGCGGTGGGCAATGTGCGCGACCTGCTTGCCGGAGCATTTGCCGGTACAGCCAACGACGCTCCGAAACGTATTTTCAAGACCGCGGACCTGATGGCGGTAATCCTGTCGGACAGCGCCAACATGGAAAGACACCGGGTGATGCTCGACCGGCTTATCGACGACACGCCTTCGCGCTATCGCCTGTGGCCCTATGTGATGATGCGGGCGGTCACGATCGGCGCGCCTGTCGACCTGATCGAGCGGATAGCGGCCCGGCGCGACGATTTTGCCGCCTTTACCGATCCGCTCGGCAATACCCCGTTGCATATCGCCCTGACAAATGGCGATGTGGCGCTGGCCCGGTTGTTCGTGGATGGCGGAGCAGACGTGAAGGCGGCGAACAAGGAAGGGCATCTGCCGATCCACTTTGCCGCGATTTCGAGCGTCCCGCGCGGCGATTTCGCGCTGATCGACCTGCTGCTGGAGGCCGGCGCGGATATCGAGGGCACCGACCCCAATGGCGTGAAGCCGCTGCCAGTGGCAATGCAGGCGCGCAACGAGATGGGGCGCGGCCTGTCTCTTGATGCGCTGGTTGCAGGATTTCTGGAACGGGGCTGGGATCCGGCCGCAGGGAAGCCCGGGATGCAGGCAATACCGATTTATCTGGCTGTGTCCGGCGGCTCGGTGGCGGCGACGCAGCGCCTGCTGGATATCGGCATGGATGCGGAAACGGAAATAGCGGGCCAACCGCGGCTGCTCGATCTGGCGGTGGAGAATGCGTATGCGGATGTCATCGCGGCGCTGCTTGCGGCCGGGGCGGATGCCAATCGCGCCGATGCACGCGGGCGCACCCCGCTGGATCGTGTCTATCCCGAGCCCAGCAGACAAATGACCAGTGCCGAGCGCAACCTGGTACGCGTGCTGATCGCGGGGGGCGCCGATGCGGGGCGCACCGATGCAAGCGGGCGTACGGCGGAAATGCGATACACGCAGGGCCGCGAGCGCTTCCTGGAGCGGCAGCGGCAGATCGCAGAACAGAAGGCGCGCGAGGAACGCGAACGGCGCGAACGGTTGGCGCGGGCCGAGCGCAGGCGTCAGGAGGAAAAACGCCGCAACCGCGTCGACTGGCTGGGCATGGCTTCCATGGTGCTGAGCGGCGTTGCCTCCGGCCTCAAGGAATATAATACACAGGTCGCGGCGCAGAACATGGCGCGCGAGCGCGCACGGACGCGGGAAAATCTCGCCCGGATCGAGCGGCAGACCAATTTTAATCGCATGCGCGAAGAGCGCGTGACGCGCTCCGGCATGCAGCGTGGACAGAGCGTAGCGCGGTCCACCCGGCGGGCAGCGGGAACGGGATCGTCTGCGTCCGGAAACCGATCCGCCGGTGGCAACGGACCGCAAAAGACCGCATCGTCGCGGGTCGCGTCGACAGGATCGTCCGACCGCCTTCGTTCGCAACCCCAGGCTCCTTCGGACCTTCGCGTGCAGTTCTGCGGCGTAGATGCCGATGATTCGCAGAAATATCAGGAAATGCAGGCGGAACTGAAACGACTGGCCGCCATTGACGAGAGTGGCATGTCCTTTCGGGAAAGGTCCAAAATAACGGGGCAAATGAATGCCGCGCACGGCCGCTATGCCGCCTACCGAGAGCAGCGTCGGCGCGAATGCAATCGAGGCGGAAACAAACCGGCAGGGGCCATCCGGGAATAGCGGGTCCAACTTACATAAAGCACCAGCCCACACCCCACCAAAATGGGCACCATACAATGGCCGCAGAAGGTTCGCGAGACACCGCCTGCTGGCAGTGCGAGCAGCCGACCGAACGCCTTCAACGCAGAGAAGCCATGCTGAGCGGGAGGCGGAACGCTGGTCTGTCGCGCGGCAGGATTCCGGCCAACGAAGTGCCCCCACGGGAACCTTCGCTCGCCGCCAGCGTAAATTTCGCATAAGCCCCAAAAATGGAGAAACGCGCATGGCCCGCAAGGATGACAAGAACCAACATCGGCACGAATATGAACGGGAGAATCCGGGCGGCACCACCGGGACGCCGCACCGGCCAGACAGTTCCTACGGCATGAGCAAGGGCAAGGCCGACGGCACCTATGGCGATGCCGAGAACGCGGCGGACCTGAATAAGGACAAGGACGCGGCCGAGGGAACCCCCGGCGGGCAGAAGCCGGAGAAGGTGGACGATCGTCCCAATGTCTCCACCGTCAAGCCGGAGGACTATCCGAAGGAGCAGCGCAAGGACAGTCGTCCCTGAGCGGGCCGGGCCGGGCGCAGATTGAAGCTGCCGCTCACGCCCATGCCATGGCAGCAGGTCGCTTCCCCTCCCCTCCTCCTCCCCCACCATTATCCGCTTGTTGCAGCCCCCGCCCTGACCTATGATCGCGGCCGGCCGGTTGCGCCGCCTGGTCGTGGTCGCTGGCCGGTGGCAGGGACCGGGAGGCCGGCGGAGATCAGCATGGGAATATTGTCTTTCAGTCACTGGATGGTCGTTCTGCTGGCCGTGTTCCTGCTGTTCGGCCCGAAGCGCATTTTCGACAGCATGGGCGATCTCGGGCAAGGCCTCGGCCGTTTTCGCCGGGAACTTGAAGGCGGCGGCGAGCGGGCGGAACCGCCGGCTCCGCCTGTGGATCCGCTGCCGGACGCGGCCAGCGCCGAGCACGGCGCCAGCCGGATCGAATCCGAATGACCGGCCGATCCGGCGCTTGCGGCTGATGAAAAGCTTCGCGCTTCTATACCAGGACCATGCGGTGAGCGAGATTGCCAGCGGGCAGGCCTGCGTCCCGGGCGATGCCGATTTCCTGTGGGAGCATTTCGAGCAGGGGGAAAGCGCCGAACTCTCCTCGGCAATCAAATATGAGGATATTCCCGAGGTGGTGATGCAGGCGCTGGTCGCCACCGAGACAAGGCCGCGCTGCGACCAGATCGGCGACGGGGCGCTGATCAACCTGCGCGGACCGGCGGTGGCGACGGCGGCGGATGGCGACAATCTGGTCTCGATCCGCGCCTGGGTGCACGACAATAGGGTGATCTCGGTCAGCCGCCGGGGGCTGGCCGCAACCAGCCAGGTCGAGGCGGCGATGCGCAGCGGCGATATTTCCGATTCCGGCGACCTGATGGCGGCCTTTGCCCGGGCGATCAGCAGCAGCATGGACCCGCAGGTGGTCAGTCTCGGCGACGAGGTCGACGGCTGCGAAAGCGAGCTGGACGCGGGCAATGTCTACCAGCTGCGCCGGCGGATCGCGACGATCCGCTCGGAGGCGATCGCCTTCCGGCGGTTCGTTGCCCCCAATCGCGACGCGCTGCTGGTGCTGGTCGGTCTGAGGGTCGGCTGGCTGGCCGACGATGACCGGCTGCATATCCGCGAGGCCGCCGACCTGTTCGCGCGGATGGCCGAGGAGCTGGAGGCGATCCGCGAACGGGCGGCGCTGCTGCACGAGCAGCTCACCGATTTGCGCGCGGAACTGGTCGACCAGCGCAGCCTGATGATCGCGGTGGTCGCCTTCATCTTCCTGCCATTGACCTTCGTCACCGGGCTGCTCGGGATGAATGTCGAGGGCATTCCGTTCGCCGATGCGCGCTGGGCCTTCTGGGGCGTGGTCGGCTTTTGCGTGCTGCTCGGGCTGTTCGTGCTCGGCTGGTTCGGGATGCGGCACTGGCTGCGGCGGTAGAGGGGCCGGCCGGGGCAGCGCGGTGGCGCCGACCAGCTTTCGCTGGCCATGGTGACCGCGCGGGCCTAGGCCAGCAGCCCACAACCCAGAACAGGCACAATCCGATGGCGCGCAAACATTCCAAACATGGTGGCTACCGGGACAACGAGCCCGACGAGGAGGTGGAGGCGCCGGTTCCCCTGCCCTGCTGGCTGTGCGCGCGGCCGACCGGCGAGACCATCGTCTGGCACCATCCGGTGCCGAAAAGCCGGGGCGGGCGCGAGGTGGTGCCGATGCATCCGATCTGCCAGCAGATGCTGATCACCCATTTCACCAACAGCGAGCTGCAGCGGCACGGCATGGAGGTCGAGGCGCTGCTCGCCGATCCGGCGGTGCGCAAGTTCGTCGACTGGGTGGCGACCAAGGATCCCGACTTCAACGCGACGATTGCCAAGAAGCCGCGCTGAGGCGGGGAGGGCCTGGCGGGGGTCGGGCCACCATAGGTCCTCCCCGCTAGCGGGGAGGTGGCAGCCGGAACGGCTGACGGACGGGGAGTTGGCCCAGGCGCTGCGCTTTGACGCGAGCCCCCTCCACCACGCTGCGCGCGGTCCCCCTCCCCGCTAACGGGGAGGATTTCTGGATCATGATGAGATAAACCGTTAGTCCTGAGCTTGTCGAAGGACGCTTGTCGGCGCGATGACGGGGTTCGACAGGCTCACCCCTGACGGCATTTCTCTCATTGCGAGGCGCGCCCCGGCTAGTCGCCGCCGCCCACCTCGACGGATTTCCCGAGCATTGCCTGGACATAGATGCGCTGGACCATCACGAAGAGGACGATGGTCAGCGGCGCGGCGAGCAGCACGCCGATGAAGCCGAACAGCAGGCCCGCGGCCAGCACCGCGAACAGCAGTACCGCCGGCGGCACGTTGACCGCCTGCTTCTGGATCATCGGCTGCAGGAAATTGCCCTGCAATTGCTGGATGCCGAGGAACAGGAGCACCGTCCACAGCGCGGTCATCGGCGAGACGGTGAAGGCGAGCAGTGTCGCCGGGATGCCGGCGATCACCGGGCCGATCATCGGTATCACGTCGAGCAGGCCGGCGACGACCGCGAGACCGCCGGCAGCAGGGACCCCGAGCAGTTCCAGTCCGAGCCAGGTCAGCGCGCCGACCACCAGCGACGAGACCGCCTGCCCCATCATCCAGCCGCGCAGGCCCTTGCTGCTGTCCTCCATCGCCTGTGCGGCGACGGGTTCGGCGCGGGCCGGGATCAGCAGCAGCAGGCCGCGTCGATAGGTCGCCGGGTCGCTGGCCAGAAAGATCGCGCCGACAAAGACCAGGACGAAATCGGCAAGGCCGCTGCCCGCGGCCAGGGCGAAGCCGCCGGCCCGCGACAGCAGCTGGGAGACGTCGTCGCTGCCGCTCTCGATCAGCTGGCGCGCTCGGTCGCCCATGCCATTCCGGTTGAGAAACTGCTCGATGCTCTCGATCGAGCGCGGGACGGTGGCGCGGATGGTGTCGAATTCGCTGGTGATCTGCGCGCCGAACAGCAGGAATGCGCCGCCGAACAGGGCGAATATGCCGGTGACGGCGAGGGCGAGGCCGAGCGAACGGGGCATGCCGGTCCTGCGACACAGCCAGCTGGTGATGGCCTCGAACACCGCCGCGATCACGATTGCCGCGAAGATCAGCAGGAAGAAGCGGGCCAGCTCGACCGCGAGCCAGGCGAGGCCGCCGATGGCGATGATGACCAGAGTGGCGGCCGCAATCTCGCTGGCACTGCCCCTCGGCGAGCGCCGCGCCGCTGGCTTTGAATCGGGAGCTTTTTTCGGCCTGTCTGGCTGGTGCGGTTGGTCTGACATAAGTCATATTAGCGCGCGCATGCAGCAGCGCAAGCCTTTGGGGAGGGCGCGGAGCGTGCCACAGGCCGTCCGCCCGTTCGGACGTGGCGACAAATTGCATGAAAGCCATTAATTGCGATTGATTTGCAATAGCGACAAGTCTAGCAGCCTTTGCGAACGATTCGCAAAAAAGGGGGTCCATCGTGTCCAACAAGATTTTTCTACGCCTGAAGATTGTCCTGCTCGGGGGGAGTCTGCTGCCGGTTCCGCTGCTGGCCCAGGAAAGCGGTGCGGGCGGGAGCGCCGAAGCGGAAGAGCTGGCCGCGGTTGCCAGCGAGAGTGACGTGATCATCGTCACCGGACGCGCCCAGAAACTGTATCGGGCCGAAGAAACCAGCACCGGCAAGCTTGCCACCCGGCCGCTGGAATCGAGCCTTGTCATCACCACCATCACCGAGCAGCTTATCGAGGACCAGGGCGCACGCGACGCGCAGGACCTCTATCGCAACATCTCGGGCGTCAGCTTTTTCAGCTATGCCGGCGTGACCGCGCGCGGCTTTCGCCAGGAGGAGATCTTCTATGACGGGCTGCGCGGCGATCCCTATGCCGGCTTTTCGGTGCCGCAGCTGTTCAACATCGAGAAGGTCGAATTCCTGAAGGGGCCCGCCGGCATGCTGTACGGCCCGGGCGCACCGGGCGGAATCTTCAACTATATCACCAAGAAGGCGGAGGACGACCGGCTCAGCGGCAACATCCAGGCGATCGCCGGGACCGAGGAGCGCTGGGGCGGCTCGGCCGAGATCAACGCGCCGCTGGGCAACGGTTTTGCCGCGCGTGGTGGGCTGTTCTACGAGGATCGCGGCACGTTCCGCACCAATGCCGCCTCGCGCACGCTGATCGCCGACGGCGGCCTTTCCTTCGATCCCGGGCCGGTGCGGATCGACATCCAGGCGACCCATTATGACCAAGAGCTTGACGCCAACCGCCTGCGCGGCGTGCCGGTTGACGACGAGGGCGAATTCCTCACCGACCGCCGCTGGAACCACAATGAACCCGGCGATTTTCTCAATCTGGAATCCGACGTGCTGCAGATGCAGCTGAAGGCGGAACCGCTTGCGGGACTGACCGTGGATGCCACGGTCCGCTACAACAAGGCGGTCGAGGTGCAGAATTACCACGAGCCGCGCGGCCTGTTCGATTCCGACGGCGATGGCGAGATCGACGCCTCGATCCGCGAATTTCGCGACCAGCGGCGCGAACAGGAAACCTGGTCCTTCGGCGCGAACGCCGTCTGGGCGGCGGCCATTTCCGACAATGTCGGCAATCGCCTGCTCGCCGGATTCGACCATTTCATCTCCGACCAATATTTCCAGGGACGGTCGCTGCGCGGCCGGACCACCGTCACGCCGGGCCTTCCCAACCCGCTCAGCCTGTTCGACCCGGTCTATGGCCAGTCCGATCCGGCGACCTACAACCAGGGGCCGTTCAATGTCACGCTGACCGACGGGCGGCGGACCGGCTTCTACCTGCTCGACGAACTGACCATCGACCGCCTGATCCTGACCGGCGGCGTCCGCCGGGACAGTTTCCGCGACGACGCCAATGGCACGGTTTTCGAGGATGACGAGACGACCTACCGGCTCGGCATGGTCTACCGGCTGACCGACGAGATGTCCGCCTTCGGCCAATATGCGACCAGCTTCGAACCGCAGAGCGCAAGCTCGCAGAACCCGCTTGCCGGCGGTCCGTTCGCGCCGACCACGGGCGACATTTTCGAAGCGGGCCTCAAGACCGCGCTGATGGACGGGCGGATCCAGTCCTCGCTTTCGGCCTACCAGATCCGGCGCACCAACATCCTGCAGACCGACCCGCGCGGAGACACGGGGAATGACGGGGTCGATGATCTCGTCTCGCTCGGCGAGATCACCAGCAAGGGCATCGAGTTCGACATCGCCGCCGACGTAACGCCGGACTGGGTCGTCACCCTGGCCTATGGCTATAATGATACGCGGATCAGCGCGGACAATGGCGGCGGTGGCTTTTCCAACGCAGTGGGCGAGCGCTTTGCCAATGCGCCCGAGCACCAGCTCGGCTTCTGGACCCGCTACCAGTTTCCCAGGCTCGGCCTCGCCGCGGCGCTGGGCGGCGACTATGTCTCCAAGCGGGTCAGCATCAGCGGCCAGCCGGTCGATCCGTACATGGTGTTCGACGCTTCGCTGATCTACGAGACCGGTCCGATCCGGGCGATGGTTCGCATCGACAATCTGTTCGACAAGACCTACGCGGCATCGGGCTTTATCGACCGTACCGGCCATTTCCCGGGTGAGCCGCGCTCGCTGTTCGTCGAGGTCGGCTACAGCTTCTGATGGAAATGGCGCGGGACAGGAGCGGCGCGCTGGCCGCACGGGCGAGACCCGCGCCCAAGGCCGCGCGGACCTGGTGGAAGGTGCATCAATGGGTCGGGCTGAAGCTCAGCCTGTTCCTGACGTTCATCCTGTTCACCGGAACGCTGGCGGTGATGAGCGCCGAAATCGACTGGCTGCTGCAGCCGAGCCTGCGTGTCTCCCCCGCGTCGGTCAAAGGCCCGGTGGCATGGGCGGCGATTGCCGACAACGCCGTGCGCTATCCCGGCGTTGCCAAGACCAATGCGATCGACGCGCCGACCGCATCGGCCTTCGCGGCCAAGGTGACGATCGAGCATGAAGACGGTTCGCTCGGCTTGCTGCACGCGCACCCGACGACCGGAGAAATCCAGGGTGAGGGACCGTGGGTCGGTGCCCAGCGCATATTGCGCAACATGCACCGGCACCTCAATCTGCCGGTCAAATATGGTGTGCCGATCGTCTCTTCCCTTGCCTTCCTGCTGCTGGTCACGCTGGTGACCTCCTTCGTTGTCTACAAGAAGTGGTGGCGCGGCTTTGCCAAGCCGCTGCGCAAGCGTGATGCGCGCACCTGGTGGGGCGATTTTCACCGGCTGGCCGGAGTCTGGTCGCTGTGGTTTGTCGCGCTGATCGCCTTGTCCAGCCTGTGGTATTTCGTCGAGAGCCTGGGCGGTGATGCGCCGCCGCATCCGCGCGTCGAACTCGAGGCTGCGGCCGAGCGCGCTACTCTCCCGGCCAGCCTGGCCAGTGCCTTCGATGCGGCCCTGTCCGCCCGGCCGGCGCTGCGCGTCGAGCGCGTGATCCTGCCGAGCCAGGACAAGCCGCTGTTGCAGCTGCACGGTGACCATGAAGCCGTGCTGGTACGCCCGCGCTCCAATGCGGTCTGGGTTGATGCGCGCACCGCGAAGGTGCTGCTGGTCACGGACGGACGCGACCTGAACCTCCATCAGCGGATTTCGGAAATGGCCGATCCGCTCCATTTCGGATATTTCGGCGGCTACTGGACCAAGATACCGTGGTTCCTCTTTGGCCTCGCGATGACCGGTCTGGCGCTGTCCGGAGCGGCCATCTACTCCTTGCGCATCGGCCGTGACCGGGGAGAATCCTTGCGGCCGACCAAAGGCTTTTCGGGCATGTGGCAGGGATCGGGGCGCTGGCGCTGGCTATCTACGCTATTGATCCTGATCGGCCTGGCGCTGTTGCCGTCGCTCATCCTGCAGACCGGCGGCTGACTGGCGGTATCTGCGGCACCGTAGAATACCGAGGCCGCTCCCTGCCTATAATCCTTGACCTCTCGCCCCAAGTTTAGCTAGTCAGTTAAATTGCACGGGCGGTCGACCGTCCGGCTGAATCGGGAGACGGGTGATGCGCAGGCTGGGATTATTGTTGATGCCTTTGATGCTGGTGGCTTGCGAAAGCGAGACCAGTGTGCCCGCGGCACCCGAGCCGACGGTCGAGGGAGACTGGAGCCATATCGGCTTTGACGCGCGCGAGCAGCGGTTCAGTCCGCTCACCCAGATCAATGACGCCAATGTCGACCAGCTCGGCATCGCCTGGTTCAAGGACCTGCCCGACGCCCGCGGCCAGGAAGCGACGCCGATCGAGGTCGACGGCAAGCTCTATATTTCCACAGCCTGGTCGAAGGTCTTTGCCTATGACGCCAAGACCGGCGAGGAGCTCTGGTCCTACGATCCCGGGGTCGACGGCGCCAAGGCGGTCGATGCCTGTTGCGACGTGGTCAATCGCGGCGTGGCGATCAATCGCGGCAAATTGTATTTCGGCACCATTGACGGGCGGCTGATCGCGCTCGACGCAATTACCGGCGCGCGCCTGTGGGAGACCCAGACCACCGACAACAGCAAGCCCTACACGATCACCGGCGCGCCGCGGGTGGTCAAGAATATGGTGATCATCGGCAATGGCGGCGCCGAATTCGGCGTGCGCGGCTATGTCTCCGCCTATGACACCCGCGACGGCAGCCTGAAATGGCGCTTCTACACCGTGCCCAATCCCGAAGGAAAGCCGGACGGCGCCGCGAGCGACGAGATTTTCGAGAAGGCCGCGGCGGCGACCTGGGGCGACGGCGAGTGGAAGGAATCCGGCGGCGGCGGCACGGTCTGGGACAGCATCGTCTATGACGAGGATCTCGATCAGCTCTATTTCGGCGTCGGCAACGGCAATCCCTGGAACCACGGGCTGCGTTCGGGCGGGGAAGGCGACAATCTGTTCCTCTCCTCGATCGTCGCGGTCAATCCCGATACCGGCAAATATCTCTGGCATTATCAGGAAACGCCGGCCGAGACCTGGGACTATACCGCGACCCAGCATATCATCCAGGCCGAGATGCCGATCGACGGCAAGATGCGCAAGGTGCTCTACCATGCGCCGAAAAACGGCTTTTTCTTCGTCATCGACCGGCTCGACGGCACGCTGATCAGCGCCGAACCCTTTGTCGAGGGGATCAACTGGGCGACCGGCTATGACATGGAAACCGGGCGGCCGATCGAGAATCCCGATGCGCGATTCTACAAGACCGGCGAACCGTTTGTCGCGATTCCCGGCGCGCTGGGGGCGCATAACTGGCATCCGATGAGCTATAATCCCAAGACCGGGCTGGTCTATATTCCGGCGCAGCAGATCCCGCAGGGCTATGAAGTGCCGGTCAGCGACATCGACAAGAAGCGCGAGCGGCTGGGCTTCAATGTCGGCGTCGGCTGGTCGATTGCGCAGCTGCCCGATGACAAGGATGTCTACAAGGCCGCGATCGCCGCGACCACCGGCAAGCTGGTCGCGTTCAATCCGAAGACCGGCAAGGTCGAATGGAGCGTCGACTATCCGGCCGCGTGGAACGGCGGCACGATGACCACCGCCGGCAATCTGGTGTTCCAGGGTACCAGCACCGGCTTTTTCAAGGCCTATTCGGCGGACAAGGGCAAGGAATTGCTGAGCCTGCCGATGCAGTCGGGGATCGTCAGCGCGCCCTCCACCTATCTGGTCGACGGCGAGCAATATGTCGCCTTCCTGACCAGCAAGGGCGGTGCCTTTCCGCTGGTCGCCGGGGTCGCCGGCGGGGTGACGCGGCAGCTGCCCAATATCCCGCGGCTGGTGGTGCTGAAACTCGGCGGCAAGGCGAAATTGCCGCCGCTGCCCGAAAAGGGTGAAGTCGTCTGGGATCCGCCGGAGCAGACCGGCACGCCGGAGCAGATTGCCGCCGGCAAGGGACTGTACGGGCGCAATTGCATCGTCTGTCATGGCGACAGCGCGGTCGGCAACGGCTTCACGCCGGATCTCAGGATCAGCGGCGTGCTGGGGGACAAGGACGCCTGGGCGTCGGTGGTCACCGGCGGTGCGCTGAAACAGCATGGCATGGTCGGCTTTGGCTCGCAGCTGAGTCCCGCGCAGGTGGAGAATATCCGCCATTATGTCGTCAACCGCTCGATCTGGACGAAGAAGAACCTGCCGGAGATGACGGCACCCGTGGCGCGATAACGCTGGCGGAGTCCTCCGGGCACCAGCGGCTGCCCAAATTATGGTCATTTGCCCGCGCAAATGCCTGTTTTTTGAGCGCCATTGTCAGCCGGTCGATTAGCTATTAGCAATGGATTCAAGCATTCCGGTGATTCTGTTCGCGAATCGATTCTGGCATGGTAATTGAATGGCATCGGGCAATTGTGCCCGGCTGAGGCGTTTCCGCTCTGCGCAAAAGGAATGGCCGAGGAAGAGGTACACAGGGACGTAGCAAAATGAAAAAGATCGAAGCGATAATCAAACCTTTCAAGCTGGACGAAGTCAAGGAAGCGCTGCACGAAGTCGGCGTGTCCGGGATCACCGTGACCGAGGCGAAGGGCTTTGGTCGGCAGAAGGGCCATACCGAACTGTATCGCGGCGCCGAATATGTCGTCGATTTCCTGCCCAAGGTGAAACTGGAGGTGGTCGTCGAGGACAGTCTCGCCGACCGCACGGTCGAAGCGATTTCGGCCGCGGCCCAGACCGGCCGGATCGGTGACGGCAAGATCTTTGTCATCCCGGTCGAATCGGCGCTGCGCATCCGCACAGGCGAGCGCGACAACGACGCCATCTGATCTTTCAATCCCAACCAACCCAAAACCAACCAGAACCAAGGACCAACAAATGGGCAATACAGCATCCGATATTATCAAGATGATCAAGGACGAGGAGATCGAGTGGGTCGATGTNCGCTTCACCGATCCGCGCGGCAAATGGCAGCATCTGTCGATGTGCGCCGGGGTCATTGACGAAGATGTGCTGGAAGAGGGCTTCATGTTCGACGGCAGCTCGATCGAGGGCTGGAAGGTGATCAACGAGTCCGACATGATCCTGCGCCCCGATCTCGACGCGGTCTACATGGACCCGTTCTCGGCGACGCCGATGATGATCCTGGTCTGCAATATCGTCGAGCCCGGTGACGGATCGCTGTACAGCCGCGACCCGCGCTCGACCGCGGTGCGCGCCGAGGCCTATCTGAAGTCGACCGGCATCGGTGACACCATCTTCGTCGGTCCGGAACCGGAATTTTTCATGTTCGACGACGTGAAGTTCGAAAGCGGCTATGACCGCTCCGGATTCCGCATCGACGATATCGAGCTGCCGACCAACACCGGCCGCGACTATGATGTCGGCAACATGGGCCACCGGCCACGCGCCAAGGGCGGCTATTTCCCGGTCGCGCCGGTCGACAGCTGCATGGACATTCGCGGCGAGATGGTCGCGACCATGCTGGAAATGGGCCTGCCGATGGACAAGCATCATCACGAGGTGGCCGCGGCCCAGCACGAGCTGGGGATCACCTTCGGCACGCTGACCCAGACCGCCGACCGCGTGCAGGTCTACAAATATGTCGTGCAGCAGGTTGCCCATGCCTATGGCAAGACCGCGACCTTCATGCCGAAGCCGATCAAGGAGGATAACGGCAGCGGCATGCACACCCACATGTCGATCTGGAAGGACGGCAAGCCTTTGTTCGCCGGCAATGAATATGCCGGCTTGTCGGAAATGTGCCTCCATTATATCGGCGGCGTGATCAAACATGCCAAGGCGATCAACGCCTTTTCCAACCCGACCACCAACAGCTACAAGCGGCTGGTGCCGGGCTTTGAAGCGCCGGTGCTGCTCGCCTATTCGAGCCGCAACCGCTCGGCTTCCTGCCGTATCCCTTATGGCGCGGGCGACAAGGCGAAGCGCGTCGAATTTCGCTTCCCCGATCCGCTGGCCAACCCCTATCTGTCGTCGGCAGCGCTGCTGATGGCGGGGCTCGACGGCATCGAGAACAAGATCCATCCCGGCGAGGCGATGGACAAGAATCTCTATGACCTGCCGCCAGCAGAGCTGGCCGAAGTGCCGACCGTCTGCGGTTCGCTGCGCGAGGCGCTGGAAGCGCTGGAAGCCGATCACGAGTTCCTGCTCAAGGGCGATGTCTTCTCGAAGGACCAGATCGACGCTTATGCCGAACTGAAATGGGACGAGGTCAGCCGCTGGGAAACCACGCCGAGCCCGGTCGAATATGACATGTATTATTCGAGCTGATCGGTTCGATCAGATTAACAATTAAAGGCCCGGAGCGAGTGATTGCTCCGGGCCTTTTTCTGGTAGTGGGGGGGCGGCTTCGGGCCAGGTTCGGAACCTAGCTGCCTTCTTCCCCGCCAGCGAGAGCAAGCCGGTCCAGCCAGGCCTGCGCCTGCTTCGGTTCGCCAACCGCCTGCGGGCCGACCGGGCCGCGCGAGGCGAGAAATTGCTGATGGAGCTCGAACGGCGGCATGGCGAGCGTTTCCCTCGCCCTGTCGATCGCCTCCCCTGTTTCCTTCAGTTTTTCGATTGTCGGAGCCACGGCTGCACGGGTCCGGCGATCGCCATTATGGTCGAACAGGCCCCATTTGCCAGAGGCGGTCACGCGCAACGCGTCGAGCAGCGCGGACCTATATTCCGCTTCGAGGTCTGAACGAAGCGCGTCCAGGCGGTCAAGGCGATCAGCTTTGGACATGACGGGGCGTTACACCGCCCTATCGCTGTTGGCAATCGCGACGATATCCGCGCTGGTCGCGTTCGGGCCGAGCCCAGTATCGCCGAACCATGATATTGACCCCTGCCGTCCCAGGGTCGAGATGGCGGCAAGGATCGACTGTCAGCCAAGGATGCCAGCCGCCATGGCCGCGCCGATGAGGAGCATCAGCGCGGCCACGCTGTAGCGCACGGCGCCGATCGTGACCTGGTCGAGATGACGGGTGGCGACATAGGCGCCGGCGAAGGCCGAAAGCGTGCCGACCAGCACCAGCAGGCCCTCGCGACCGGCCGGATTGAGGCCGGTGGCCGCGAAGGACGCGGCATAGGTCGCCAGCCGCGACAGGTCGACCAGGATGGCAATCATCACGCCCGTCGCGATGAACCGCTCGGCGGACAGGCCGGATTTCAGCAGGAAAATCGACCGGAACGCCCCCTGCTGACCGGTGAGGCCGCCGAAGAAGCCGGAGACCAGTCCTCCGACCGGGATCAGGCGCGGCGGTGCCTTCAGTTCGTTAAACCATTTCTGCAGTTCGAGCGTGGCGAAGAGGATCATCAGCAGGCCGATCGTGAGCCCTGCGCCGGTTGGGCCAAAGCTGCGGCCGAGGGCGGTCCACTGGAAAAGGCGCGGCGTGTCGCCCAGCACCGCAAGCAGCCATGCGCCGGCAATCGCCGCCGGAACGGCCGGCAAACCGAATTTGAGAACGGTCGGCCAGTCGGCGCGCTGGCGCAGCAACGTGCCCTTGAAGAGATTGTTGAGAAGATGGACGACGCCGGTCGCGGCAACCGCCACTGGCACGGGAAAAAACAGGGCGAAGGCCGGCAGCAGGATTGTCCCGAGGCCAAAGCCGGAATAGAGCGTCAGCGCCGAGGCCAGCGCCGCCACGATGGCGATTGTGACTATGTCCATGGCAAAGCATATGGCAGGCTTTTCGTCATGTCCGCAAGCGGGACGGAAGTCGACCAGCTGCATTTATTTTCGGTCTAACCAATTCGAATGTCAGACTATGGGTGGGTTGCGGTCATTCGATTGATCCGATTGCAACGGCAGGAACTGGGCCGAAAGCGGACATTGAAAATCATTAAGTTTGGTCACTTATTTGAGTTAGAAGATGGTCATGAGACATTGCCTGACGCACCACCTCGAAAGTGATCTATGGCCGCCATCGCTTCTTCGTGTGTTCGGTTTGCCCCGTTGACTGAAATGAGGACATCGCCCCCAATAAACTTCCGATTTACTCTATCAAGAATTGCGGACAGGCCGCGTCCCGGAAAATGATCTGGGTTCTGCAAGTGCAGAGCAATGCTCTTCTGACCACTATAACTAATTACGGTAACATCAATTATCTCGGTCCACGGAATAACTTGGTCCGACCAAGATGACGAAATGATCCCATCTGATCCGACATAAAGGTGCTGCTGATTGTCGAAAAGTCTTTTGCCAATGACAAGTCCGGCAAAACCGAAAAACAGTGTGCAGACCCAACCAACGACCTTCACCACTTCTGGAGGAATGCGGCGGCGCGGCTCATCGACGAAGCTAGGAACCTCGCCAAATATGCCCGCCAACAACATACCTAGTGCTACAAAACCAATGGCAATGAGCAACATCAGGACCAAACGTCGGCGTGAGTTGTATGCTCGAAAGTCTCTCATCGTGACTCGCTATATCTTATTGGAGTATCATCGTAAATCGGCCTCTTCCAGACTGAGGGATTAGTCGGCGCAACGTTCGAACGTAGACCCGAATCACAACAACGTCCGCTTTTGCGCCCTTAGCGGACGCGAGAGCGGGATATCATGAACGACCGAAATTGGGGCGGAAGCTGACGGACAGCTGTTGCATCCGCAATCTTCTCTTTGCGCGCGCAGCCAGCAAACGCCATCAATAATCCTTGCTGACCCGGACATTGACGCTCTGCCGGCCGAGGGTCGAGATGGTCGCGAGGATCGACAGCCAGCGGGTGATCTGGAATTCCAGCTGGGTCGCGCTATAGCCCTTGCCGTCGGTAATCAGCTCTACGTAGATGCGGCGGGTGATATATTTGCCGGCGGCGATCGAGGTGCCCGAACCGGTGGCGGTGTCGGACGGCAATATCCTGAGCCGGTCGAGACCGACGGCCTTGCGCAGCTGGTTGATCGGATCGAGGCCGCCGCCGCTGTTGAGCGACGCGACCGCAGCGGCCAGCTGCACGGCTTCGGGGGCGGACAGGTTGGCAATCGAGGAGCCGAACAATATCCGCGACAGCAGCTCGTCCTGCGGCAGGGCCGGGATGCTGGTGAAGACGATTTCGGGCCGGTTGCCGGTACCGGTGACGTTGATCGTGGCGTTGAGGCCGCTCAGATTGGCTTCTGCCTCGATATCCAGGATCGGGTTGACCGGCCGGTTGCCGACAAAACGGATCCGGCCGCGCTCCAGCCGGAAGCGCCGCCCGGCGAAGGTATAATTGCCGCGCAGCAGATTGGCGGTTCCGACCATCGCGAAATCGTCGACCGGACCGGTGATCTCGAGATTGGCGCGCCACTCGCTGTCCAGACCCAGGCCTTCCACCTGCAACCGGTTGGGGGCGTTGGCGGTCAGGGCGAAGCGCCAGGGCCGGTCGCGGATCCGGACCGGCCGCTCGTCCGCCCGCCGGTTGATCTCGCGGGTCCTGATATCGGGCAGGTTGGCGGTCTCGCTCGCCCGGCCAAAGCGGAAGAAGCTGCGGTTCAGGGTCACGTCGCCGGAAATCAGGCCGCCTTCCGGCGAACTGCGGATCTTGATCGGGCCGGTAACGGTGGCGGCAAAATCATCGCGGGCGATGAGCGCGGCCTGCCGGGCATCGATGTCCATCACGATGCCGATGCCTTCGCCGGGCGGGACGGCAAAATTGAAACTGCCGCTGCCACTGAGCGTGCCGCCACCGGCGGTGGTGCCGGTCAGCTTCGGCAATATCAGGCGCGAGCCGTCAAACTGGCCGACCGTCTTTATATTGGAAACGACGGTGCCGGTCAGCGGACTTTCCAGCCGCGCGTTGCTGGTGCGGACCTGTCCCTTGATCCGGGGATCGGCGAGGCTGCCGGTAATATCGGCGCTGGCCGCGACGGGGCCGGTCAGGTCGAAGGTTTCGACGCCGGTAAGACGCCACAGGCTCTCTGCGCCGCCATTGAAGCGGGCCTGGGCGAACAGCGGCCGGCGCATCAGTTCATCCTGCCAGCGGCCGCCGCCGAGTCCGGTCACCCGTCCCTGGAAGCGGCCGATGGTTTTGCCTTCCGGAGACTTGATGATCCCGCGCGCCGCCGCGTTGCGTTGGGAAATGGCGATATTGAGGCCGAGGTCGACGGGAGCGGAGGTCAATATCAGTCCGGAGCGGGTCAGCCCCTTCACCGTCAGCCTGGCTTCGCCGACCGGCACCTGTGACCCCGACTGGGTGAGCTTGACCGTGCCGTTGACCGTGCCGCCCAGCCCGAGATCCGGATAGGCGATATCGATCAGCGACAGCGGCATTTTCGCCATCGCGAGGTCGAGCCGGGAATTGCCGCTTCCCCAGCGGCCGGAAAAGCGGACGCGGCCGCTGCCATAGCTGATGGTGGTGGGAGAAGCGGTCCAGCCATCGCCGACCCGCCGCAGTTCGAGCGGCCGGGTCAGGCGCAGGTTGCGACCTTCGAACTGGCCGCTTCCGGTGATCCGGTAAAGATCGGGCGTAATATCGGCCCTTGCCTGGAATTCGAAGGTGCTGCCGCGGGTTCCGGCCACGGCAAAGGTGGCGGTGCCGGTCCCGTTGGTCAATTTGGCATTGCCCGCCACGCGGCCGACCATCAGCTCGCCGCGACTGATGCCCTGGGCTCGCAGGGTCGCATCGATATTGGACTGGCCATCGATCAGGACGATATCGGCATCCAGCTCGGCGGTGCGGATGAAAATCGGCGGATTGCCGTCAAAGCGGGCGTTTTCGGCCTTGAGACTGGCGCGGATCAGCTGTCGCCCGTTGCCGGGCCGGAACATCACGTCACCGTTCACGCCGCCGCCGCTGACCGCGAGCGTCCCGGCAAGGCCGTTGGCGGTGGCCCGGATGGTGCCGGTCGCGAGCGTGTCGGAGACCAGCAGCCGGTCGACGCGGATCGCCGTGTCCTGACCCGGCGCGGTCCGTATGGTTCCGGTACTGCTGAACGGCCCCAGCGTGGAGCCACCGGATGCGGTATAGTCGAATCCGCTCTTCACCGGATCGAGCTGCAGGCGTACCGCCGACAGGCCCGCCGCGGGCAGCGGGCTGTCGAGCAGCAGGGCTATCCTCGGCTGATTGAGCGGGCCGTCCAGCCGGAGATCGAAGCGGCCATAACTATCCTGCGTGCCCGAACCGCGAAACGAGAAAGTCGCCGCTCCGGTCTGACTGCCGGAACCCCGGAAACTGATGTCGGGAGCCCTGACCACGAGGTTGGAAAAGCGCAGAAACCTGTCCGGACCCAGGGACAGGGCGGTCTCCAGTTCCGGCAGGCCACCCGCCAGTTCGCGCAGGAAGCCGATGTCGAAGCGCCGCAATCGGGCCTTGACCTGGCCATCCAGTGCAACGCCATTTGCCCCCGGCGTCAGTCCAATATCGGCGATGATATCCGCGGTTCCGACTCCCTCCACGGGAAATCCCGGTGCGGTGGCCGCGATATCGATGGCATAATCCCCGGTCGACGGACGCAGTTCGAAATCCAATGTCCCGCTTGCCGCGTCGGTCGCAACGCGCGCGCGCTCGGTAAACAGCAGATCATTCTCCAGGCGGAGCAGTGCTTCTCCGGTAAATCCCGAGAGCAGCTGCTTGGCAAGATCGCCATTACCGATCAGCGTCCCGACCGACAGTTCGAGCGGAATGTCCCAGCCGCCCGCGTCGCGCTGCCCCTCCCCTTCCCCGCGCACATTGGTCAGCAGGGTCTTGCCGAAGGCCAGTTGCGGGGCGGTCAGCAGATATTGGTAGCGCAGTTCGGAAATCTTCCCGTTCAGCAAGGCCTTGAGTTCGAAATCCTGCGCCTTCATGTTGCTGGCCAGCGCCGAGGGATCGATCAGCCTGGTTTCGATCCGCATCGCGTCGAGACTGGTTCGGCCAAGATCGATCCCGCCCTCGGCGGTCAGCATCAGGGCAGCGGAACGCGCCTGCAAATCCAGCGAAACCAGCCGATTCTCGAGACGGGCGGTGCCCTTTATCAGCAGGTCAGGAGATGCCAGCCGCTGGACCAGGCCTTCGGGCAGGACCGATCCGGCCAGCCTGCCATCATAGGCAAACAGGCCTTCCCTTGCCTCCAGTGCCACGGTGGCGAGAGGCTCGCCGTTGCTCAGCGCATTCAGTTGGCCATTCCATTTCTGCCAGCTGCCGTCGCCCTTGAGAGTGACGGACAGATCGCGCTCCAGCCCGAGCATATCGGCCAGCACTCCGCCGGCGGGGGCGATGATTTCGGCATCGATATCGAGTTTTTCGCGCTCCGGTTCCGCGTTCAGGGCCAGAAACAGCTTGTCGCCGCTGCCGGTCGTGGCCGCATCCAGATTCACCATCGCGCGGCCAGCCCTGATATCGGCCGAGCCCGAAAGGTCGGCAAATTGTTCGGAGCCGGTGATCGCTTCGCCCAGCGCCAGATTGTCGGCGCGAAAGGCACCGACATAAATGTCAAAAGCCGGCAGCAGCGGCTGGTCCTTGCCGGTATCGACCAGTTCGGGCAAGCGGTCGAGCCGGGCCTTCTTGATCACCGCTTCGGAAATATTGAGTTCGTTGAAGATCCAGGCCAGCGGGTTCCAGTCGATCTCCACCGTTTCCGCGCCGAAGAACCTGCCCTTGGGGTCGCTGAGGGTCAGTCCCTTTATCTCGGCCTGGCCGTAGATGGATCCATCGATATCGGCGATGCGGATGCGCAGGCCGCTATCCGGTTCCAGCGCCTCGACCTGATCGATGATGAAGCGATGTCCGGCATCGCTGTCCAGCCAGATGGCAGCACCGGCCAGAGCAACGGCGGCGAGCACCGCCAGGGCCAGCAGGCTGCGCAGCGTCCACCGCCATGCCCGCGGTTTCGAACGGGACGTTTCGCCACTCTCTGCCATCTAGAAGGCCTGCCCGAGCGAAACATAGACGGCGATCCGCGAGTCACCCGGCTGCGGATTGATCGGCGTTCCGACATCGATCCGGATCGGCCCGAAATCGCTGTAGTAGCGGACCCCCAGACCGGCGCCATAGCGCAGGCCGGAGAAATCGGGGGTGCTGCTGGTGTAGACATTGCCGGCATCAATGAACGGCACGATGCCCAGATTGCCGCCGAAGAAGCCTGTCCTGACGCGCGCCTCGAGCGAAAATTCGACCAGCGATCGGCCGCCCAGCGGGTCATTATTGGCATCGCGCGGGCCGATGCTCTGATAGCCGTAGCCGCGGACCGAGCCGCCGCCGCCGGAATAGAGGCGGCGAGACGGGGCTATGCGGTTGCTGCCGGCGCCGACAATCGTTCCGAACCGGGCGCGTCCGGCCAGCACGATCTTGTCCGAAACCGGGAAATAGGCGCTGCCGTCGAGCTGGCTGCGAACGTAGAAGAAGCTGCCGTCCTGCAGGGATGCTTCGGGTGCAACACGGGCGGTGACCCGGAAGCCACGCGTCGGATCGAGCAGGTCGTCGCTCGCATCAAAGGTCACCGACCCGGGCAGGGAACCGATGAAAAAGGTTTCCCGGTCGGTGGTGGCGGCGGGTCCGGTGATGTCTGTTTCCCGCGACGCGAGCAGTTCGATGCCGACCGACCAGCTCCAGCGCTTCTGGTAAATGAGATTGCTCTGCCGCTCGATATTGGCGGCGACCGAGAAGGTCTGCGCCTTGAACGCCGGACGATCGAGCACGCTCAGCGCCATGCGCCCGTTCAGGACATTGTCGCGCCGCCGGTAATTGTTGCGGCGATAGGCGATGCTGCCCGACTGTTCCTGCGTCGCAAGGACGGCGGTGGCGCGGATCAGCCCTTCCGGCGGGAAGAAATTCCGGTGCTCCCAGCTGGCCGCAGAGCGGAAGCCTTCGCCAGTGCCATAGCCCAGTTCGCCGGCAATGGTGCGCAGCGGGGCCGGTGTCACGTTGACCGCAATATCCACCGCGTCGGGGTCTTCCGCCGCCACCGGTTCGATGGTCAGCGTCGAGACCAGACCGGTCGCGATCAGGGCACGCCGCAAATCTTCCACTTCGGAAGCCTGGTAAAGGTCGCCTGGGGCGAAACGGGCAATCATCTGGACATGATCGGCATCGAACAGATCGCTCTGCGCCATGACGATCGAACCGAAATTGAAACGGCCGCCGGGGGTGACCGGGACTTCGAGATCGCCGAGCCGTTCGGCATGGTCGATCTCCAGCTCCGGTTCGCCGGTTTCGGCAAAAGCATAGCCACTTTCGACCATCGCGACATCAAGCCGGCCGATCGCATCCATGATCCGGTCGCTGTTGACGACAGCGCCGGTCTGCAGGCCGAATATGTCGCGGAATTGTTCCGGATCGGGGGGTACCGCATTTTCCAGACCGGGCAAGGCGATCGCGTCCAGCCGATATTGCGGTCCGGCCTGCACCTCGATGACCACCGCGACGCGCTTCGCTCCATCGGCCTCGAAACGGGTCTGCACGACGGCGTCATAATAGCCTTCTATCCTGAGCAGCCGTTCGACGAGTTCGCCATCGCTCTGTGCCCGTCTGCGAATCTGAGCAAAATTGGCATCGTCGCCGCGATATCGCTCCAGCACGGACAATATCTCGAACCGCGTGTCGAAAGTTTCTCCAATCGTTTCGGGCAGGCCTTCAAAGCTGACCCGATAGGCGGTTTCCGCCAGCGCATCGGTGGGTTGATACGCGTTGAGCGCGGGGTCCCGAGCAAGGAGCCGCTCTTCGGCCGGAACTTGATCCTCCAGTCCCTCTTCGGAAGCCGGGGCGGAAGCGGTGTCGGTGCCGGCCTCGGCCTCGCTCTCGGTGTGGGTGTCGTCCGCGGCCTCGCTCTCGCTCTCGTCGAACACTGGCTCTGCTGCGTCGTCCAGGTCGGGCCATTCGACACCGAAATCGGGAAATTCGGTCAGCGGCTGATCGGGGTCGAGCGGCGCATCGAATTCCGTTTCCACCGGTTCTGCCGCGGCGGGATCTTCCGTCTGGGCACTGGCCGCCGGGACGAGCGGACCCATCAGCAAAATGACCAGCATGCCAAGGCAGCAACGATATGTGGTTCGACCCATCGCCTTTCCTTTAGCGATTGATGAATCGTGACGCCAACGAATAAGAACGCTTTTTCGGCCAGTACTGTTTTCCGCAGGATATTCAGACCGTTCGGGAACGGACAAGCCATTCATCACCGATTTTAACCGCAGATTAACCAAGTTCATCCATATTTCCAGTGAAGACGGACCGGGTGCTCTTGCCCGAACCGATATTGTTCAACAGGGTCGCAGGAAATGTCGAATATGCGTATGATTTTGCTCGAAGCCGTCCTGGTTGCCGGTGTCCTGATGACCGGACTGTCCGCATCCCAGATCGTCCATGCCGCACCCCTTGCGGCGGTGGCAGCCGATCCGCAGGCAGATGTGAAAATCGACAGCATGATCAGGGTCGAACGGACCACGAAATCGGAAAATGGCGAAACCGTCACCGAGCTGCTTGATCCGGCGACGATCAAGGTCGTTCCCGGGGACAGGCTGCTCTTCATCAACCGTTATCACAATATGGGAGACAGGAATGTGACCGGCTTTGTCGTCAACAATCCCGTCCACCAGGCGGTCGCCTTTGTCGAGGTGCTGGAAGACTGGGCGCTGGTGTCGGTAGATGGCGGTCAGAATTTCGGTAAATTGCCGGAACTGAGCGTGACGGATGGCGACCAGGCGCGCCGACCGGCGGTCACGGCAGATGTGACCCATATCCGCTGGGCATTGCCGTCGCCGATCGCACCCGGTGCTTCCGGCGAATTGCGCTTTCGCGGCACGGTCAAGTAGCTTCCTATTCCGCTCTCAGGCGCGGTCACATTGCCATGAGATATCGCTGACCCCGATCAGGCGCGCCATTCGCGCCAGTTCGGCTGCCAGCTTTGCCTGCCGTGCGTCGGGCCAGCGCACCCCTGGTTCAGGCCAGAATTGCGTCACCCGCAAGTGGCCCGCGGTGCGGTCGGCCCTGATCTCGATACGGCCGACAAACCGGTCGCCTTCGAGGATCGGATAGACATAATAGCCCCATTGGCGCTGTGCTGCCGGCACGAACATCTCGTTGCGATAGGCGAAGCCGAACAGCGCCAACAGACGGTTGCGGTCGCGCACGGCCGGGTCGAACGGATTGATGATCCGCAGCCGCGATGTCGGCGGCGCCGCGCCGGCCAGGCGCGCCTCGATATCCGCCGGGGCCAGCGCATCGCGCCAGCTGCGGTCGTGCGCTTCCAGCTGCACGGGAACCAGATCGCGAACCGACCGTGACCAGGTTCTGACTTCCTTTGCATCGACGGCGCCCCAGAAACGCTGGATTTCGCCGAGCGAAGCGAAGCCCAGCCGGTCGAGCGCATTGCGGCAGAGCCAGTCGATCTGAATCGCGTCCTCATGCGCCGCCTGCCGATGGCGCGGCGGAATGACCCGCTCGGCCAGATCATAATATTTGGCAAAATTTTCGCGGTGCGAGGTGGCCAGGTCGCCGGCATACCAGAGCTGGTCGAGCACCCGCTTGTGCGGCGGTCGATCCCACATCTGCCTGGCGCCCTCGACCCTTGTGTCGAAGGCGTGGGTCGACAGCGGGCCTTCCCGCGTGATCCGCTCCATGATCTGGTCCCGGCCAATTTCCTTCAGCGCCTTCCGGAACGATGCGTGGCGCGCCACCTTTTCTCCCAGTCGCTGGAACTGACGCTGCCACATCGGGTAATATTCGATCGGCAGCACCGAGGCGTCGTGGGTGAAATGCTCGAACACCGCCCGGTCCCGGCCGAGCAGCCTGTCGAGCATCGGTTCGCGGTAATTCTGGTTGCGGCTCCACAGGATGTGATGATGGGCGCGGGTGACATTCTGGATCGTGTCGAGCTGGACAAAGCCGAGGCGACGGATGATTCCCGGCAGGTCGAGCGGACCGGTCGGTGCTGATGACAGGCCCTGCGCCTGCAGCCAGAGCCAGCGCGCCTGCCGGTTGGGGATCCGCAGCGTCGCTGCCATCAGACCGCGGTGGTTTCGATATGCGCGACTTTCCGGTCTCGCCGCGTCGCCAGGATACAACCGGCGACGATCAGGAGGGTACCGGCAACCGTCGCCAGCGTGATCGGTTCGCGGAAGAACAGCCAGCCGAAAATCGCCGCCCAGATGAAGGCGCTATATTCGAGGTTGATCAGGTTTTTCGCCTCGGCCCGCCGGTAGCCCCAGGCGATGAACACCGCCGCGATGATCGACAATATGGCGCCGGCACCGATCAGGGGCAGATCGGCCCTATCGGGCACGACCGCAAAGAACGGGGCGAGCAGCAGAAAGGCCGCGCCGACGATCAGATTTTGCGAAAAGCTGATCTCGATCGGACCGGCGAGCAGCGCCTGTCGGCGCTGGATCACCAGATTGCCGGCATAGAGCACGGCAGACAGCAGGATCGCGCCGATGCCAAGCAGCGACGCTTCATCATAGTCCCCCGTGGCCCGTCCCCCGGCAATCACCAGCACGCCGCTGAACCCGAGCACGGAGGCGTAGATGGCGTAGCGATGGATGGTCTCGCCGAGAAACACGGCGGCGAGATAGAGCGCGATGATCGGTGCGATGAACGACAGGGCAATGGCTTCGGCCAGCGGCACCCGCGCCAGGCCCCAGAAGAACAGATAGGACATGAAGACAACGATGATCCCGCGCTGCAGATGCACCTTGCGCGCGGCCCGGCTGGGCATTTTGGGTCTGCGGGCAAAGAAGACCACCGAGACGAGGACCAGCGAGGCCAGCACGCGCCAGAGGATCGCGTTATAGGCGCCCATGCTGATCGCCAGGCTTTTCATCACGACATCCATCGAGGCGAAGGCAAGCAGGCCGATCAGCACCGACCCGACCGGCAGCAGGGGCGGGCTTTCGTCCGTATTTCCAGAGGCCGGTTCGAGGTCAGGCATATCTTGTCCCATCAGCCAAATTGTGTCGAAGCCGGATATCCGGCTGCCGCCCGGCGTGCTTCGACAGGCTCAGCACGAACGGGTTGTGGAGACGCCTGCTTATCCCCCGTCAACGGGGAATGGCAAGCGGGATCAGAGGCCCATTTGTCGGACCGCGAGATCGCGCATGATTTCCTCCGAGCCGCCGCCGATCGCCATCACCTTGACCTCGCGATAGAAACGCTCGACCGGATTGCCGCGCAGATAGCCGGCCCCGCCGAGAATCTGCATCGCCTCGCTGGCGCAATATTCGAGATCCTTGGTGGCGCTGAACTTGGCCTTGCAGATCTGCGCGACCGGCATCTCGCCCTGCTCGGCGAGCCAGCAGATCTGGTTCAGCCAGGCGTCGAGCCGGTCGATCCGGGCCGACATCTCGGCGATCTTGTGGCGGATCACCTGGTGGCGGATCAGCGGCTTGCCGAAGGTCTCGCGCTGCTGCGCATAATCGATCGCATATTCGAGCAGCACCCGCATCATGCCGAGGCACTGCGCGACCATGCCGAGCCGCTCGTGGTTGAAATTGTGCATGATCTGGATGAAGCCCCGGCCCTCTTCGCCGAGCATGTTCTCGGCGGGCACGCGCACCTCGTCGAAATAGAGCGAGGCCTGGTCCGAGGCCCACCAGCCCATTTTCTTGTCGAGCGCGGTGCGCGAGAAGCCCTCGGCATCCTTTTCGACCAGGAACAGCGAGATGCCGTTCAGCCCCTCGCCGCCGGTGCGGGCACCGATGACATAATAGTCGGCGGTCATGCCGCCGGTGATGAAGGTCTTGGCGCCGTTTATCACCCAGTGGTTGCCGTCCTGGCGCGCGGTGGTCTGCATATTGGCGACATCGGAGCCGCCGCCGGGCTCGGTGATGCCGAGGCTGGAGCCCTTCCTGCCGAGCACGATATCCTTGAGGATGCGGTCCTTGATCTCCTCGGACGCCAACTTGTGGATCGGGCCGATGGAGATCGAGCGGCCGCCCAGCGCGGCCAGCGTGCCGCCATTGTGGGCCCGCGCCGCTTCCTCGCCCCAGGCGGCGCGCATGAAGATATCATCCATGCCGAGGCCGCCATATTTCTCGTCGACGCCAAAGCCCCAGACGCCGAGCGCGCCGACTTTCTCGTGCAGCGACCAGGGGATTTCGCCGGCCTCGTCCCATTCATTGGCGTGCGGTTGCAATTCGGTTTCGACAAAGCGGCGGCAGGTTTCGCGAAATCCGCGGCGTTCGTCATTGTCAAACGGTCGAAGCATATCTCTCTCCCAAGAGTTTAATCAGTTGATTAAAACTGTATCGCTTCCAGCGCGGAACGCAAGGGGGATGGGAGGGAAACCGGACGACGGCTGGCGCGGTCGACATAGACATGGGTGAAGCTGCCGGCGGCCGAGGCGCTGTCCTCGTCGCCGCGGAACAGGCCGACGCCGTAGGTGACGCTGCTGTTGCCGAGCCGGTCGACGCGGATGCGGGCCATCACGTCGTCGGGAAAGGCGATCGGGGAAAAATAGTCGCAGCTGGTGTTGACGACCAGGCCGATGGTGGCGCCGCCCGTGATATCGAGCGCGCCCTGCTCGACCAGATAGCGGTTTACCGCGGTGTCGAACCAGAAATAATAGATGGCGTTGTTGACATGGCCGTAAGGATCGTTGTCGTTCCAGCGGGTGGTGATCAGCGAGCCGGTGCGGTAATCGGAGCGGACCGGCGGTGCGGCCCGGGGCGCTTTACCAGGCGGCATCATAGATCTTTTGCGCGTCGGCGAGCGTCAGTTCCTTCGGATTGTTGACCAGCAGGCGGGTCTGCAGCATCGCCGCTGCTGCCAGTTCAGGGGTGGCATCCTGTGCGATGCCAATCTCGCGCAGCCTGCGGGGCGCCTTCACCCTGACCGCCAGATCCTCCAGATAGTCGATCAGTTGCTGCGCCCTCGCCTCGCTGCTGTTTTCACTGCCGCGCGGGATATCGAGGGCGTCCGCCAGCTGCGCGTAGAGCGGGGCGGCGGCCTCGAGATTATACTGCATGACATAAGGCATGACCAGGGCGTTGGAGAGGCCGTGCGGGACATGGTAGATTCCGCCGAGCGGATAGGCGAGCGCGTGGATCGCGCCGACCGGCGAATTGGCGAAGGCCTGTCCGGCGAGCATCGAGCCGCGCAGCATCGCCTCGCGCGCTGCGATGTTGCGTCCGTCCAGACAGGCGGTTTCGATATGGGCGGTGAGCAGTTTTAGCGCCTCGATCGCCAGCATGTCGGAGACCGGGTTTTTCGCGTGACGGCCGGTAAAGGCCTCGATCGCATGGACCATCGCGTCGATGCCGGTGGCAGCGGTGACGTCGGCGGGAAGGCCGAGAGTCAGCGCCGGGTCGAGCAGCGCGACATCGGCGAACAGATAGGGCGAGACGATTCCAGCCTTGGTGGTTTCGCCGGTGGTCAGGATGGAGATGGCGGTGACCTCGGAGCCGGTGCCGGAGGTGGTCGGGATCAGGATGGTTGGCAGACCCTTGCGCTGGAGTGCGCCGACGCCGTAGATTTCGGCCAGCGGCTGAGCGCCGTCCACCGCAAGCGCGGCCACCACCTTGGCGGTGTCGAGCGAGCTGCCGCCGCCCAGGCCGATGACGATATCGACGTCGGCGGCCAGCGCAGCCGCGATCGCCTGCCTTACAATCGCCTCGGGCGGATCGGCGACCACCGCGTCGAATATCGCGACATCGAGGCCGGCTGCCCGCAGGGTCTGTTCAACCGGTGCGATCAGTCCGGCATCGACGATGCCCCGGTCGGTAACGATCATCGGCCGGGACGCACGCAAGGCAGCGATCTGGCCGGGCAGCTCGGCGAGGCAGCCTTTGCCGAAATGGAGCACGGGGACAGTCTGGAAGATGAAATTTTTCATGCCGATGTCTTTGCATCAATGGTTCTGCGGCGCAATAAAAAGGGGCCGGAAAAACCGGCCCCTGATTGCATGGTGACAATTGCCACCGCATGTTTGTCGAAACTAGAACTTGCCGCGCAGGGTCAGGCCGTAGCTGCGGGGTTCCTGGACGAAGGCGGAACGCGAACCGGAACGCAGCACCGTGTTAAAGGTGACGCCGCGGGTCACTTCGTTGGTCAGGTTGGTCACGAAGGCCTCGATGCCCCACGTGTCGTCCTGGCTGCCAATGCCGGCGCGCAGGTTGATCTTGATATTGCCATCCTGCTCGTCGAACGGAACCGGGATCATCGCTGCCAGATTGGAAGGATCGACGGCCTGGGTTGACGTCCGGCGATCGCTTTCAAACCGCATCTGTGCATTGAGGAAATATTTCAGGTTGTTACCAATGTCATTGGCATAGGTTGCGCCTGCAATACCCACGATATCCGGAGCGTTGGTCAGCGAATTGCCGCACAATGCCGTAACGTTCGGATTGGTCTGGGTGCCAGCACAATCTTCCGGATAATTGGCATCGGTGATCGTCAGGGCAGCGTTGACCGTGAAATGGTCGTCCGGACGGATGGTCGTTTCGATTTCCACACCCTGGGTTTCCGCCTTGGGAACGTTGAAGGTCTGGAATTGAGCGCCGGTGAATTCGAGAACCTGGAAGTTCGAGAATTCCTCGCGGAAGGCCGCCAGGTTCAAGGTTACCGCATTGTCCAGGAATTTGGCTTTCAGGCCAATTTCATAGGCATCCACTTCTTCGGAGAGGAAGCGTGGATCAACGCCGCCAGCAGCAGCCGTGGAGTCGAGGTTGAAGCCACCCGACTTATAACCATGGGTAAAGCTCGCATAGATGTTGATCGGATCGGCGAAGGCATAAGCCACCTTACCGGTGTAGATCAGTTCCGTGTCGCTAAACTTGCTGTTGAACGTCCGGGGTGATGGCAAGACTGCTGCAAATGGCGCATCGGCCGGTGCGGTAAAGGCAAAGCAGCCCAGACCGAAAAAGGCGTTCTGCAGAGCGGCAGGAAGGCCGCTCAGGCTGCCACCGGGAGAAATCTGGCCGACAATTGCCGGACAGACCGGATTGTTGTTCGGGCCTGCCGCGTAGCCGCCGGTCTTGCTTTCATCGGAATAGCGCAGACCAACGGTGAACTCCAGGCCATCGGTGACTTCCAGCGTGTTGTGCGTGAAGACCGACCAGCTCTTGCTGTTCTGCGTATAAAGATTGTTGTTGGTGATGGTGGCGGGATTGAAGCCGGTGATATTCTGCAGCGGTGTGGCGCCAAAGAAAATCGGACTTGCCGGATTCAGGCTGGCTCCGCCGGTGGCACCGGCGAGGATTGCACCGACGAGCCGGTCATATTCCGTACCAAGCGCAAAAGACACGTCCTGCGTGATATCTTCCTTGGAATAATATCCGCCAACGAGCCAGTTCAGGGCGCCGTCGAACGCGTCACCCTGCACCCGCAGTTCGTGGGTCATGGTTTCGATCGAAGTACGGTTGTCGGTCACGTTGAAGACATCGAGACCCGAGAAATCGGAGTCATAGGCTTCGGCGGCATCATATTCGCGATAGGAACCGATATAGATCAGGTCCGCGCTGTCGCCCAGAGGCACTTCGACTTCGCCGGTGACACCCCATTGATCAAAGCTCGTCCGCGGCGCAAAGTTGGCGGTGGCGATGCGGTTGTCGGCCGCGATTTCAGCGGTGGTCGTATCGAACGGATTCACGGCGGCAACCGGTGCTGCCATTCCGCCCCGGACACCCAGTCCGACGGCTGCGAACAGGCCAGCCGTTTCCAGTGGCGATTTGAAAAGTTCGACCGGGGTACAGCAACCAGCAGTGCTCTTGGCATAGTCGCCGATCAGTCGGCCACGAATGCCGCTGTCGGTTTCAAAGCCGAGCTGGCCACGGACCAGATACTGGTCGGTGCCGTTCGAATCGCCAATCTTGGCGCCGGTCTTGTCGACGACGGTCACATAGCCATCACGCTGGCGATAGGCGCCGGTAACACGCAGGGCCAGCTGGTCCTCGACGAGCGGAACATTGACCGCACCCTGGACGCTGTAGAGATCGCGATTGCCATAGGTGGCATTGGCGAAGCCGCCAAATTCGTTGAGATCGGGCCGGACATTGGTGATGTTCAGCGCACCGGCAGACGTATTGCGACCGAACAGGGTGCCCTGCGGACCGCGCAGCACTTCGACGCGTTCGACGTCGACAAATTCGGAAAGCGCGACACCGGGACGGGACTGATAGGCGCCGTCAATGAAGATGCCGACGGCCGATTCAAAGCCGATATTGTTGGACGTCGTGCCGACGCCGCGGATCCGCAGCACGACGGAACCCGAGGCCAGCTGGGCGTTGGAGGTCGAGAAGCTGGAGGAGACGTTGGTGATCTGGCCGACATTGACCACGCCCTGGCGTTCCAGCTGGACCGGGCTGACCGCGGTGACGGCGAGCGGAATGGCCTGCACGTCCTGCGCCCGGCGGGTCGCGGTCACGATGATGACATTTTCGTCATAGGTTTCTGCCTGCTGGGCATCGTCCTGATCCTGGGCAAAGGCGGGGGTGGTCATGGCGGAGGTGCAAAGGGCAGCCATGAGGAATTTATTGAAGGTTTTCATTTCATACTCCTGTTGAACTGGCTGCCGTTGTCGCCATTTACCGGGGGGATGGCTTGTGTTGCGGCAGCTAGGCCGGCGTCAGTCGTTTAATTGACCCATTAAATCAAGCGGAGTAGCGCGCCGGAACGCCGATTGCTCTGTGTCCGTTGCAAAAATGTGACATATATCTCGAAGGATATATGGCCGGAAAAGCAATGGGTTCTGCCTCGCGCTTCGACGGGCGATGTCAAAAGGACACATAAATGGTCGGAATGCGTAGCGTCAGGTCGGCCGAAATCACCCTTGGCGTCCCCGTTCATCGTCGCTAGGGGAACAGCACAACCAGAATAAGGACAATTGATGCCCCAACTCATCCTGCTTCGCCACGGCCAGTCGCAATGGAATCTCGAGAATCGTTTTACCGGATGGTGGGATGTCGATGTCACCGAAAAGGGTGTAGAGGAAGCCAAGGCCGCCGGGCAGCTGATGAAGGAACGCGGCATTGACCCGGATGCCTGCTTTACCAGCGTTCAGACCCGGGCGATCAAGACGCTCAATCTCGCGCTGGAGGAAATGGGACGGCTGTGGCTGCCGGTGGAAAAAAACTACCGGCTGAACGAGCGCCACTATGGCGGGCTGACCGGCCTCAACAAGCAGGAAACGCGCGACAAGCATGGCGACGAACAGGTCCATATCTGGCGGCGCAGCTTTGACACGCCGCCGCCGCCGATGGCTTCGGACAGTCCCTATCAGATGTCCAACGACCCGCGCTACAAGGGCATCGAAGTCCCGTCGACGGAAAGCCTGAAGGATACGATCGCACGTGTATTGCCCTATTGGAAAAGCCGGATTGCCCCCGAATTGCAGGATGGCAAGCGGGTATTGATTTCGGCGCATGGCAACAGTCTGCGTGCCCTGGTCAAGCATCTGTCCAAGATTCCGGATGACGAGATTACCGGTCTGGAAATACCGACCGGCCAGCCGATCATCTATGAACTGGATGATGATCTGAACGAGATCGAACGTTATTATCTGTCGGAACGCTAGCCTGTCGGCGCGCTAAGCGGCAATCCTATCTGGACCTGCCCTTGACGCGGTACATCGCCGCGTCGGCGCGGGACATGAGACCCTCCGTGGTGTCCTGCGGCCCGACGAAGCAATAGCCTATCGAGGCGCCCAAGGGTATTTTCCGGCCTTCATGGACAAAATGCACCGTGCCGAGCTGCGCGGCGAGGAAATCGATTTTTTCCTCCACCTGATCCCCATTGAGATTATCCAGCAAAAGACCAAATTCATCACCGCCGATCCGCGCCACCACGTCCGTTGCCCGGGTATTGCCTTTCAATATTTCGGCCAGACGGACAAGCAGGGCATCTCCGGCAGCATGGCCATGCTCGTCATTAACCGTTTTGAGATTGTCGACGTCGAGAAACAGCACGGCACAATTGTCACCATAGCGCCGACAGCGAGCCACCCGGTTCCCCAGACTTTCGACAAATTGGCGGCGATTTGAAATTCCGGTAAGCACGTCATGATAGGCATGCCGCTTCATTGCAGCCAGTTGCTCTTTCAGCGAAACTATTTCCTGCTTCAGCTGGAAGCAGTGACTGCAATGTTGAGGATTGTCCATTTGCATTTTATTTACGATTCCTAATCCTGCCAGGATATATATTTATATCTATTTGAAAACACAACCGGATTATTCGGAACCCAGACTATAGCCTGACAAAGGAATATAGAAATTGGGAGCGATCTGCACAGCAGCCGCCTGCCACGAGGAATTTTCGGCAGCTCGACATGTGTCATTGCGTCCGCACCCATTCCCGACTAAACGGCATTGCTTCCGCAGCATTTGTCAGGGGCAGAAATGGTCGAAGCACCTCCTCCGGTTGGAATAATCATGGGCAGCCAGTCCGACTGGGCAACGATGAAGCTCGCGAGCGACATCCTGGACCAGCTGGGTATCGCGCATGAGCAGAAAATCGTGTCGGCCCACCGCACGCCCGGCCGCCTTTATGACTATGCCACATCAGCGGCGGAACGCGGACTGAAGGTGATCATCGCCGGCGCCGGCGGTGCCGCCCATCTGCCGGGAATGGCGGCCTCGATGACCCGCATCCCGGTTCTCGGCGTACCGATCCAGTCGAAAGCGCTGAGCGGCATCGACAGCCTGCTGTCGATCGCGCAGATGCCGGCCGGCATCCCGGTCGGAACCCTGGCGATCGGTGAGGCTGGCGCGAAAAATGCCGCCCTGCTGGCCGCGGCGATTCTCGCCAATTCCGACCCTGCGCTCGCCGACCGGCTCGATGCCTGGCGCGCCGCGCAGACGCAAGCCGTCGCCGACCAGCCGGAATAGCCCGCAAATATGAAAACCCTCTCTCCCGGATCAACGATCGGAATTCTGGGCGGCGGCCAGCTCGGCCGGATGCTCAGCATGGCGGCAGCACAACTCGGCTATCGCTGCCATATCCATGCGCCCGATGCCGATAGCGTCGCCGCGGAAGTGTCCGCCGCGTTCACCTGTGCGCAGGATGACGATATCGCTTCGCTGACCGGCTTTGCCGAGCGCTGCGATGTCCTCACCTTCGAATTCGAGAATGTGCCCGTCGATCCGCTGCACCAGATCCAGGACTGCGCGCCGCTGCATCCCCCGATCGCGGCGCTGGACATCGCGCAGAACCGGGTCGCGGAGAAGAATTTTGCCCGCGATCATGGCGGCACCACCGCGCCCTTTGCCGAGGTCAGCGATCGACCCTCGCTCGACCGGGCGATTGCGGAGATCGGGGCACCGGCAATCCTGAAGACGATTCGCATGGGCTATGACGGCAAGGGCCAGTCCCGGATCGGCCCCGGCGATGATCTCGACAGCCACTGGCAGGCGGTGGCCGGAAAGCCCTGTGTCGCCGAAGGCTTCGTGACGTTCAGCCACGAATTTTCGGTGATCCTGGTGCGCGGGCAGGACGGCGAAATCCGGTTCTGGAACAGCCCGCACAATGTGCACAGGGACGGAATATTGGCGGTCTCGACCGCGCCCGCGCCCGATGCCATATTGGAGCAGCAGGACGCTGCCCGGGCGCTGGCCGCCAGGATGGCCGAGGCGATGGCCTATGTCGGCGTGCTGACCTGCGAATTTTTTGCCACCGAACATGGTCCGGTGTTCAACGAGATGGCGCCGCGCGTCCACAACAGCGGCCACTGGACCATCGAGGGCGCGATCACCAGCCAGTTCGAGAATCATATAAGGGCGATCTGCGGACTGCCGCTGGGCGACACCGGGCTGGCGGCCAAAAGAGTCGAGATGCACAATCTGATCGGGTCCCAGGCAGACGACTGGCAGGCGCTGCTGGCGGACGGCGCCAATCACCTGCACCTCTACGGCAAGGGCGAGACCCGGCCGGGTCGGAAAATGGGGCATGTAACGAAATTATATTTCTAATTTGCAGTCTGCCCGAACTGCGCTAGGCGTCCCCCATGAACCATCCTGAAATCATTTTCTTTCTCGCCCGCGCCGACAATGGCGTGATCGGCGACGGCGACACCATACCCTGGCGCCTGCCGGAGGATCAGCGGCGATTCAAGCGGCTGACCATGGGCAAGCCCATGATCATGGGGCGCAAGACGTTCGACAGCCTGCCCGGCCTGCTGCCCGGACGGCGCCATATCGTGCTGACCCGGGACAAGAACTGGGAAGGCGACGGCGCGGATGTCGCGAACAGCGTCGAAACCGCCCTAAAAATGGCCAATGCACCCCATATTGCGGTGATCGGCGGCGCCGAAATCTACAAGGCCTTTCTCGACCGGGCCGACCGGATCGAACTGACAGAAGTGCATGACAAGCCGAAGGGAGATGTCAAGATGCCCGCCTTCGACCCCGGTACCTGGGAAGAGATAGCCCGCGAGGAGCATGAACCGAATAACGGCAAGCCCGGCTACAGCTTCGTCACCCTGAAACGAAAAGCGCCATGAAGAAAGTCGCGCTGGCACTGATCGGTCTCATCGCGGTTGCTGTCGTCGCCTTCCTTATCTTCGGGCCGGCATGGTTCGAGAAGCAGACCAATATGGTCGACGGCAAGCCGCTGCCGGAAATCAGCGCCGAGGCGCAGAGACTGCACGACAGCCTGATGATCGTCGATCTGCACGGCGACACCCTGCTGTGGAAGCGCAAGATCACCGACAGCGTCGACTATGGCCATATCGATCTCGAGCGGATGCAGGAAGGCAATGTCGGGCTGCAGATCTTCTCCAGCGTGACGAAGACACCGAGGGGCCAGAATTACGACAGCAACAGCGCCGACACCGACAATATCACATTGCTGGCGATCACCCAGCTGCAGCCGATGCGGACCTGGTTCTCGCTGCTTGAGCGGCAGCTCTATCACGCGCAGAAACTCGACCGCGCGGTGAAGGATTCGGCGGGCAGGCTGGCGATGGTCAGCAATCCGGCCGATGTCGATGGCCTGGTGGAATTCCGGGCCCAGAACAGAAGCCCGATTGGCGTCCTGTTCTCGGCGGAAGGACTGCAGACGCTGGAAGGCAAGCGCGCGAATCTGCAGAAGCTTCATGATTCGGGCATGCGGATGGCGGGGCTGGTGCATTTCTTCGACAATGAGCTGGCCGGATCGATGCACGGCGAGAAAAAGGGCGGGCTGACCAAATTCGGCCGGACCATCGTCCGCGACATGGAGCGGATGGGGATGATCGTGGATATCGCCCATTCGAGCCATGCGACCGTCGCCGATATTCTTAAAATGGCCAAGCGTCCGGTGGTCTCCAGCCATGGCGGCGTGCAGGCGGTCTGCGGGGTCAACCGCAACCTGACCGATGAGGAAATCAGGGGCGTGGCCGCGACCGGCGGGGTCATCGGCCTGGGCTATTGGGACGGCGCGATGTGCGACACCGATCCCAAGACCGTGGCCAGGGCGGCGAAACATGTCCGCGACCTGGTCGGGATCGATCATGTCGCGCTGGGGAGCGATTTTGACGGCGCGGTGACCACCCGTTTCGACACCAGCGGGATTGTCCAGATTACCCAGGCGTTGATGGATGCCGGTTTTACCGAGGCGGAAATCCGCGCGGTGATGGGACTGAACGCGCTGCGGGTGATCAGGGCGGGCATCGAGCCGCTGCCGAAAGCCGTCGCGCCGCCGCAGGGCAAAGTCACCCCCGCGACGCCACTGGTGGTCAAGCCGGGCACCGATGCCCGCACGCCGATCGCGGAATAGGTCCCGGCCTTTCCCGGCATGACGAACTTGTTGAATGAAATGCAAAAGCCCGCGATAGCGATTCGATGATCAGACTGAACGGAAAAGACAGGATCGAAGGCGACCTGCGCGGGGCGATTCTGGCGCTGGGCAATTTTGACGGCTTTCATTTCGGCCACCAGGCGGTGGCCCGCAAGGCGCTGGACTGGGCGCATGACGAAGGCCGTCCGGCGATCATCGCGACCTTTGACCCGCACCCGGTGCGCTTTTTCAAGCCCGAGGTACCCCCCTTTCGCCTGACCTCGCTCGACCAGCGCGAGCGGCTGTTTGCCGGCGCCGGCGCCAGCGCGATGCTGGTGTTCCAGTTTGACGCGGAACTGGCCGGGACGACGGCGGAGGATTTCATCACCAGGCTGCTGGTCGAACGCTTTGGCGCGGCCGGGGTGGTGACCGGAGCGGATTTCACCTTCGGCAAGGGTGCCAAGGGCAATGTCGACATGCTGCGCACGATTGGAGCGGCGCACGGGCTGAACAGCGAGGCGGTCAGCGCGATCAGCGACAGCGATGACGTGATATCCTCCAGCCGGATTCGCGCGGCTCTGAAGGAGGGGCAGTGCGAGGAAGCGACCCGGCTGCTGACCCGGCCGTTCGCGATCCAGGGGGAAGTGATCCACGGCGACAAGAATGGCCGGCTGCTCGGCTATCCCACCGCCAATATCGACATGGGCCAGTATCTGCGCCCGAAATATGGCATCTATGCGGTCAAGGGCCGGCTTCCCGACGGCCGGATATTGAACGGCGCGGCCAGTCTGGGGGTCCGTCCGATGTTCGATCCGCCGAAGGAACTGCTCGAGCCCCATTTCGTCGATTTCGGCGAGGATCTCTATGGCCAGACGATCGAGGTCGAGCTGCACCATTTCCTGCGCGGCGAAGAGAAGTTCGACGATCTGGAGGCGCTGAAGGTGCAGATGGAGAAGGATTGCGAGCGGGCGAGAGCAATGCTGGATTGAATATATCCGTTAGTGGTGAGCCTGTCGAACCACGCCGCGCGTCGAGAAGCGCCCTTCGACAAGCTCAGGGCTAACGGCAGTCAGGCTCACCACTAACGGATTGGGGGCAAATCCCTTATACCGCACTGCAAAAACCATGCTTGCGCCGGCCCGCAACCTCCCCTAATCCCCGCGATCATGAGCGATCCCAAAGCAGATTATAAAGACACGGTTTTCCTGCCGAAAACCGATTTCCCGATGAAGGCCGGCCTGGCGCAGAAGGAGCCGGCGATCCTGGAGCGCTGGCAGAAGATTGGCCTCTATGAACGGCTGCGCGAAGCCCGCGCCGGGCGCGAGAAATTCATTCTGCATGACGGCCCGCCCTATGCCAATGGCAATATCCATATCGGCCACAGCCTCAACAAGACGCTGAAGGATCTGGTGGTCCGCTCGCAGAGCCTGCTCGGCAAGGACGCGCCCTATGTGCCGGGCTGGGATTGCCACGGCCTGCCGATCGAGTGGAAGATCGAGGAAGAATATCGCAAGAAGAAGCGCAACAAGGACGAGGTCGCGGCCAGCGAATTCCGCGCCGAATGCCGGACCTATGCCGACCATTGGGTTGACGTCCAGCGCGAGGAATTCAAGCGGCTGGGCATATTGGCGCAGTGGGACAAGCCCTATCTGACGATGGACTATGACGCCGAGGCGGCGATTGTCGCGGAGTTGCTGAAATTTGCCGAGGCGGGACAGCTGTATCGCGGTGCCAAGCCGGTGATGTGGTCGCCGGTCGAGAAGACCGCGCTGGCCGAGGCCGAGGTGGAATATGAGGATATTGTCTCGACCCAGATCGATGTGGCGTTCGAGATTGTCGAGGCGCCGAATGCGCCGGAACTGGTTGGCGCGCATGCGGTGATCTGGACGACGACGCCGTGGACGATTCCGGTCAATCAGGCGCTCGCTTATGGGGCGGATGTTGATTATGTAGTCGTGGCGGTCGACCAGATTGAGGGTCCTGACTTTTATCCCGGCCGAGATGCGTACGACCTACTAATGGGATTCAATGGCAAAAACTTCTTGGTAGCGAAGCTTTTGCTGGAAGCTTTCCAAAATCGTCTCGACGGTCTTGCCGACGCTTCGTTTTATCTTACTGTTAAGAGCAAGGTCAAAGGCTCCCAACTAGCCGGTGCCACTGCCAAACACCCGATGGCGGACAAATTCCCGGACAGCGAATTCTATACCAAGCCCCGCCCCTTCCTCGATGGCTCGCATTTTGTCACCACCGATGCCGGTACCGGTTTGGTGCATATGTCGCCCGACCATGGTGAGGATGATTTCGATCTGTGCAAGAAAAACGGCATCAATCCAGTGTTCGCGGTCGAGGCCGACGGCGTCTATCGCGACGACTGGGCCTGGCTGCCGCGCGGCGACCAGCGCTCCGGCGGGGTGATCAACAAGAATTTCAACGGCCCGGACGGCCCGATCTGTTCGGACCTACGCGAGGCCGGTGCCCTGCTGTCGGCCAGCGCCGATTTTACCCACAGCTATCCGCACAGCTGGCGGTCGAAGGCGAAGATCATCTACCGCTGCACGCCGCAATGGTTTGTGCCGATGGACAGCGAGCTGACCCATTTACCGGCCAAGACGCCGCAGGAAAATCGCTGGGAAGGCGAAGGCGGGGCTATCGATCCGGCCGATGAGACCCTGTGCGCATCACCTACCCTGCGCGAAGTCGCGCTCGATGAAATCCGCAACGAAGTCCGCTTTGTCCCGGAACGCGGACGTCGCCGTCTGGAATCCATGGTCGAGGGGCGGCCCGACTGGGTATTGTCGCGCCAGCGCGCCTGGGGCGTGCCGATCGCGCTTTATGTCGACCGCAAGAGCGGCGAATATCTCAATGATCCGGCGGTCAACGAACGGATCATCGCGGCGTTCAGGACCGGCGGCGCCGATGCCTGGTTCAATGCCGATCATCAGCTGTTTCTGGGCAGCGACTATGCGCTCGACGATTATGAGGTGGTCACCGATATTCTCGACGTCTGGTTCGACAGCGGCTGCACCCATGCCTTCGTGCTGGAAAGCGGCAAGTGGCCGGAGCAGCAGAGCCCGGCGGATCTCTATCTCGAAGGCAGCGACCAGCATCGCGGCTGGTTCCAGTCGAGCCTGCTGGAAAGCTGCGGTACGCGGGGCCGTGCGCCCTACAAGGCGGTGCTGACCCACGGCATGACGCTCGACAAGACCGGCAAGAAAATGTCGAAATCGCTCGGCAACACGCTCGATCCGAAGAAGATTATCGATGTGCAGGGCGCGGATATCTTGCGGCTGTGGGCGGCGAGCGTCGACTTTACCGAGGACCACCGGATCGGCGACGAGATCCTGAAAGGGGTTTCGGACAGCTACCGGAAGCTGCGCAACACCTTCCGCTACATGCTCGGCGGGCTGGGCGATTTTACCGATGCCGAGCGGGTGGCGGTGGCCGACATGCCGGAGCTGGAACGCTATATCCTGCACCGGCTGGCGGAAGTCGACGCGGAGCTGAAGCGGCATGTGAATGATTTTGCCTTCGGGCCCTATATGCGGGTGCTGAATGCCTTTGCGCAGGAGGATCTCAGCGCCTTCTTCTTCGATATCCGCAAGGATTGCCTCTATTGCGACGCGCCGGACGATCCGAAGCGGATGGCCTATCGCACGGTGATGGACATATTGTTCCACGCCCTCACCCGCTATATCGCGCCGGTGCTGGTGTTTACCGCGGAAGAGATTTGGCAGAGCCGGTTCCCGGATGAGGGGGATTCGATCCATTTGAAGGAATGGCCGGAGGTTGATGCGGGTTGGTCCGACGCTGGGCTCGCGGACAAATGGCAGAAGATTCGCGATGCCCGCGAGAAGGTCACCGAGGCTATTGAACCACTCCGCCGGGAGAAGACCATCCGGTCCAGCCTGGAAGCAGAAGTTGTCTACCCGATGGCCGATCTGCCGATCAGCACGGAGGAATTTGCCGAACTGGCGATTGTGGCGGACGTGAGAGATGGCGACGCCATTGCAGTCACCAAGACCGACAACCACAAATGCGGGCGCTGCTGGCGGTTGCTTCCCGAGGTGGAAGAGGATGGTGCGCTGTGCGGGCGTTGTGCGGAGGTGCTGGCGTGAGCAGTGCCAAACTCGTCAACCCGATATTGCTTAACGAATATCCCCTTGCACCAAGATCGTCATTGCGAGGAGCCGAAGGCGACGCGGCAATCCAGGGCGTCTTGCCGCGATCATCGTTGTGTGCCGCTCTGGATTGCTTCGCTGCGCTCGCAATGACGAAGGTCGCCCTGCCCCTGTGTCTCGACTACGCTCGACACGAACGGATGCCATTATGACTGATAACCTGCAAATCACCAAATACCGCCGCATCGGCCTGATCATCGCCCTGCTGATCTTCGTCCTCGACCAGGCGAGCAAATTTGTCGTGATGCAGCTGCTGCAGCTGCCGGCTCGCGGGCAGATCGAGCTGATACCCTTTTTCAACCTGACCTGGGCGCAGAATTACGGGGTTTCGATGGGCTTTCTGACCGCCTCGACCGAATTCCAGCGCTGGGCGCTGGTGGCGCTGACCGGCCTGATCGGGATCGCGGTCTTCCTGTGGATGAACCGCGAAAAGGCCAAGTGGGACATTTTCGCGCTGGGCATGATCCTTGGCGGAGCGATGGGCAATATCGTCGATCGCGCGCGGCTGGGCTATGTCGCGGATTTTGCCGACCTTCATGTCGGCGATTTCCGGCCCTTCCTGATTTTCAACCTGGCCGATGCCTGTATCAGCATCGGCGTGGTGATCCTGCTTGCACGGGCGCTGCTAATCCGCGAAAAGAAGGACGAGACAAAAGACGATGTTCAGCTTGACGAAAGTTGACCTGTGTCAGGAGCCCGCTATCAGGCTCTACAAGAGATTTTTGAGGGACAATATCATGCGTAAATCCACCGTCGCCATCAGCCTTGTGTCGCTGGCCAGCCTGACCGCCTGTGGTTCCACCGGCCTGTTCG